>JAAUXU010062205.1_pt1 | contig 10999 bp, 14 predicted proteins | sample 7278151 | NCBI WGS metagenome assembly JAAUXU01 (sample SAMN14350113, study PRJNA611818) | marine sediment metagenome | isolation source: surface marine sediment (1.8m) | place: French Polynesia: Moorea | collected 2018-08 | reverse complement strand
CAGTTTGGCGAGATGCTTACTATGTTATAGGGAAGGGAGAAAGCGGGCGCGCTCATTGGAAGGGGCGCGAGAGGGGATAGGCTGTGTGGGGCGGGGTTTCTCTTACAGTTGACCAATAATTTGGTTTAACCGTTCAGGATTGGATACATGGGAATCGGGGAAATTGAGAATCTCACTACCGTAAGAGTAAAGTTTGTCATATACAGCTGTGGGGTTCTGTGCGTGTTGGTCTCGGCCACTGCTGAGGACGACTCGTTGAAAATTGTCATTGACAACGGGACAATGTCCCTTATACAAAAGCCAGTAGGAAAGGTAGGGGTGCTCAAAATGCTGGATATCAGCACAATACTTGTCAAGAATATTGCGGGTAGCGGAGAGGGGTACCAGGGTGTCGCCGTTCCCGAACGGAGGCATACTGTATACTGTGACAACTAAGTCATCAGGACGATACAGAAAATTATTAATTGATCTGCCAATAGAACCCACTACCCTTGCTCTAGAAGGGGTATCGGGCAAGAAATTGCAAGTTGACGGCCGAATCCAATTCACGTTCACCTTTGGCTGTGTAGTTATTAAACACCCTGTAATAATTGTGCCGATATGAGGGATACGCTACTCATTGGCAACGACCTCATGGATAATCGAATAACAATCCACGAAGGGAAGGAGATCACCATAAAGGAGCAGGGCCGAGAACTCACCCTCCCCTTATGTCGATCATTGCCCGGGATTCGGCTAATGCCGAAGCAGAATGAGGAAATCGCTCCGCGAACAGCTAGGCTAATTATCGGTAAGTGTGGAATCAGTCCTGGAGAAAAGCACAGGAAAATAGTGCTAGTAACGGGAGTGTCCCAAGGGGGAATCCACATTCCAGAGTTAGTCTCCCAGATAGCTGATGACGATACTGTCAACGTCATCATAGAGAACGAAACTGATGACACACTCGTTGTCGACAAAAATGACGAAATCGGGGAGATACTTCCTCTCCGACAGACTGCGATTGAAGGAAAGAAGGCATATGAACCCACTTCTGACCCTGATGTCGTCCACTTCCTCCATGACCGGGAGTTGCGGAACGATGTCTTGATGGGAACAGAGACAGGAGTATTACCTATCCCTTCAGGATATGATCAAGAAGAACCTCGAGAACGACGCCGAATTGATCTAACCACGGTTCAGACCCCCGGGTTAGATCTTGTGCAAAGAGTGCACCTGATCCAGATACTGGAGCGATTCCGTGGAGTCTTCAGTACAGGGTCAGGGGACTATGGAAAGACCCCTCTTATGTCCTTTACTATAGAAACCGGTGACGCACCACCGTATGCGGCTCGTTACTACCCAATACCTGCTGCTTACAAAAGTAAAATAAATCAGCAGATGAAACAAATGCAGGCTGATGGGGTAATTGAAGACGCTAACAGTCTGTGGAGCTCGAATCTAGTCATTGTCAAGAAACCTAATGGCAAGCCACGGATTTGTGCCAATCTAAAGGGGGTAAACGCCCTTACTAAGCGGACTACCAGCTTTCCCATAAACTTTCAGGAGGAGAGCTTGGCGAAACTATGCAATGGAAAATACTTTTTCCGTATTGACCTGTCGCAGGCATATTACTCTATCCCCATCGATGACCCAGAACACTGTGACAAAACCGCTTTCTATACAAGCGGAGGGCAGAAACGCTTCCAGGTTAGCCCCTTTGGCACTAAATACTTGCCCAGCCAATTTAACTATCTGATGTCTAAGATTTTACAGGATGCAGACGATCACCTGTTCTACTATTTTGACGACATCATTGGGGCTTACGATATACCCAACTGTGCGAGATAAAGTGGTTAGGATCCGTTATTCAAGGGAACAAGGTTCGCCCTGATCAACATAAGGTGGAAGCTATAAACGCCATGCCACCCCCCAAGAATCGGAAGGCGATGCAACGATTTATTGGTGCAATGTCCTATCATCGCCATCATATCCCCCACTTTGCCGAGATAGCCGCCCCGCTAACAAAGCTATTTCGGAAGGAATACGTCCTGAAAGACCACGACCTCCGAGCGATAAAATTTCTGAAGGCCAAGTTAACTGAGGCCCCCGCTCTCGAGTTACCTGACTTGAATGGTCACTTCATCGTCACAACTGATGCGAGTGATACCGCGGTAGGAGGATGTTTAAGCCAACTGGGCCCAGACGGACGCCCTGAGCGAGTGATCGCTTATTGTTCTCGGATGTTGTCACCCTCTGAGCGAAATGGGTCGTCATGCGCAAAGGAAGTAAATGCCATCCTGTACGGGATTGGCCATTTCTACTTCTACTTGGCCAACAAACATTTCACCCTACGAACGGATAGCCGAGGATTGATCTACCTCCGATCTTTTACCAAACCAAATGCAAAACTGCATACCGCAAGTGCTATATTAGATGAGCTCTCCTTCGATATTGAGCATCAATCGGCCACGAGCAAGAACCTCATGGGAATCGCTGACATGATCTCGCGAGCCTATGGGACAGACGAGCACAGCAAAGATCGGACCACGTATCGGGACTTGAAGAATCCCGTTTACGAGAACATCACCCCACCCAGCAACTTGCCAAGATAGCCGATCAGCCGTGACAAATTTAACGAGCTAGTCGACCCTTACCTTGCAAAATTTTGGCAACAATATGCTGCTGAGCTGGGAAAAGGAGATCAAAATACAGCATCCGCAGACAAAACTGCAAACGGCCAAAAAAGCATAGAAAACAAAACGAACCCTTCTAATGAAGTAGAACACATTAGCTTTGTTACCGCAAAGAACGATGCGCCGAAATTGGATGCACAATTGTTTCGCCGCGCACAACAACATGACGAAGCAATAAAGAAGCTCCTGGATAATCCGCGAGCGCCATGGATTGTGCATAACCGCATCCTCTACCAAAAAAGAGAAACTCCAACAGGACGTACAACTGTCCTCGTTGTTCCTGCCATTCTACGATCGCTAGTACTTGAACACTACCATGGGATTACTACCAGACCTCATTTTGGGCGGAAAAAGCTGTACGCAACACTTCAGCAATATTTCTGGTGGCCCAGAATGTCCGCTAACGTTGCCCAGTACTGTCGCGATTGTGCGCGATGCAAATTCGAAACCCCGAAGACAGGGCCTAAGGCACGGCTACAGTGCCGATATCGCCCACTTCGACCAAATGATGTCATCAACATTGACATCGTGGGCCCGTACCCTACGTCGTCTAGAGGGATGAAGTATGTCCTCACAATGCAATGCGATTTCAGTAAGTTCGTATGTGTCGTCCTGCTGCCCGATAAGACCTCTGCACACGTAGCTCCAGCGCTAACAGAAAGATGGCTATTTATATTTGGTACTCCCCAATTCGTTCGTAGCGACGAAGGCACAGACACCGATGCCGCAATTGTTCAATATGTTTGCAAAATGAAGGGGATACAGAAGATCCGTACTCCCGTCTATTCGCCGCATGCCAACCCTGTCGAACAATTCCACCAAACAATGAACCAGGCACTGAGAACCTGGATAGGGGGAACGCAAACTAAAGACTGGGATATCATCCTCCCCAATATCGTCTTGGCCTATAATAACTTCATCCATAGTGCCACTAAGTATTCCCCGAGCCGACTGTTCTTTGGGCGTGAAATTGCTCCTCCTGATATCCCTGTCATTCCTGATGAGCATCCTGCCTTAACCAAGTACGACTATTTAGAAGCCATCAAACGGGGCAACACATCGCTTGTCTGATCGCCCGAATGAACCAACGCAAAATGGATAAACTCCAAAACCCGCAACAAGCAAAGGAGATCAAACCGGATCCAGAAAAATATGAGGTTGGAGACCTCATCCAAGTCCGCAATATGGCCCCATCGGATAAATTGAGTAGTCATTGGGAGAAGGTCTTCGTAATTACTCGAGTCGCTTCCAATGCTATTCGATGTGTCAGGTGGCAAATAGATCTTCATCCGCCGTACAAACTTAGGCAAGAACCTAAGAACATGGGACAGATTGAAGAGCACTTAGTCCACCCTAAAGATGTCAAGAAATGGAATAGTGATTTACCGCCTAGCCACGTCTGGGATGAGAAACTCGTGGAGACCTTGCTACAGTCATGCGAGTCACAATGCCAGATAAGGCCTGATGGTGAATCCGCAGTCAATGCGGAAGACATCAGCGTAGGGGGAGCCTCCATTCCACCACCAGCTCCACCGACCCCTCCACGCCCCGCACCACCGCCTGTCCCTCCGGGCCATCCATCACCACCTGCACCACATCGACCGGACCCTCCGCAACCCCCTCCTCCGGTTCCTAGACCAACGCCGCCTGTCGACGATGGTCGATATAGATTTCCACCGCGTGAAATGACCTCTGTGGAAACTATACCGGATACCGATCTAGTTACACTGGACGATAACGACAGTCTTGTAGATCACTATCAGCTTGCGGGGCAAGCAACTGAGTTACTACAAAAGACTGCCGAAGGGAGGCGAGTCCTTACTGCTTTCAACAGCAATACGCGACGATTTGAGAAACTATTCGATGCCTTCCTAGAGGCCAGGAACCAACCCAGAGTGACCCTTGGACCACCACCACGACCAACTACGATCCAAGATCGCTTAGAAAAATTAATCCCTGGACCACGTGCACAGCCGTTGCAAACAGCCCAATTAAGTCATATCCTGAATAAAGATATTAACACCGAACTAGATATAGCAGGATGCGATGGAGAGCGGCTGCAAGAGTATGAACGCACATACATCAACGTGTTGTCATTCCCGCAACTACCCAATAACAGCAGGGAAAGTAACAATTCGCAATGCCAGACGAGTCGAGTCAGTATGATTAGTCACAGCCCTGGCGCCAGACCGATGCATTGAGCAAGCGCCATCGCTGACTTATCACTCTCTCGCCCCGAAGAAGGCCTAGACATTGCAACAGGCCACCGGAGTAGCAGAAGAGAAGAGGAAGGAGAGGAAGGAGAAGAAGGAGAGGAAGGAGAGGAAAGAGAAGAACAACTGCCCGATTACGAAGGGTTATTTGAAACGACCCCCCAGCAACAAGGAACAGCACTCGCACGGATGGATGCTGCGTTTAGCCAACTTGAATCCATGTGGGATGACTTAAGTAGACGCGCGTCCTTACCGAATTTACCAACCATTCGATTAGAAAGAGAAAGCTCTCAATTACAGCGAGCCCAAAGCAGCGACGGCTTGAGTCCTATAAGTAGGCACGTTTCTCGTATTGAGGAACCCAGTTCCTCTTTGCCTCAAGACGAAGAACTTGGAGGATCCTTCATCGTGACCAACCCCCAATGACTGGACTTCTTATCATCCTGGCCCTCACCCCAGCCCGAGCGGCTTGAGGCCCCAGCAGTGGGCTGATAGTCACCGAGCATGCCGCCTTTGAGGAGCTCGCCCACTCCTTCATCCCTGAACGACGAATTGAAGTTAACATCCCTCTCAACATCACCACCATCTTGACCGGACCTAGGAAGTTCTATACATTAGCTGGTATGCTACAAAACTCCTGCGATCGATATTGGAAACAAATCATCCAGTATCAGGAAGGTGCGAATGACTCTTCTATCCGAGTCAAGAGAGCTGATAATGCAGACGAAAACGTAATACCGTCCGACTTCGAAGACGGATGGGGAAAGATCTACTACCGTCAAATCCAAACTGATTATCGCGAAGTTGAAGCGAAACGAATTCATAATCTTTGCAAAAACTTCGATATGAAGCTCCCCGAACCCTTCGCAAAACCTCTGATGCAGAACTTGATCAGCAAGATGAAGAAATTCAAAATGACTAGCATCTTCATCAACATCGAGATACAACCAACAGGCCGGATTGTTTTTCCTACTACGAACGCTACTACAATCCCTCTGAAGCATGCACGGCCTCTCCCGCAGTACAGCCATATGAGAGATTTCCGATATGCAATCGCCATTCTCGACAACGATGAATGTATCTGTTATGCTCCCACGATGGATGGAAAAATTCTGGACCTGAGCAAATCCCCGTGGAATAGTCAAGTTGAAATCCTCTGTGAACAAAGGAGATGACGAGGTGACATCATCGAGACCAGTATCCATCCCAACGGAGCCACCTATATTCTTCTTCCTGGACAAAACACGCCAGAAGAAGCGACCTCACAGTGCGGGTACGCTGGCTTCAGACTCCCTGTTGCAAATACTGATCAAGACCGAGACCAAATTCAATGATTTGCGAAAGTCAACAACCTAGGGCTTGTATACATCTATAGCCGCCACAAGGGAGGAGATGTCTATAGCTTCGGAGCTCAGACTGATGTCCATTTTACCCCCAGCCAGCTTGAACATTTTGACGAACGAAGAACATTCATCTATAATGTCGACCATGCTGCAATTGAGCCATGGAATCGTGATCGAGTTCCATGGAAAACCATGTGTTATAGAGACATGACGGGAGACCGCTTGTTGCCGACACATCGGGTTGTGTGACGAAATGATGTCACCCCACGGCCCAACCAAGTCATGTTGGCAGACACCATTCCCAACCGCTATCTAGACGAGCTCGCCACTGTCATCAATGCCTGCTATCGCACCGTTGACAGCATCGAGCTAAACGGAGTCCGAGAAATCCGGAACGTCCTGAACCGGATCCGAATGCAAAGTATTCGCATTTCAGAAGGAGATCGTACTACTGTCCTCATCTACCCCTTATACCAATCTCCTGGAACCCCAGATACTCTGAGGCCCCTGCGTGAGCGACGAAGTGTCCTCTCATGGCTCAGTCAAGTGTATCAGATCCCCATTGTTCGAGACTTGGTTGGAGAAATTCCAGCCCTGATCCAAAAAGGAGCTCAATGGATCTCCAACACCATCAAGCCAATGATCAGTCGAGAGCCTCGACGATCGTATGTACAAATCACTGAACTCAACAATGAAGAATCCCAATGCCGGCCCTTGGAGCCTGCGTTAAGAGAAAATGTTCCTGCCCTTGTCCGGAGACACGAGGAAGCCCCACACCGGTATAACCTCGCTACTCAACAGATCCGCAATGAAGAAGTTCAGCAACAGCTAGAACAAACCCAGCAAGATCTGCACACCCTCTGGATTCACACCACAGCCGCCTTGAATGGGTTAAAGCAACGACAGGACGTCGATCGCGTAGCCGCTCAATTGCAAAACAGCATCGTGCGAGCTGAAAGTATGAGTACCTATATCCGAATAGAACAACAAAATGGATTGGAGTACCTATCCAATGTTCTCAGCATTGCCCAACAAGGGCGCTTGCCCCCGCAACTACATTAGCAGCTGCAGCAGATTCTTCAACCCTATCGACAAAATGGACAAGCCATCCAGTTCAGGAAATACCCCGTGACCGTTCAGCAAGTCACGCAGGGAGGCCAGATCCACATTCGAGTCCAATTGACCACCACACGCCCCATGCAATGGACAATGTACTGGGTTCACCCCTTCCCTCTTTTCTTTGATGATGGAAGCTACAACATACAGCTCCCCTTCTGATACTTTCTCCTTCACCACCAACTCCGCGAATACATCCCGCTTGATCCTGAAGAAGCATTGGCTTGCCAACAAGGAATGTGTCATCCTGCCCAGCCCCGACATCAGGTACAGGGTGGACATTGTATCATCCAAATCCTTCTCGGCCAGAACTACACCCGTGAGGATTGCCCATATCAACCCGACTACCGAGAGACTGTTTTTGTCTCCACGGCGGGAGGAATCGCGTATTCAGTAAAACAACCTCTCCTTGCTTACATCCATTGCCTGCAAGACGAGTTCAAACACAAAATTTTGAAGAGGATTAGGATAAAGAATTGGTGATGGATTGTGACCAACCCTGGCTGCTATCTCGAGACACCGAAGCGCCAGACCCATCCACAACCTTTCAACATGTCGCAGGTAGACCTGAGCTATCATAACTATGAGCAGGCACGTGGCACTAACCCCCGCACTTCACCTGTCATGCCCTCGGACTGCCCCGACGCCGGACTTATCATTGGAGTAGTCGCATTGGTCATCACCCTTGCCCTGGCCCTCCTAATGGCCCATACGACCTATGAGCAGCATGCTCAGACCGCCAACCTGCAGAAACTCAAGGATGTGATTGGCCAGAGTGATGCCGACAAATTCAAAGAATACCGAGCCCTCATAGATCAGGTGCGATTCGCGACTGAGATGATCACAGTCAACTACCGGCATTCACCTCGAACACGTCGACCTCAACCAAGTCCAGAAGACGATCCTCATCCCTCTCCTCAAGATGGCCCACAGATATTGGAGCGAAGTGAGTCGTTCTAATACTGACGCACCTACTACATACGTTCTTCATGGACAACCACCATTCACCAGGCATCCCGTGCAACAACAACTCTTTAGTCAGGCCTCCCAGCAAGCCGCACCAGCAACAGCAAATGTTCCCGGACTTCCCCAGACCCGACAAGCAGATCCCCAACATATTTACGTCCGGAATCTTCATTTCTATCTTAAGTGCCTCGACCCTAACCCCGACCCTAGAGGCCACTACAACATGTTCAACATTACTTTAGAGCGCCCTATCTCGTGCGCATACATTGCTTCCCTCATCCACGACGATGACATCCCTTTCCGTATGGCATGTTACAATCATTATATTTCCCAAACCCACCTCTCTCCGGGTCGCGAACTCTTCACGAAAACTAACAATTTTCTGTATCGCTGTCCAGATGACTTAGTTGTCACAGTATATAGTATGCCTCCCTTTGGGAACGGAGACACCCTTGTACCCCTTTCTGCAGCCCGCACCATTCTCGACAAATATTGCACTGATATTCAACATTTTGAGCACCCATATCTTTCCTATTGGCTTCTTTATCGAGGACATCGTCCTGTCGTAAATGATGATTTCCAATGAGTAGTTATAAGCAGCGGAAGGGACCAGCATGCGCAAAACCCCACTGCTGTCTATGACAAGCTCTACTCATATTGCAGCGAAATCCTAAATTTCCCCGACTCTAATGTCACCAATCCTGAACGGTTGAACCAAATCATTGGCCAACTGTAGATGGAGACTCCGCCCCACTCATTCTGTCATCTTTCACGCCCCTTCCAATGAGCGCGCTCTCCCTCACCCTCTTTCTCTTCCTTATAATATAGCAAGCATCCCGCCAAAATGTGCAGTATAACCAAAGACGTCGAAGATATCACATCTCCCCCTCCCATACTTTCCTTCCTGTGTTTACCCTTCCGTGATATGGCCGACACCCATCCTGAACCTGAACTTCTCCTATCCCGTGCTCCTCGCTTATACTCAATGGCCAACCGAAGAGACCTGCACATCCACAATATCGTCTTCCAGTTCAAAGACGCCACTGAGGATGACCACTATCAAACCGACCTCGTACCACTAGACCGACCAAGCCTCTGTACCCCAGCACTGACGTACTTTTATGACGACCAAGCGGAGCTAGAAGCACTCTGCCAGTGCTACTACGTCAAGCGGACAACCGGATCCATGGCTCGTTTCATGAGGACCAATCGCCTCCATGGGGTCAACTCTGGAGCTGTCCCTTACGTGGTGAGCATCTTCATTGAACAGTATGAGGGGTCCGCGGAGTTTATCCCCATCTGCCACGCCCGTGCTGCCCCAAGAAATGTTAAGGTCACTTCCCGTGGCGACCGAAGTCGCCATATCACCATTCGCCTGATTTACTCTGGCGAGCCTATCCAGATCATGGGCCTTAACAGCTTACGACAACGCTACCGCCAGCTACAGAGCTACATTGGTAACATCTGTCAAGCCTGGAATCGACTCCGTGTGTCAACTTTCCCATTGAGCCTCAACGCCAGTGCCGAGCACATCCCTTTCCATACACAACCCTTACTTCCCCCTCCGCCCGACAATATCGAACCTCAACCCGGCGGATCACAAGACGAGCAAGAGTAAAAATAAGAAAACAGTATAATCACGAAAATATGTTCAACAATTGTAACTAATGTGCCAAAGTATATCATAATGTGGAATTATCTCAATTTGACTTTTAGCAATGTCAAAGGTATGACATCGCTACAATTTCTCTTGGGGGAGTTGTAGGGAACGCGAGCCTCGCATTGAAAGACGTGTTGATTTTATGTAACCAATGTTGTATTACCCCTCGCACGAGGAGGGCCGGCAAGTGCAATCGTTGATTCTCTTGAACATGGGCCTGGTCTTCATGCCCGTGTAATCAGTAAATCGTTTATCCCCGCGGACCTGGGCTTGATACCCCGGTGCGCTGTACCAGTAATACGTCCTTCAATGTTCCCTACGCCTCGAGGTTGGATTAATTCCAGTAGCACCTAATGCTACCGCTTCCACCTCTCGGCACGACGTAACCACGAAAGTAACCTCTGTTAGACGGAACGATCGTTGGGATCTCCCTCTAGCACCCTTATGGTTTTGTCTCAATATCGCTAGGACCCACCCTTGGCCAAGGCGATGGAGAGCTATGAGACTGACCTCTTGTCCGTGTTCTGTCCGATCCATACCCGACATTCCTGATGCTGTACAAATATGCGAGTTGTCCTATGATCTGTTAAATGCACCACTGTACCCGACCCGGATGAGCTCTTTCATAATGCGCTGTGACTATTTCTGTATATAATTGAATTGAGTGATGCGAGCATTGAATAATGGGATCAAACGAATAAATGGAAATGAGGAGCTGAGGTCCCGGAACCTCTGCCAGTGGCAATCAAGCCACTTCCAAAGCGCCCCCTAGCAACAAGGGATGCTACCCTGATGCCTCTACGCGGGTCCTGCCAGAAGATCAACCCTAGTCTTCAGTCGGAAGCAACATCCGCCGATTACTCGCACCCTCGACTGGGAGGAGCCCCAACCTGATGAGGTCATCATCGCGAACAATCCCTCCGGGGATGCGCACCAATGAAGATCCGCGCACCGGGACCCTCATTACTATAAAAGGCGGTGCTACCGTCAATTCTATGCTTGTTCCCACTCCTTGTCCCTTGATTATTG
>JAAUXU010169241.1_pt1 | contig 11000 bp, 8 predicted proteins | sample 7278151 | NCBI WGS metagenome assembly JAAUXU01 (sample SAMN14350113, study PRJNA611818) | marine sediment metagenome | isolation source: surface marine sediment (1.8m) | place: French Polynesia: Moorea | collected 2018-08 | reverse complement strand
TGATCTTGGCGGCTGATCTTGGCGGCTGATCTTGGCGGCTGATCTTGGCGGCTGATCTTGGCGGCTGATCTTGGCGGCTGATCTTGGCGGCTGATCTTGGCGGCTGATTTTCGTCATTTTCGCGGCTGATTTCTAGGTCCATATTATATGGTGGCCATTCACGAATAACAGTGATCATCTAATTTCAAGCCGGACTGGACTAACAGAACAATGATAGAATATGATGAGAGACACAGACAGACAGATGACATTTTTTATTCCTTCTACCTAACAAAGTGAAGAGCGCGAAAGCGCTACTTTAATTTGAAAGGGAATTGTTCAAGTGGACGAGCTCAATTTGTTTCTGGGAAATCTGGCGGTAGTTTGAACAGTTCAGGTAATTTACCTGAGTAAAATTTATCAAGTTTCACTGGTCCTGGCACAAAATTGAAGGGGATCCGCAATCGCCCCCCTTATTTCCCTGGTTATATTCTTCTTCTGTGGACGCAGAGTCTGCATGGAGGAGGAACATGATAACTGCTGCCCTGGGGTCGTCCCAGAACACTGACATTTGAATTGGGGTCAATTCTTAAGACTCATCTCTGATAGCTGAAACCATTGCTTATGCCTTTGGCACCACATTTATGGAGAACCATTTCAGTCTCAATTTAAACTAAACAGCCTTGAACATAGCTGAAGTAATTGTAAGAACAGTCTCATTCTGGATATTCTAGCGTTGCACATTTATTTTCACTCTCACACTGTTAGGAAATAGAAAGGAATCCCTGAAACATTGGGACATATTTTTCTTCTTCTCAGACAAGAGGATCTTGATTACATAGTTGCTCTTATCTCAGGAGAACATGATTACGTGCACAATGTTGATTCCTGTATCAGCTTAACTCATGCTTGACGTCGATCCTTAGGACCGGAGGTTCTAAGAACAGTGAGATAAGGGATTCATGAAAGTCACCCTGATCACTGTGTTCACATCTCTGGGGCATTCTCACCCGAGTAAAGGAGGAGAAAAGAGGTCACGCAGCAGAAGGAGACTTGCACAACAATGGCTACCGGAGGTGAAGACATCAGGGACGACGTCCGTCAGCTAGACAACGGACTACTCGAGAGTGGGAAGCTTCGAGAATCTTTTCGAGAAAGGAAAATGGTGACTTATGATGAATGGAACGGCAGAATGAAAGATTTTTTGGCGGAGTCACCTTCAGACCCGGAGGGAACTCCAACATCCGACCCTTGCAGAGGACTTGACACCTTATCCAATCGGTGTTGTCTCGTAGCACACCTAAAGACAGGGGAAAAGCGCAAAGAAGATGGGACGACACCAGACCGGGTCTCTTTTGGTTCTGGCTTCCTCGTCTTTCTGGAGTGGGAGACGACTGGAGTGGGAGACGCGTTCATAGTGACCAACAACCATGTGGCAATGATTGGCGGCACTTAAGCAGTGGTGTTTAACTATAAAAAAGATGTGGAGTGGACTTCGTTTGAAGAAGTAAAAAAAAAGAGCTCAAACATGGTTCGAGGGAGCGCAAGTGACAGCATCATCCTCACCCACTACTGTGGATGAAGCAAACCTGGATATTAGCATAATCCAGGTGAGGATTGATGAAAAAGCTCATCCCTCAAACCTACTACGCTAAGGGTAGCGGCCTGATGACTCACAACGAAACGGAATTCACGAAATTCATCATGATTGGCCGCCCTGGCCCAGAGGCTGAGCTGCGGCTATGTCGCTGAAGAAGAACCACAAGTAAAAGGACAAAGCTTCGCCACGTACAAAGTGAAGCATAACCTGGGATCGGCTCCGGGCAGCTCCGGATCACCACTCATCGGCTACATTGATAAGGAATGGTGGCCTAGATTTACACACTTCGGAGTTGAAGGGACGGGGAAGAAACTAGGCAGGACCACTACTCACGCAGACATCAACAGTGTGCTATTGTACACTAACTCGATGTTATATAAGATAATCAAGGAGATGGAGACGAATATTAAGAACCGCCTGGAAAAACACAAAAAGACGCCTCAGTCAGACAAACCCTGGTCAGAATTTGCAAAGGATATGACGACAATGCTGGACCAATCATCTGGGACGTTTGGATGCATACATTTCACGTGCAAAGTACCCAAGTATCCGATTTATGCAAGAATGGACACTCTTATGCCTCCTCACGAAGAAAGATTTAACAAATGGGAGAGAAGACGCGAAGCTAAACTCAAGAAGCACCTGACGAATCGCTGAATCACAACCAGGCAGATGCTCTAAATTGCATTGGCAACCAATGTGTTTCAAGTGGACAAAGAGCACATGGATTTTTAGAGCCAAGCAGAAACAAATTGAACGGAGGCGATGGAAATGAGTTTGCCCTGTTGGTCTTAACTGACTTATCTGATAGAGAGAGGTGAGGTGACTGGATGAGAGGAGAAAACTGAAAGGAGATGCGCTGTACCGATCGGTAGGTTGGATTGTACTCAATCATATTATTATCCTACTTCAACTCTTCCTCTAGAGTCTTCATCTATATCATATTTCTGCTTGATCATCACTTTCTTCAGTCCGAAATAAACATCCAAGAAAAAGACACGTATATCGATATACACTCACACTAGAGTCTCCCTATTCTTGTACGGGTTTTTACATGCGCTTTAATGGCACACAAATGTGTTTGGGTATTGGGGTCTACAGTGACCAGACATGCTGATGTCTTGGCCAAGCCCTGAAATATACCAAGCAGTTGCTCGTTCAAGCATGGTCAAGAGCCACTCACCGCCTTTTGCAGGGTTTCCCTGACATCCTGGAGAGACAGAGTGGTTGTGACGTTGATTCTTCCGGTGTGCACAAGAGGGATCAGGCCTACGATGCTGATGTGGTGGCATGAGTCACTCACGCAACAGGCGTTGATGGAGTCATCATCGAGCACACAGTCGCCACTGACGTTGCCGCTGCTGCTCCCACATGCAGGCAGAGGCTTGCACAGTCCTGTCCCTCCCGATCCAGTTCTGCAAGTGGCATATCCGCTGTCCTGGGCATCCTCCACCCCTCTGGCAGTACGCCGGTGGAGTAGGGTGCAGTTGGCGCCGCAGTATGCCCAGTGCCCGGCGTTCGCCACGTGGTGGTTGCCGTTGGCTGTCTAGAAGATTGCACGCATGTGTGACGGCATGTGCGCACTTCACCACGCCGAGCGCAGCTCACCTTTGTAGAACACCAAGGCTTCTCACTTGGATCTCCTATCGTCGTACATCCGTTGAACTCCACGCCGTCGAAGTCGAAGGGGAAGACGCAAGGTTCCCCAGCGGCTGGACCACAAACTGCAAAGGCAAACAAAAGGTTCTCGTTTTCCTGCTCCGGGTGCATCCAACCAGCAGGTGAGACATCCGGGACAGCGAGGAGTCCGCGGCCAGGATGCGCAGTCTCCCGCGAGACGACGAGCACGGGCCACAGGACCGAAGCGGCGAGCGAGAGCGACGCCATCACTTGTCGAATCGTCATGAGGAGGCTGCTGCGGCTGCTTTCAGAACAGATTCTCTTCCCTCATATACAACGCAAAGGCACTCGTTGTTCATGTGCTACACAATGACTAAAGACCAGGATTTTACTGGAAATTTCAGGGCCGAATAAGTGCCTTTTTATGCAACTTTAACAGACAAAACAGTGTAAAACACTTCAATAGAGTCATAAATATGTTATGCCACGGGCCAGATTAAAAATAAAAACGCTACATTTCATCACAGAATTGTTGTGCTCGTGATTGTGGCACCTTTTCATAAGAATACTCTCGCACACTTCTCTCCACATCAAGCATGAACAGTATCAGAAGTGCTGTCCCCTGCATAACTGAACCGAACTGACTGCACCCGAAAAATGCTCCGTTTTCCTTGTTGAGGATCTCGCCCTTGGAGTACAACGCGCTCACGTCGAGGGGGGCAAATGGCTCCGAAATGGACCTGACGCATGTGTCTCGGGGGAACGACTGAGAAATGAGCGTGGATCCTTCGCATCGGGCGGGCACATGACGAAGGCCATCGGGACCTTCATTTGGACCTCTGAGGACCTCGATCATACGAGGTCACGGGGAGCACAACGAGCTGCTCAGCCAGCGGGTGTTGCGGGATGAAGACGAACGGGTGCGGCCTCCGTCAAAAAGTGAATTTTGCTGCGTTTGACGTTTGAGATTCGAGCACTGTAGAAGGTCTCCAACAACACAGACGAGCTATTCCACGTCCGAGGACCCGTGTCAGTTTCAGCTCCTTCACCCATCAGAAGATCCCCTTGCCTCGGTGATACAACTCGTGTATATTGTATATATATAATGGCGTGGAGTTGTTATTCACATTGTGGATCCAACGTCAGTCAACGACACGCCTGTTTGCCAGGTCGTTTCTGGTCTCGATGACACTTTCATTCTCACTTTCGATGAATGCGCGTCTGGCCTCCTGCAGGCGACGGCCAACGTGCCGCACGCGGCACCAACGTTGGCGATCCTGGGCGAGGTCGGCAACAACTACACGGGAACCCAGCCGCGGACAAAGACAACAACAGCTTCCGCAATTCGTGGTTCACCAGGCTCGGGCGCTAAGGGAGGAAGCCTTTTCTTTCGGAATGTAAAATGTTCTGAGGGTTTTTATGTTTCAACTGCACCGATTACCTCTCGTACATAATAAAAATCTTTTGTACATACGTATGTACACATTTGTACATACAACAGCGTCACCGACTACGATTCAAGTCAAGATGTCTAAACGGCAGTAGTCCTCCGAGTCCCCACGGTCAAGGTGACGCCCAACATGAGGTCTGCGAGGGTGTCGACAACCCAGACGAGTATCTTCAATCACATGAGCAACCATGCCTCGAAGACGCGGTCCACCATCATTGATATGGTTTTCGTACCCACTGACACTTGTGCTTGTTCGTGCTGATGCACCGCACGATCGGAGGTGATTACACCAGACTCGTGCCCGACACCACCGGAGGTGGATGCATTGTACGGAAGGCACCACTGACGCTACAGGAGAAAAGGGAGCGAAATGAGTTGAAATGGGGTAGTCTGTCATAGGTAATGTCAACCAGTTGTTTCCATGAACTGTTAGGCTGCGCCAAATTCTCACCGACATAAACATGGATGACACTTGGCAAGACTCAGAATCACTGCGCGGACAACGATCCAGACAAGGACGCTCTTGACGTCTTTGCGAGACTCAGAGCAACTATCTGGACAACGATCTGGACACGACGCTCGCATTTTGTTTATGTTGAAATGTCACCTAGTCGCTCTCTTTGTGACTTCACAGAACCTGCCAACCTCTGAACCCGGACACGGCGGTTTTGCGACCTTGCGCACAGCGCCGGAGGGAGTGAATCCCCTGGAAATGGTGGGCCTGAAGGGCAAGATTAACCCAAGAAAATTTCAGACAACGTCGTCCATTTCAACTCACTCAAAAAGCCAAATTTCAATTCTCTGTGCCCCTCTCTCAGGAGGCCTCCTTTTGACCACTGCAGCACCAAAATGAGCAGCAATGGGCTGTACTCAATATTGCGTCACATCTACACGTTCAATCAAATTCTACCTCGCCACTGGCCACAACAGCGTCATGCTAGTCCCGGAAACTTACGAGAAGGACTAGGGAAGTGCTGTTACCCTGAGCTGTATTTTGAAGGCTATTTTCTGTTGTACAATAAACTGGACATTATCCGTGAATTGTATGACAGGACTTGTTTGTTCTCGGCACCAATGACCTGCAACAGCTGACTAGACTTGTCATGCTCACCCAACGAACTCTATCTGTTGTCTCTTCGTTTCAGCCTGGTCACAATGACGCAGTTAGGAGTCCTGGAGTAGAGAGCACTCTGGGCAGCACGTGGGCCTCACTTCGGAGGAGTGATGGGCGACAACGTAGTGAAGCTACGTCACCTTTGGATCGCCAAACTCTAGGCGTTTTGATATCCGAACGGGAGAGGAAAATGTCCTGCGCTCATCTGCTGCCTCACGAGGATTTCTGCAGCCTGTCTGGCCTCCGCAGATTGTCGCAGCACTTCTTCCTGCTGTTGGCGGCAGTCGTCCGTGGATGAGTGGTTGGGTTTCACAGCCGCAACAGCAGAACACTCTGTCTTGCTGTTGTGGCCATGTTTGAACTGCAAAAGTTGACAATGGTTTAGCAACCGTGGTGGTCTCCTCTCTTTTCTTTATGCTCTCACCAGCTTGTGGGTCTCGTAGCTGGATTTTTGCATGAAGGACCTCCCGCACTCCTCGCAGGTGTGGGCGTTTCGGTCCGGGTGACCCCAGCGAAGATGCTTTCTCAGGTACTTTCCGCAACTGAAGCCTTTTCCGCACAGGTGGCAAACGACAGCATTCTCGTTCGCGTGCGTTTGTGCATGCGAGTTGAGAAGCTCCTGCAAGAGGTGGAAGTTGGCACAAGGTGATTCTTTTGGTACTTGTGCACCTTCTCTTACTTGTGAGTCAAAGCGCTGGTCGCAGATGTCGCACTTAAACGCGGGCTTGTGGTTGTACCTCTGGTGCAGCCTATGCTTGTGGCGATCGTCGGCGACGAATTCGCATTTGCGACACTTGAAGGGCGGAATCCCAGGGTGCTCGGAACGACAGTGCTTCTCGAGGAGAACGTAGTTGTGACACGAGAACTTACAGACGTAGCAAGTTACTCCACTCTTCTTAATGGGATTCGCCTCTGCAAGAAGGTCCAACGATCTAAATACCGAACTTAGGAAGGTCATTCAGCTCACCTCTCTCGGCCCGGGCGGCCGCCTCCAGCACCCTCGCCTGCAGGCTCCATGAGTCCATGGCGAAACGCCCTGACGCTGACCCCAGGGAAGCTATCACAGACTTCTTGACCGCCTCCACGCTCTTCTTTTCTTTTTCCCTCTTCTCTCTTATTGCTGTCTTTATCTCCTGGTCCTTCCTCTGATCAGCCTCGGCCCAATTGGCCATCACCACTTTGGCCTTGAGATTCGAGATAGTCTGCTTGTCTGGCTTCTTCGAGGGCTGCCTCGCTTCTATCTTTTTCCGTCGCTTCTCTTCCACGGCGCGAGTCATCTCTTCTGTCCAAGCGGGACCGTCGTCGTCCACCACCGCTAGTTTCATCCTGGCCGACGTCTTCTCCTTCGGTATCTCGAGGTCATCGTCACTGAGCCAGCTGCTGTTGACATCTTCGGCCAAGTCGTCTTCCAATAATTCTTGCTCTTCCTCTCTCTTCCGCCTCTTCCTCCTCCCGCCAACGTCTGTTTGGTGGGCCTCGTCGAAGTGCTTCTTGAGCGCTGGCAAGCTGGGAAACCCGGATTTGACTCGGCAACCAGGAGACTTGCACAGGAATCGGCGGCCGCAGATCTCAAAGTCCAAGCGAGTCTCTCCGTCAGCGGCAACGGTGCCGGCGGTGGACGCGGGAGGCGCCGGTGGCTGTCCATTTTTCTTTGCCCTCACACCTCCCAAATTGATGACGGTGACGTCTTGGTCGTCGTCCCGTTCCTCACCGTCGCTTGGCCAGTCGATGCCTCTCTGGCAGAAAAGTTTTCGAAACTTTTCCGGAACCTCTTCTTTGTTCCTAAGTCTCCACTGATCTCGGGTGTGATCATCAGTCTTCCGGAGTCCAAGCGCGGCTCTGACGGATGCACCCAATGACACGGGCGCACCGCCGTCATTGTCACCATCACTTTCTTCCAGACAGAGGCCGACGAACTCGCCGAGGGTGCTCAGGAGGACCTCGACGTCATCCAATAGCTTCTGCGTCCGCCGTCCGTTCGCGGATCCCTCGTATGCGGCCACGGCGCGAAACACCAGATGGTCCCACAGAGGCGGCGTCTCGTCCTCCATAGCTGAGGTCGTCTCCCCGGCCTCGGATTCGACCCCGACAGGTCCAGTCAATATTGCTCCACTCTTCTGTGTTGTCTTTGTTGTGTATCTTTCTGCTCGGGGTGGGAGCCTGCAAGGCTAGTCTTGGGGCGCCTGCGATGCCGAAGGCGAAGGGGCCACGGAGCAGCCGAACGCTGCCGGTTCAGCTAGCCGGGACGGTCGAAGACGTTCTTGACGGTCGCTCCCTCGAGGGAGCAGCCATCCATGGATGAAGTTGAGCGAACCGATAGCAAAAGCACATCTCACCTTACAACTTCTTTTTGTTGACGAATCATTGCCTTTCCCATACATGCAAAACGATATTCAATTTTTGCAACTTCAGGTCGTGCAGAACCCTCGATTATTTGCAAGGTTTTGCTGCTGACTGCAGTTTTATCTAGTAAGGGACCGCCTGTCACTTTTTGCAAAAGTCTCGGTTTTTGCAAGTCTCACAAAATTGTGCAGTTTTCTGCAATGCAAAAAGTCCAGAGAAATTGTCGTGCTTTGGGCTAAAACAGACAAGTCCAACTGGTCACGCCCAAGTCTGAATGTTGGATTCGACAGCTGCTGACAGCAGCCGCAGACGGACAGAGCAGCAGAGGCCAAACCCAAAGCCGACCTCGCCCAGCACAAGCAAGGAGGGCGAAGCGGGCGAAGCGGGCGAAGCGGGCGAGAAAGACGGAGGAGTGAGTCAAGGGTAGCAGACGAGTCCAAGTACGACGACGACGGCGAGGTCGACCGCAGCAACGACCACTGGACACCCACGCGTGATACCGGCATCGGAGGCCCTTAGGTGAGCGAGGCCATGTTCAAGAAATTCGACGAGAGGGAGTCTGTGTCAGGCACGACCCAACTTAAGTCGTCGGTGCAGAAGAGCATTCGGAACAAGATCCTCGACCGATACCCGCACGCGGCCAATCACGTCGACAGCATCCTGCCCAAGAAGGAGGCCTTCCGCGTCGTCAAGTGCCACGACCACGTCGAGCTGCTCGCCAATTCGGCCGGACAGCTGTTGTTCTTCCGCCGTCGCGACGGTGACTGGTTCCCCACGCTCAGGCTACTCCACCGGTACCCGTTCCTGCTGCCCCAGCACAGGGTGGACAAAGGTGCCATCAAGTTCGTCCTTTCCGGGGCCAACGTGATGTGTCCCGGGCTCACCCACCAAAATGCACGAATGACCCCAGGGGTGGAGCCGGGTGCTGTCGTCGCCGTAATGGCAGAGGGCAAGGAGCACGCCCTGGCCGTCGGCTGCCAGTCCATGTCCGTGCAGGAGATTCAGGACAAGAACAAGGGTGTGGGAGTGGAGAATCTACATTACCTCAACGACGGGTTGTGGAACATGAAGCCCATCAAGATGTGATCTGTATATGTTCAAGCGGATGCCGCCGAGAGAAGATAAAAGGCCAATAAACACGCTCTCTTTCTTGCGGCAGCTGCACTCCTTATCGTGCTCGAGAAGTTTACACACTCCTTTTCATGCTTGCAGATTGGTGATGCTGTCTACAGCTCTCGTCACTCGCTAGAAGCAGAAGAATCAAAATGGCGAAGAAGAGCTACGATCATCTCTTTAAGTTGCTCCTTATCGGTGATTCCGGAGTCGGTAAGACCTGCATCCTCTTCAGGTTCTCTGACGACGCGTTCAACAGCACCTTCATCTCGACCATCGGCATCGACTTCAAGATTAAAACGGTGGAGCTGAGAGGAAAGAAAATCAAGTTGCAGATTTGGGACACCGCCGGCCAGGAGCGCTTTCACACAATCACCACCTCTTACTACCGCGGGGCGATGGGTATTATGCTCGTGTACGACGTCACTAACCCAAAGTCGTTCGACAACATCGCCAAGTGGCTGCGGAACATCCAGGAGCACGCGAACGAGGATGTGGAGAAGATGATCCTAGGGAACAAGTGTGACATGGAGGACAAGCGCATGATCTCGCGCGAGAGAGGAGAGACGATCGCTTGCGAGAATGGAGTCCGATTTCTGGAGACGTCGGCCAAGACCAACGTCAATATCGAGCGCGCCTTCCTCGAGCTCTCGGAGAGCATCTTGGACAAGACGCCGGGCGTGATGGAACCGAGGCAACCGCTGCCGCCTCAGGCCAGCAGCGCGGGTGGAAAGTGCGGGTGCAACTAGCGAGAGATCCTCGTCCCCCCGTACTCCTTCGACCGACGAGAGAAGGAAAACAGAGCTGTTGATGTGCTTGAATTGTAATCAAGAATTTATGCTTTTTACGCTTGATTGTGTAGTGAAAAGGATGTCTGCCGTGTGTCCGATGCCAGCCGAGTAGGACGCGTAAGCGATATGGGTCGTTGTCTCCGAAAGAGAAGGCGGCGACAATCCAGAGACTCGTTTGACATGAGCCGTGACCCCAAAACGATCGCCCTCTTAAAGTGGATGAGATCCAACGGCTGGAGTGAAGAAGCGCCCCTGAGACTGACCAAGTTCCCGACGGTGAGGGGACTCGCAAGCAAGAAGATGATCAGACCTCACCAAGTCTTGGTCAGCATTCCGCTCTCCCTGGTGATCAGCAGGAGGTCGGTGTCAGGTGACGACGAGTTGAAAGACCTCTCAACTCAGGAGCTTCTGAGTCTGTTCCTGTTGCGTGAGAAGGCAAAGGGTATCGAGTCGTTCTGGACTCCGTACCTGGACACTTTGCCCAGCTCGTACACGACTCCCTTCTTTTGTCTGGACCGAGAGGTCGACTGCCTGCCTTCGTACCTGAAGGAAAAAGTCGAACAGATTCGCGAGAGCTTCGAGCGAAGCTTCCAAAGGGCAAGAATGTTTGACACGTTCTTCAGCAAGGCCGAATTTGCCTGGGCTTGGTTCACCGTCAACACGAGGGCCGTCTACTTCGAGTCCAGCATGGCCTTGGTGCCGTTCTTGGACATGTTCAACCACTCTTCTGACGCCTCCGTGAGCGTGAACGTGAGCGAAGACTCTTACAAGGTGATCGAGAAATAATGTCTTTCTTTTCTTTTTTCTACTCGCCCGCAACGTTAGGTACCTAAAATTGGCAAGTATGCGAACATTGGGCATTGTATAAGAATGAATGTGTGTGTGTGTGGGGGGGGGGGGGGGGAGGATAGGTGGAAAATAAAGTGTCACTGGCAATTAATTATGTATGCGGAACAACCCGGTTTGCAGGTTTTTACAATGAAAAAGGAC
>JAAUXU010098094.1_pt1 | contig 11001 bp, 10 predicted proteins | sample 7278151 | NCBI WGS metagenome assembly JAAUXU01 (sample SAMN14350113, study PRJNA611818) | marine sediment metagenome | isolation source: surface marine sediment (1.8m) | place: French Polynesia: Moorea | collected 2018-08 | reverse complement strand
TCTCTCTCATCATTTTCCGACACAACACTTACACCGACACAATACACAGTCCCTTGGATCCGCGGGTCCTTCGCGTACACCATTACTCACTTACACCAAAGACTGTACATGCAGTCCTTGATAAGTAATGTCCTGGGGGTAAAGTAGACCGCATACACTGCAGTGGCAGCTTCTGATGTGGAATCTGCGCGTGAAATTGGTCGTTCAGACATTGCTTCTCAAGATGCAGCACCAGGAGCAAATTTGTGACAGCCCATTTAGATGCTAGAGCGCTCAAAGTACATCGAGCCATAGAGCCCGTTGTCCCGCTCAAAAAAATTAGCCCAATTCCAATAAAGAAACCCAAGAAATGGGAAAAATGTATTTTTATGCAAGGCATCACTTAGGGTTTTCTTCGTTTGTTCTATTTTAAAATTTTTGATCTTCTGACTAAAGTTTTGCCTGTTGGACCAAATTCTATAGATGATGGTTGCAGAGCAGCAAGTTGGCATCTCAGAAGTATCTTTAATTCAGAGTTAGCAACAGTCTCATCTGTGGCTATAGGCTTATTCACGGACAGGTGCAAATGACTACAGTTCATCTATCAGACGATCTGTTAACCAGACATGTTAAGCCTCTGCCTCATGGATTCTGGCATCAGTTGCCTCAACATGAAGTTACAGAAGAAGCTGCAACTCTGACTGAGAGCATTGAGTAGATGTTTGCCTGCAAATAAAAAACAAGTTACAGGCCTTTGATTACTAAATGTCTGGTTGAGAAAGTCAGTGGTTGTCATAACCATATGTCTTCACATAAAACACTACACTAGGAAAGGAGTCTTCTACATAATTTGGTCCAACTGTGTTTTAATGTGGCTTATATTTGTGTGTGTGTTGTATGAAACCTAAACTGGTTCACGAGATGCTCCCAATGCCTTTTTGGGAGTACTGGACTTCTTTGTCTCTAGAAACCACGTGTCTCATATAACCTCAACAATGCTTTTACATTTACACAGGCATGCGGACTTTCTACATGTTTTGTTCATTCAATTCTTTTCATGTGATGTCTTTTGGCACAAAGTTGACTGAGTCAGTTGTAGTAACCAAAGACTTCCTGCCGTCTCCAGGTACTTCAGCGTCCACCGCCAGCGGCAACGGCATGAGGGACGTGGGCAAGACCTTGGACGGGCTGTCCGCACTCATGCGGGGCACCGCCAACCTCATGGAGCAGGGGACGGGAACAATGCTCAAGATTAGGGACCACTTCAACTAATTTAACCTTTGTTAAGTTAATAATAACTTATTTCGTCGACTTCAAGTTCACCGCATCCCGGGCATTTGTGAATACGACGTCACCGTTATGTCACCCTGCTCTGCTCAGCGCTGTTTTCTACATCCGTACGACCATAAATATAGGAGGAACTTTTTCCTCAGAAGGTCAATAACGTGTTTGCCAATTTCGCATGCCTCTCAGAGCTTCGGACTTGTCCCAAGGAGGCGTCGCAATAGAACGCATATACGTAGACATCTCATCCTACACAGGATCACAGGAGGGTTCTGCTCAAAGTCAAGTCCTGAGGTACAGTGCGGACCAGGGAGATTTGCTACTCATTTCCAGGGTGGAAAAGCAGCATTGTCAACGTACTGTTTCGCAGTTGTCATAACTGTAGCCCTGCACCTACAGGGTGGCTAACAAGTCGAGTTACGTCTTAATTGTGCTTACTCATCGTATTTAATGTTACATTACCCATTCCGTATACATCACATAGGGAAAGCTGAAGCACAGCTTGGAGACCCAGAAGTCATCCATGGTGACGGGGTTAGAATCAGAAATTCTTTGGGATTTCTGCAACACCTTCCATGGATATTCCATGCTTGTCATGTGTAAAAGGAAGGAGTAACATCAATATTCAATCACACATGTGCACATGACACGCTTGGAATTCCTATGGAATGTGTTGTAGGAAATCCCACGCAAGTTCCGATTCCGACTCTATCGCCTCGGAGGACTTTGTGGTTTCAAAGTTGAAGTGTTTGCATTGCCTACGCAACGAGCAGTGTCAAAATTTAATAATTTTTTGTCTTCTTTCGTGGTCGCGTCTTAATAAACCAATTGAAGATGTGACAGAAGTTATCATCCACTCGACATGTTCACGTTTTATTTCTACACGACGACTGAGCCATAAATAATGCATGAGGTGTAGCAGGAACAACTAAAATGGTGCGCATACAAACAGTCGTGTGTGGAAGTAGCTCTTTTGCAGCAGTCCTCGGAAATGGACTATCCGACGTCTTGCGCCACCGAGATCAAGAAAGATGACCGAGATCCCCTCCAAAAAAAAAGCTTCCATATGCTCATATCATACGAGATCAGAGTGCTGAGCAAACTGCAAAGCTTGTCAGCAACCTTCTGGTCCTTCCTTTGTTGTGGGAAGATGCATGGAGACCAATGTGCAGGAACAGTATTGAGCACCTTTCGTCGAGTGCTTGAGCACGTTTTGTTGGTTGGGGATGCGAGAAATTATTGCTCTGTCAATGGAGTCTTGTACGTAAACGCCCACGAATAGATAAGAAGGATACTGACTGATCTAATTTACCATCATATTACTGGGCTGTTTCAAACTTTCATGTCGTTTCATTCAAAACCTCAGGCAGGACCCATTAACAACTATAGACGCACAAAGGTTGGTACTTTGTGTTGGTAGAGTTGGCCAAGTCCTACATACCAAATGTTCTTGTGGAGTGGGTCTTTCTCATGGGTCAACCTTGGGTTTTATGTTTGACCAAAATGCAAAATTCCTCTATGTACATCTCATCAGATTCTAATTTTGCATTTTTGCACAGCGGGAGGACTATTGATCATTACTCTTCGCACTGGTGAGGCCAATAATGGTACGATGCAAAAAAAGGGACACGTCGTGAATTCACTAGTCAAGAGCCCTAAAACATGTGATAGCGACCAAATCTGGTGCGGTGGTAGGATCCCCCCCCCAGCATGGACCCTGATAACAGCAGACCCCACCCCCAAAGTATGCATTAGGAACTCTACCCCCTTGAAGATCACTCCGTGCGGCATTAAGGCCATTGGTTACTCCGTTGGTAAGGATGTTTCCCCCTGCAGCCAGAGATAATTGAGGTTGGCAAACCTTTCCTGCTGCAACCTTGCCTCTTCGAGCCTCCCTCCCTAGTGTGTACACATGTGCACTTCCGTTTTGTGCCCCTGATGTGAGCCTCAGGATAATATCATTTATCATGCAATCTCCAGTGCAAGAAGACGGTCTCGAAAGGCCATAATATGTGCACGGCCGTAATGTCTCTACTTTCTTTCCCCTCCCCACGTCGACATCTGGCACGTGGGTCTGACACGAAAAATGGCCCCGGCTTCTTATACTACGCCTACGTTAATCAACAAGACCAGAATGGAAAAGTGTTTCTTTCCTTCTTGTATTTAAACATCTTCCTCAGGTCCAACTTCGTTGTCTCCAACGGTCTCTTCTCTCTCTTGTCCTAGGTGGCGAGCTAGAATTTCACCCCCCCCCCCTGCAGTTTTCCACCGTAAGTCATCTGATAGGAGGAGAAAGAGCTGGAGAGGAAACAGATTGCAGCAATATGTTCGTCGCCCCAAACAGAAAGGAGAAGAAGAAGAAAAAAAAGACCAAGAATTTTCTTCTCCTCGCACTCTGTTGCAGCAAAAGACATTTTCTCCACATAGACCGACCTTGACGGGCAAGAAAAGGCCGCATAATAAACCAAAACTTTCTTTAAGTGACACCAATGCTGACAGGAAAGAAATAAAAGAATCACAGCTTTGAGGCCGCTCTTTCAGCATCTTTTTGTTGTTGCTGCTGTTGTTGTTTTGTCCTTTTTTGCCCTATAATGGGAAAACTGCCCATAAATTGCGGCTTTCATTTTCCACAAATCGAACTTTACTGCTGGGTTTTCCTTCCGGGCCCGGCCCGGGGGTTAGGTTAGGTTAAATTAGCCTGACTAATGCGTTCTCTGTCTTTCTGCCTCTCTCTGTCTGTCTCGCTGTGCCTGCGAAGTGTGGTTTTTTGGACCGGGCCCACCTGTGTTTGGCGTGTTTCCGAAGCTTTCGTCACTTTTTTCCCCCTTGAGAAGCCCCCGTAACAGCGTACTTGAAATGTGTGGGAACTGCTTCTCACGCAAGACCAATAGCCCTGAGAGCATAAGCGAAAAGAGCTCAAAGTAGTATTATCCGACATCAATAATTTCCGCAGAAAAAAACTCTTCGTAGGGGCGGAGTAAGAAGTGGCCTCTTGTGTACCAGGGGGACTTGCCTATATTAATCTTTTTTTCCTCTCTTGTAAAACACACACACTGTGTATGCAGACGGAAAAAATCCCCACACACGGTGTAAAATGCATCGAGGAAGAAGAGCTTAATATATGGCGCCGGAACTTGAGCGGATACCTAAACAAACAGTTGAGCAGGACTCATGGGAGCAACCAGCGAAAAACTTTTTCAGTACAAGCAACTCGCTCTATTTGGTTTTTTTTCCTAAAAAATAATAATAATAATAATAATGCTCACATCATCGTATGTAAACAGCGCCTCTTACACTAATGCTCGCCGATTGGGGCCTGAAGAAAAAAAAAAACTTTGCTTCACGCCCATATGCTCTCTTTCGCTCTCTTTCTCTCTCTCGAGCGCGCTCGTCAGACCCACGCACATGATTCCACAAACTTCTTCTTCTTCTTCTTCTTCTTCTTCTTCTTCTTTTTCTTCTTCTTCGCCGTCGTCGTCGCCGTCGCCGTCGTCGTCGCCGTCGCCGTCGCCGTCGCCGTCGTCGTCGTCGTCGTCGTCGACGTCTTCTCCATCTTCAGTGCTAGCGGAGAGAGAGAGACAGACACAGATTCTTTCCCCCACCACCAACCCCCCTTAAGATAAAATTTTCCCCCCCTCCCTCATATCAAGAAGCAACAAGAGTTCAAGTTCGTTGCCAACGAGAACAACAGCAACGTGTAGCTTTCTCATCGCCACCAACTCCACTGTGGTTTTGCCACATTTTCCAACTTTTGCCGGTAGTGAGAGATTTATTCTTGGTCCACTAATTTGCTAATTGCGCTGGCATGGTTGGATAGTTTTTCAAACTGGCCTATCGCCAGTCTTGTCAGCTGACCTCCTGACCAGTGTTTTGCAGTGTTTTGCACGCCTGTCAGACGGATTTTGTGCTCTAGTGATCATAATGCCTTACGAAGTGTGCCTAAAACACAACAACAGTCCTTTCCTCTGTGAGACTGACGAGCAACAAGCCTCGCAGCGTCGTGGCCTCGTGGCCTCAGAGTGCTCGGCAACCTAACAAATGATGACAGTAGGGATAATGTAGCCCAAATGGCCCCATGTCAGAAGCCTCTTTTACATTTTTCCCCACTCACCAAAGTTTATGCAACGCTAGTACCAATGGGTGAAGCCAGCATGTCATAACACACCAACTGTATAATGTGAAAAACTTGACACAAATGTTCCATTTTTCTCTATACCAGGGGTTTGCAATCAAGTGACTAGAAATTGAAGTTCGAACACTTTTTTTTCGAAAAGTTGACAAAAATTTCGAACTTTCAAGTTTTTTTTAGTAAATATTTGGCATGAACCTACGGATGAGAATGAGATTACAGAGTTCTCCCAAAGTTTCCTGTCGACCAGATTTAGCAACCATTTCCCAAGGCAAACATCGCATGATTTTATCCCTGGATCTGCATGACTTGGCAGCTCTGGTTTGACTAACCAACCAGCAGAGAAATGTGCTTTATGCAAGACTTTGCCTGTGAGCCTATGGAAAACTTCCAGAGAAGCAGAAAAAGGACGAGACAGCTAAATTAAGTGAACCGTTTGTGTCAAAAGGTGTGAAGTGAAACCTGGTATTCAATTACATTCGCTGCTGTGCTTTGTTTAACCTAGGATGGGAGTAGCTACTTTGGAATAAAGGACTCACGAATTCAGAGTGTGTTTAAGTCATTTCCCCTGACATCGGAACACTCGAAATCTTTCCTAAACCTAAACTGGAAATTAAAAAGTCAAAGTTATAAACTTGGGATTTCATGGCAACCCCCACTCCATGTATGCTGTATATGCGGAAGGTGCGCGCCCTTGTCTCACCAAGTATCACACTCTTCTTCTAAACAAGATATATGAGAAAAAATCAAGCGTCTCACTAGGTGAGATCATGTCGCACACGTATATGCAGTACACCTGCGTAGGTGGGGACAGTTCCTCTCAAAGGAAGGCTTGCTCGATATCTGCACCAGACATGTGCACATACGTATGTGAGCATAACAAATGCTTGTTATTACTTCTTTGCGTTATGGCACATTACTTTCCTCTTCCTTCTCTGTGTGACGCACGCAGCCAGCCAAGTCCTGGCATGGACTACGTACAATAGTACAGTACTTACTTACCGGCACTTTAACTGTAGCAGCTCCAGTGGTGTTGGTGGTCGATGCACGAACAGACAAGTAGGAGGACGACAGACTGTGGTTGGTGCTACGTGAGAAGAATGGAGGAACAGATATGAATTCCAAAAAGATTGGAGGCATAATTCATCGTCCGGCAGAGAGAGAAAAACGCAACAGCCACGGGAGCAAGGAAAAAGTGTCACTGCCAAGCGGAAGAAGGAATCTCCTCTCCTGTGGACGTTCCAGACCTGTTCAACATTGCTCAAGGGGGGGATGGACAGAAGAAAAGAACAGCCAGATCTGAGGACCAACTGACTTTGTCCTGGTGGCCTCCCCGTCCCACGACCACGACGACCCTGACCACCACTCCCCCCGTTCTCTCCATCCTGTCTAGGCCAAATTGTTCTCCGTTTAGCGACAACACCAAAAAAAGAGGCCACCATTTCAGCTGAACACTTCGAGATCTCCCCTTCGATGTCAGAACCCACTCCTCTTGTCCTCCTCCACGACGTCGTCCCCTCCTGCTCCTCGTCCACCACCTTGTCGTCGTCGTCGTCGTCGTCGTCGTCGTCGTCGTCGTCGTCGTCGTCGTCGTCGTCGTCAACATTTGCGATTGTCAAAGTGAAGAGGAGGATCCTTCAAGCGACTTACAACCACCACCAATCAAGCAGGTGGATTCACTATGGAATCACACACCTTGTTCGGAGCTGCCATAGTCTTCCTTCTAATAGGTAAGAACGCTCGGCCATGTGACGCACAGGATTCGTTTGTGACGCAGACGATGCACCCGCACACACACTATGTCATTCACTTTATTGAACAAGTAGTGTATCGGTCCTACGAAACATACATAATTTAAGATCTATAATGAAAGTGAATATGAAAGTCATTTGAGAGGTGAAGTAGATTTCAAAGCAAACTTTAAGGCTCTAGAGGGAAATCTAGGCTCCATCGGCCATGGCCGGGTGAGAAAGTAAAAAGAGTCATGATTGAAATGTGGTGCCGCCAATAAATTGGTGATGTACAAAGGTCTCTGGCTAGATTGGCTCTTTTCTGACTTGATCGCCTGACCTCAGAGGAAGATGGTGACCACGGGGAAGGCCTCAGTCGTGCTTTTGGCGCTACAAACCATGACCACGCACGAGGACAATGGTTTCCCGTTGACCTCTCAGCTGACATTACATAAATAACCTGTCATAGACCATATCGGGCTTTACAAGAAAGATTTCATTGACTGTAAGCAATGTGAAGTCAGTCTGAATCTATCTCAGTCACAATCAAACGTTGCAAAAGCCAGACCTAATTCAATGTTGTTCCATTTAATGCTTCTTCACAGACACATCGTACCCTCGGACTATAGCAATGGCCTTATCTAACTCACATTTTCTCATATGATGCTGCTGCGCCATATTTTTTCTCAGCCAAGCCAACATACTGCGGTCCACATCGAATTGTACTCTGTGGCAGTATTTTCAGTGCGCATTGCACGGTTGTGTGGAGATCTTGGATCGTTTTTAGGGTTGCCATTGATAGTTAAAACCTTCAAGTGTCAATCGACGACGCTGCCAGTTAGTTTGGCGTCAACTCTGTCTGATTTCTCTAGGGATTCCTGGTCTTAATGTACAATTTGATCCGGAGCCCGGGTTTCGTTCACAAGCTCTGAAAATCACTCAAAAATGCCCCTATATTTGGCACGTACGATACACTTTGCCGCTCTCTGCTCCTTGCAGAGCATTATAGCCGAGAGCAAAGGAATTCTTCCCCCTCAAGTGCAGACAAATTATATTCATGTTTCACTGTTATTTGACAGTCCCTCATGAGTGCTACTTCACCTGCAAAGTGTCCTCTTATTCTTCGGATGTGCTTGGTAACTGAACAAACACTTTTCTTGGTATTGGTTTTGTCGTAGCAGAGAGATTACGAGAGATGCAAACAACTCTCGACCCCAACAGTGGCCTCCCCTCTCTCTCCCCCCCTCCCCCCCCAAAAAGATAGCAAGGTCAAGCAAACAGTTGTCAAGTCCCAGGGGACACTTTAATAAATGCCTTTTCTTTACTTTGCACGGGACAGTACACACGCACTCACTGTACATGCAGCACTTGCAGTAGTATCATACTTACAAGATGGTCCCTGCAGTCCCTATGCATAACGTGCCTGGAAAGTCATGAAGATCTGCTTAGGGAAAATGGTCTCTCTCCCCATTCGAAGTGGGTGCTTTTGCAGCTACTGCGTTTGACACTTTAAAAAAAGGGGGGAGAGGGAAGCCCTGTCCTGTCACCCGCCGGTGGGCTTCATTTCTGCGGGTGATGGCACAGACTCCAAACGGAGGCAGGCAGAGGAGGAGATAGGAGCATCTCTTATGCGAAAGAAACTTTTTTTTCTGCAACACAGAGAAACTAAAAGACTGCAGAATGTCGGTTGTGTGTACAGTTCACTTACTTTTTTTTGCATAGTCAATCACTCTTCAAATCCGCTAAAATTTCAGGTCGCATAAGAGACAAGGTTGTGCAGGTAGGGAAGGCCAGACTCCAGCTTGGCGTTTGTGTGCACAGTCTTGAATACAGCAGTGCATACAGTTTGTGTGTGCAGCCTTTGTTTACTCCATCAGCCCTTAGGACCACAAAAATTAAAGCTGAAAAAATAGAAAAGATTTCTTTCTCTAGCATGTCGTTTATGTGTACACTTTATAGAGCGCCCCCCTTTTTTTGTCAACCAGGCCTAAAACCCTCAAATTTAACTTCTTTGTGTGCCCAGGCCACGTTTATCAAGGTTTGGCCCGTGGGTTTTTTTTTCTCCGAGGAAAAAGGCAGGGCAGGCCTCGAAAAGTGTGTTCAACATGGCCAACTGTGGCAGGTCCACCCAGGGGACCTTCCTGAGCTCTTACAAACATTACTCTTCCCTCCCCTGCGCCAATGTAGCACATCAATGAAGCATCGCGATCCTCGACACGAGAGCTGCTTTATATTAATACGAACAATCTTGAAGTAAAAGCATGAGAAAAGTTTCCTTGTACAGAGAGAGAAAAAAGGGTTGGAAAAGCAATGTTCTTGCTCTCTTTCTTCCTTCCACCCAACAATACAGGCATAATCCAAGCTCTCTGTCTCTTTACTCTTGATTTCGCCCCATTCACTGGTTGCTCATGATGTTTCTTGTTCTCGAGGAGGTCGGTGAAGGCGGAGGAGGGGCTTGCCTGTCTTTAAAGGGCCCCGGAGAGTAGTAAAGGCACAATTTACTATATCACCGCAAGCACGACACACAGGGAGAGAGAGAGAGCGAAGGGAAAAAAAGTTCAACCTTCGCTCTCTCTTCGAATAATTTATCGATGACCCAGGAAGTTTTTGTTGGAAAAGCCAGAAAATGCAATTAGTGCAACGTCATCACCATCTTCTTCTTCGGGGTGAAGCCGACCACGACCGCGGCCGTGATCAGGGCCAAGGAGTGCGCGAACCGGCGCTGACTTCCTTTTCTCCGGTGTCGTAGGTAGGAGAAAAATGAGAAGCCCAGGAAATTTCTCTGGAATCCACTGTGGGTGCGCGGGCCGGCGGGCCCCACGGGCGGGCACGACGTCTCCACACAGGCCATTTACTACTTTGTGCGTACTTTTCGTTGCTTTGCCGTAAAAGAGAGGAGAATAATTGGTTTTCTTTCGGTTGTTCCGCTTCTTCTACTGATTCTTTTCCTCTCCAACTCTTTCTGGAGGAGGTGTTTGGGTTGAATGGAAGCAGCCGCGGCAGCAGCCTCGGCGGAGGCTGCGAGGCCGCTGAGAGGCAGCAACAAAGAAAAAAGAGTTCTGGAAGGTCTGTGAGTGAGGGCACACGCACACACACACACACGATAACTTTGATAGGCAAAAGTCAGGTCTCCCTTTCAGCCCCCCCAACCAAAAAAAAAGGAGAGAGACATTATTTGGTCCTTCTTTTCTCGGCTGAGTTGGTTGGTCAGTGGTTTCTTCCTTCTTTTCTTTCCCTGCCGCTGAGAAATCGGACCTTTGAAGAATTCTCGGAGGCAAAAAAAATGCCATCACAGGGAGAAAAATGGGAAATGCTTTTTCCTCTTCAGGTCAGGTTGCAGCCAGCAGGAAGACTTTGTCATCAGTCAATATCTGCGAGGGAGGTAGGGGGCCCCCAATGCTTTACTGCTACTATAACACTACTACGGCAGTGGCAGGCGGATAAGCGAGGCCTGGCAGTTCTATGAAGTGGACGACCTCGATTATTAGGCACCCATTGTCCTGCAGTCTCGGATGAACGGTCTTGCATGTGAAAACAGGGCAATTTTGCAAAAAAAGGGGATGGGGGATTTTGTAGATTCGATTAAAATTAGATGAACGAAATATCGGGCTTCCCATTAATGGTGCCAAATCCTTCTCCATAGGGGAGTTAAAAGCAATAACCTCTGACTTGTCAACATGACATTGAACAAGAAGCGTTCTAGTCAACACTGCTACATGAGACCAGTACAGTTGATATTCGACATTCTCACATGTCTCATCGGCGCTGAAATTGTGCTAAAATTAGGTTACTCCTAAACTGAAGGTTGCTCACAAAGTGCTTTATGTCGTTTCAGTGCTGCAAAAAAGCCCATAGGGTGGATGATGCTTACACCAGTGA
>JAAUXU010069062.1_pt1 | contig 11004 bp, 5 predicted proteins | sample 7278151 | NCBI WGS metagenome assembly JAAUXU01 (sample SAMN14350113, study PRJNA611818) | marine sediment metagenome | isolation source: surface marine sediment (1.8m) | place: French Polynesia: Moorea | collected 2018-08 | reverse complement strand
TGCCATGATTGTCCTCCTTTGTGGCGTTCTGGCTCATCCCACAGACGTCGTCCGAGATGAAAAGTTGCCCAGATTTGTCTCTCTTGGTCGTTTGTGCTCCAGGGGACACAAAATGGGTGAGCTCCATCGATTGGCGAACGTTGAGTAGCTTTATCCAGCACCAGACTCGTCTCCCTGGAAAACATGATTACGCCGAGAGTCATGGATATATTAGAAAATTGTTGTATGTAGCAGAATCGACTGTAATTACATTTGGCGCGTATTTGCTCGTCTTGTGTCGAACAGAAGCGCCATTTATTCCCATCGGAAACGTCACACATCCGTCAAATTCAATCGGTTTCGTTCAGAGTCGACGATATTTGATCTGTCTGATCGCTTGTGTGTGTGTGCGCGCGCGAGTGCGTCGCAGAGCCGCCAGAATTGAATTTGGGCTGAGAGAAATAATACATTTTTCGGGGTTCGCACTGTGAAAGTCTCGAATATCCTTGTGAATTCTCGCGGAACTTTTCTTTTGTATCATTCGAGCCTCTGTGAGAAAATTAAATGAGTTCAGTCAGGCGTCTGTTGTTACGTATGTACATGTATGTGTGTCCATATGGGTGTGTGTGTGTGTGTGTACGAATGAGTATACGTACGTACGAGTGTCTGTCTGTTTGTGGTGTTCCTGTGTGTCTGTCTATACGAATGAGTATACGTACGTATGAGTGTCTGTCTGTTTGTACGAATGAGTATACATACCTACGAGTGTCTGTCTGTGTGTATGCATGTACATGTACGTACATGCTTTTCCTTTCTCAGATGACAGTCGGACTTTGCCACTTTACTCCTGCAGCTCTTCTGCCATCCATTGTTCTCTCTTAAGCCCCGTGTTTACTACGCTGAGAGATGGGAAGAGCGCTGATTCGGAATTTTAGGTGAAGAAATCGTAGCAATATTGCACTTTGGAGTTCCTGTTCCCCTCCCTAATGGGGTGTGAGTGACTTCTTGGGAAAAGCACGATTATTTACTTCACCTGAATTTTGGGGTCTCTGGCCAAAATTCCACTAAAATTCCGCGTCGCCGGCGCGCGTGCGCAAATACGAATTATCCATCGAATGAGCAGCTTTTTTGTCTCCCTCTTTGACAAGCTCGTAATCCCCTCCGAGTTGCAGCGGGACAACCAAGCCTCTGTCTTCAGATCGTTTCTTCGTCTGCTTCTTCAAAAATTCGGGTGTGTTGAAATTTTGGCACAAGCCTCTTTTTTCTTTCCTCCTACCTCCAGTGGGGAAAAAAATGGGGGGAAAACTGTTGAGGGGCCGAGAAAGAGAGGGGGAAAAAGTTTGCTTCTACATCTGATGATCGTTTCATCACCCCAGGACTGGGAATTCCAGGAGGGGTGAGAGGTTTGTCCACACATGGCCTCATTTTCAGTTTTGTCAGGCAACAACTGTGTTGTCGATGCTGCTTCACAACTTTTTTTTCGAGCTTCTGACGGAATTGTAAAGCCATTAGTCACAGATTCTTTCTCTGCCTGATAGATGAGACCTCTTAAAAAGCCATCAAAAGTCTACACAGATGACAGCTCCAACTTATGGAGGAAAAGTGGGTCTTTTACCTGGAAGAAATATTTTTTTCAGTACTGTTTTCTTTCTTGGCAGCCGCTAGAAACGTGCCAAAATAACGGAGCCTTTGTCGAAAGAACCATCTGAATCAATACTGTGTTGTGGGTAATTAATGCGGAGGCAAATACTAGTTTGGATTGAACAAACGAACGACGAAAAAAAGAGCCGTATCCAGAATATTTTCCCCCTAAAACAAAAATATACAATTCTCCCCAGGAGCCAGCTACAAAATGAGATTGGATACAAGAATCATTTTCTGAACAAATCAACAGAGTATTTAGTATGCAAACAAAAGAACACCGAAAGTGAAGTCTTTGAAATAGTTTGACCTGGTTTCCTCACCTCGATCTAGAGGGGGAGAAAAGTCGCACCTAAAATCCCGCCCCATTGGATGACGCCGCTCTTCACAGCCTCGACAGCAACGTGAGCAGCTTCGTCTGCGTCGTCGGCCAGAATAGTGACATCATCAAGGGCTTCTCCCGTCCAAAATCATAATATTTAGGGCGCTGTCACAGCACGAAAAGGTTGATAGCGACAGCGTCAGACTATTCAGTGCATAAAAGATGAATGGCTGATCTATTCCAGTGCTTCAGACGATGGAGAAGAGAGCTTCAAGGGCGCCAGAAGAGGCGAGAAAAAAAGGAGGTCGTCACTTTCACTACTGACAAACTTGTTCACGTTCCAGATCTGGCCCGCGACGTCCGCGGTGACGACGTGGAGACGACGCCCAAGATCGTCCAGCATCCGCTGAGCCAGCAGGTGGTGAGGGACGATCCCCTGACTCTGGACTGCCGGGCCTCCGGCAGCCCCCAGCCCACAGTCGAGTGGTTCCGCGACGGCAAGCCGGTGCGCACGGCGCCCGCCGACCCCACCTCGCACCGGATTCTGCTCCCCGGAGGCTCGCTCTTCTTCCTCCGGGCCATGCAGAACAAGCGGGAGCAGGACGCCGGCACCTACTGGTGCGTGGCGTCCAACGACGCCGGCGTGGCCAGGAGCAACAACGCCACTCTCGACATAGCATGTGAGTCATACAAAGTTCTTCTGTCTCTCTTCAGTGTTATCGTAGCACGACCCTGACCAGGAATTTCTCTGACGCATTTCCGATTCACACTTGCAGCATCATGCCAAGCAAAGGCCACACAAAGGCCAGAACAAGGCCAAAATAAGAACTTTACTCTTCTTTCTTTGTCTCTTTCGACAAAGTCAGTTGACGACTCAATCACTTCTCTCTATCTCTCCTGATTCACGCTTGCATAGAGCGGAAAAAAAGGCCAGACCAAGGCCAAAAAAAAGCCAGACCAAGGCTGAAATAAGAATTCTGCTTTTCTTCACGACAAAGTGAGTTGACATCTCAATCACCTCCCTCTTTCTCCGGCCGAAAATAAACGCCATCAGCATCGTTTTCAAGACAAACACCTCCTTGTTCGACGTCGTCGGCGAGCATTCTCACACTTTCGGCCGCCGAAAATGTTTGCCTCCTCCACCAACGTGATCGAGTAGTGTGAGCAGAAGTTCGTGTGAGGGGCAAAGATGGAACAACAACGTCTGTTGAGTCAGCCACAAGTGCAGGAGGTCCGTGGAAGTTTGCTTTGCTCGCACGTTTTGTAAGGCGAGACCCAGATTAGCGCGATTTTGACTGATGCCCTCCCTAACACGCAGTGCACACAGTACATACAGAGCACAAAACGCTGTCCGGATGTGCGTGTGCAAGCGTTGCCAAATACAGAAAACCCGTTCATTGTTTGCCGACAAAATTGCCCGTCTGGGTTGGCATACAAATTTGCAGCAGAATTCGCTGGGAAAACCCGAAGCTGACGCAGCCGAGGATGCACCGTGTACAGTTGCCGGCTGGCATTGCCGTTATCTTACCAGCCCAGGACGCAGCCCCATAACGGTTGTGCGCAGTAGGGCCGGAATTTGGTGGTTTTGGCTGAAAGCTGGTGATCTGGCTGGTGGTCACGACGCCTCTGCGAGCTCTCCTTCGTGTCCGCCGCCGACACCGTCGAGACCTCTTGACTGTGCTGCACTGCTCGTGACGTCTGCAGTGCACCACAGCTCGGACACGTGCACGCTGTCCGTGCACCGGACAAGAGGAAATGATTGCTGCGACGTGCACACAATTGCACACCAGGGCTTGGCGGTCTTCCCAGCGTGAAGGCCGGAGCCCCGCAACTGCACCCGGAGGCTCAACATCGACCCGTAATTTTTTTGATTGGACCCCGGGGGGGAAATATCTGAAATGTTTACGTCTGCTGCACACCCCAGACGGGGCAGAGGAGGGAATCAGCTTCATTAGCCCTCCTTTGTAGCGTCACCATCGAGGTCAGATCAGTAAAAATATTATTATGCAGCAGGCGAATAAAGGGTTTAAATCGAACAGAGAAGCACTGTGTTGTGGGCGTCGTGTTGAGCAAAACACATTCCGAATGTGTCACTATCAGGCCTCCGGATCGCATCGATGGCCCGGGCTGGTCCGGGGGCTCAAAACTCCACAGGATGCAGTAGTAAAACCCCTCAAATGTTATTCAGTTCCCCCCCCCCCCTCCCGATTTACGACCCGATGCTTTGAATGTTGTCTGGCTTGTAAAAAGAGAGCAAAAAAGCCTTCCACGTAGTAACAGAGTTAAAAAGTTCCGTATAGTCGAGTACTTTTTCCAGCTATGTCGCTGCCCTGAACAGTTGCAGGATGAGTGACGGCAGTGCACAAGCAGCAAATGCGTTGCAAAATGGTTGCCTGGCAGAGACTTTTGTCCTCTCTTCTTCATAGAGATTTCCATCTCCAGTCAATGTGGATGCATACACGGACGTGGAGCTGGAGGAGACCATTAATCTCTTCTTGGTAATGGGCACCAACGTTGTACTCCACTGTACTGAGCACATCAGAAAACACCTTCTGTTCAAAAAGGGACAACACGACATGTGCGCTGTTACAACACCAGTCAATGCACACACACAACAAAGTGCAAGGATTCTTCTTCCATCCATCCCTCAATGAACATTGGGAATGTGCTCGAGCCAGCTCGAAAAAAAAGCACTCTTGGGGGGCTTCAAGCTTGACAACAAGGAGGGGCAAGAAGTGGCTTCTTGAAGCCGCTCCAGCTTGCAGATTCGTAAAGTCTGAATGTTGGTGACTTCCACGACTTTGCACAGTAATAGATGTATAAGATATCTACATACGTGCAAGTACGTATGTAATCAGACCACATAATCGATATCTGACACATCTACTACGTTGAATGTTTAGGCTGGATCAAGAAGAGGTACCCTCATTCTCCTTGAGTATGCATTTACGTCCTCCAGCACTGATAACTCATCTGCGCCAACCTCAGCCACTGATTCTGCTCCAACTAAGCTTGTGGCTCGTAGTTTGAAAAATTGCGGGCTCGCAACATCTCTATTGCACATTGACAGGGAAAAACGTTCGTTCGTTCGATCCCCTCGACCAGACTTTTTGAATGCGCCAAGGGGGGTTAATCAGATGGTCCCGAAGCCAAAGGAAACCAGATTTGCACCGCTCTGTCCTACCCTGTCTGCCCGAACAAACAGACAGACGGACAAACAGACAGACAGACACACCGAGTATTTGATGATGGCGGTTTCATGCTAGATAAATAATAGGAAAAGCATCTGTTTTGCGTACTGCAAAAGTTCTCGATCCCTCCTCTCTTGTGATGTTTGTTGTTCATCCCTTGTGACGAGAGGGGGGTCTGGATGGATTAGCTGCGGAGTGAGAGGGATGACATTTGTCACAGAGCCAACGCAGTCGACCGAGAAAGAGATGGATGCTTTTCAGGAAATTGGATGATGAGTCCGCTTCTTCAGCTTTCGATCTGTTAAGGTCGTGTGGAGCCACTTAAGGCGCGCGTGCACATGCACAGCAACGCCATCAGCAAGAGGGACTTGGGGGACAAGTGCGGGGAGGGCGGACGCTCCATCAGCAGCACCACCATACGCAGGATGCACTGACTCATTTGTCATTCACTACTTGCAGTTCTGCGCGAGGAGTTCCGCACTGAGCCCAATGACACAGATGCACTCCTGGGAGATCCCTTCGTCCTGCAGTGCGTGGCACCCAAAGGAAACCCCGCGCCCGTCGTTAGGTGGCGCAAGGACGGACGCGCTCTCGACCTCACCTCGTCTCGCCGCGTCCGGGTCGCCGAGGGCGGCAGTTTGGCCGTCACCGACGCTCGCAAGACTGACCAAGGGAGGTACGAGTGCGAGGCCGAGAACGCCGCCGGAGTCAGGCTGAGCAGGCCCGTCAGGGTCAGGATTATGGGTGAGTAGAGCAAAACACGTACATTAGGTGCAATAAGAACGGCGGAGTCCGGTAGTGAGGAGGAGGACACTGTTGTGCATGTCACGTATGCAGACAAAGATGGGTGCCTTTGCTTAACTGAACACATAGTTGCGGTCACTTATGTGATTATCGTTAAATGATTATAGAGCCGCCCTCGTTCATCACACAACCGTCTTCTGCCGTCGTCATCAGCGGTCAAGACGTCCTCCTGAAATGCCAAGCCAAGGGCGATCCTCACCCTGACATCGTGTGGTCGCGTGTCGATGCCCCCATCGACCCCGGTCGAGTGCGCGCAATCCCCGGCAAAGGTCTGAGAATTTCCAGCGCTCGGCGCTCTGACTCCGGCGAGTACGTCTGCGGCGCGAGGAACGCCGCCGGAGCGACCGCAGCCCCGGTGGCGCAACTTCAAGTCCATGAGCCTCCCAAGGTGGCCGCTGCGCGCCCACTGGCGGAGGTCCGCGCCGCCGTCGGCCGCGATCACCGGGTGGAGCTCCGGTGCAAGGTGACGGGTTCGCCCGCGCCCGTCGTGTTCTGGACCGTTGAGGAAAGTGAGGCCGAAATCAACGTCCCTGATCTGTTCTTCTTCTTCCCCGGAGACGTGCGAGGACGCGCACAGATGGCGCCCAACGGGTCTCTGCTGATCGAGAACCCCCTGCTGACGGACAGCGGCCGCTACGCCTGCGCCGCCGCCAACGAGGCTGGTGGAGTCGTCCTCGGGCACTCGCACTTGCTCGTGTATGACCCCAAAGACTTCGACTCCGAAGAGGCACTGGCTAAGCATTCCGACCTGTACCACACCGTGGACTCGCCCAAGCAGGACAAGATCAGACTGGCGCTCAGGGTGAGTCTGGCGAAGGCGTACGCACTGGGCGGCGACAGCGTGAGGCTGACGTGGGAGACCTCAGACTCGAAGGTGAAAGTCAGCGGCTTCCGCGTGTGGTTCAAGGCGGAGGATCTGCCGCCCAACCAGTTTCGCCACGTGGACGTGGCCCACGCGGAGGCTGCGTCCTTCGTGGTCACCAGACTGAAGCCGGCGACGTCGTACGCGTTCTTCGTGCAGCCCTACGCTGGCGAGATCTCCGGCTATCCCTCTTCCCTGGTGTGGGTAGAGACCCGTCAAGCTCCGCCGGAAGAGGCTCCGACCATCGTCGAGGCCAGATTGATCAACGCCACCACCATCTTCCTGGCTTGGGACAGCCCTGATGAAGACAAGACCAACGGCGACCTCCTAGGCTACGAGGTAAGCTTAGTGTTTATGCGGTCCATGCAGCGCAGAGCGTTCATCATGGCCATGAGCAATTGTGTGCGTAAGCACGCACAAAGCTGCCCATTTGTTCGCCTGCAGCATCTGGAATGCGTCCTCATGCATACGTAAGGCACAACATGGCCTCCTTGGGGCTGAAGAGATGCTATCTTGCTGGTCTTTGTTTCGTCTAACTTGGAAAATTGTGGCGCCAGCGGACTCAAGTACAAGGACGTGCACGTCCTCATTCATAAACACATGAATATGTCATCCACCGAGGAGGAAGACAGAAAAAAGCAAGATTGCCACATATAGCAAGTTCCAATTCTTTTCATCCCTCCCCCAATGCTATCTCTCGTCGATCTGTGCGTATTGAAGAGTTTTACAACGTCTCCCCCAGCCTGTTCTTGTCTCTGTTGCCGCGATTGGAGTCGTTGCTCTCCTTCTTCTTCTCGCTGGACAGGTGTGAGAGGTGGACACAGAAGGGCGTTTGTATTTGTCTGTTTATTATACGAGCTCACACGCGCACTTGTGCACTAAAAAAGAGTACAAAATATGACAGTTCTTTCTGGGGGTGTCGACGAGGCAGACGCTGGCTGAGTGCGCAGATGCTCTGACCTACATCACGTTAGCTCGATGTAAAAAAAGCGCACACTTTTCATGCTCGGATGCGTCTTGATGAACAAATTTTTTCGGGCACTTGAAGCTGCTGCGATCGGGGTCTGTTTGGGCCTCCCCAGTCAGCTATTTTCTCTTAAGGCTGTTCTCTTTCTTCTCCGCTCTTTTTTGTCGCCGCTCTCCGGGCCCATAAACGACGCTGGAGTAAATGAAGTCTGGTGCTTGGAGCCTCCGGGTGTGTGACACCATTATTACTCGGCGCCTTTTAAGGGTTAGCCAGTGACACCCTCTTCATTATCGCTTGCTGGTGCTTTGCTCTATCTGTGAAGCATGCCTTTATGGACGCGTCTACGGGCTTTGGCATGGCCACGGCCAACGTGACCACCGACATGAGGGTGGATACGCGCGCGCGCACGCACGCACGGACGGACGTACTACAGTCACTGTAAAAATATTTCCTCTCCTTCACAGATCCTGATCCTGGGCAACGGCACGTGGGTGAGCAATAACGTGTCTGCCGCTGCCAACGAGGTCACCCTCTTTGTGAGTGGAATGGCACCCGACAGGTTGTATTCCATTCAGATGGCGGCGTTCAATGCCGCCGGCCCCGGACCAAAGTCGGAACCGCTACAGATCGAGATGGATCCTCTCCTCTTCGAGCAGCTCCAAGAGGACAAGCGGGAGGGGACCAGAGGCGAGAGCGAGGTCTTCAGGCTGAGGGAGACCGAGCTGGCGAGGCTGACGTGGATCATCGTGGTCGTGGCGGCGCTCTCATTCGGCCTCATCTTGATCTCCGCCGCGCTTTTCGTCTACAGAAAGAGGTTCTTCTCTGACTGTCCCACTAAGCCGGGCTACCTCGAGGCTGCCTCCACAGACGACGACTTCCACCCGTGCCGACAGTTCAGGAACAACAACAACAACCCGAGCTTGTGGGTGGACAGCAACGCGGCCGGCAAGAGAGACGTGGGTGCGAGGAGGGAACTCGAGGCTGAAGAAGAGTCTAACTCTTCGGAGAGGAAGTTGCTGGCCAACATCAGCCACTCCAACTCCAACTCGGACACTGAGTACACGTACGTCACTAACGCCAGGAGAGCGGAAAACACCTCAAGAAGTCAGGGCTACCGAAAATGCGTCAATCCGTCCTCTCCCTACGCTACCACGGACATCTTCGCCGACTACTGTAACCGGGAGTACCAACAGCACCAGCTTCTACGTCCCCAAGCACTGGAGCAAAGACACTACGAGACACCGATCGTGTTCGGCTCCACCAGCAGCGGCGGTCGAGTCACCAACGGCGACTCGCGCCGCGTCGGCGGTTGGCGCAAGAACAGAGATACGAACCATCGCGGACCCTGCGGGAGCGGCAGCAGCGGCAGCGGAGGTGGCGGCAGCAGCAGCAACAAAGCCGCCGTCAGTTGCGACGATCTCAGCCGCAGAAGTCTCGGCAGCGACAGGAGGCGAAACAGGACCTTCGGCACCACCAAGGACCAGGGAGGTCCTACTGCCCATCTGTTGGACCTGCTGCCGCCTCCGCCGTCGCATCCTCCGCCTGCCACTCCTGGCCTCGGAGGCCACTATGCTGTCAGCAGAGAGAATCCGTACGCAGCCTCGACTGAGAGCGTCATCTCACCGAGGTACCTGTTCGCCCACCCCGCGTACCGGAGATCGCCCAAGAGCTTCATCCCCAACGTTGTCCAGCAGTACCGAATTCGCCCCACTGAGGATCAGCCAGAGACTGAGGAGGCTGAGGAGGAAGAAGGGGTGGAGGGACCAGAAGGACAACATCCAGAAGCCTTTTTTACACGTCTTCTACCGCACAGCAAGACTAGGATGCAGCAAGAACTTGAGCGAGACTTTGAGAGCGAGCTGCAGTCGTTCAACGAGGCCATCACCAAGTTGTCCGGCAAGGGCGGGGAGCAGCAGAGCAGCCACAAGGAGGAATCCTTTGACAACTCCTCGTCCTGTTGTGACGCCGACGTCGACGAAGAAGAAGCAGAAGAAGAAGTGTCTGGGTCAGACAGCAACTGTGATGGTGGCAAGAGAATAAGACAATAGGAATGTAGACTAGAAATGTCTTGCTGGTGGTGCTCAGTCATAAAAACATCTGTGTGCAGCCAACAGTTGTCCAGTCTGCACACATAACCCTTTCCTGTGTATGTGTATGTGTGTGTGTGTGTGCGCGCGCACGTCGCGAATGTGTCCTGCGTGCGTGTTCTTTGAAGAGTCCATTTCCTCTGCGCGTGTTTTGTACACAATGATGCCACATTCTGACACGTTTTCTTCCTCAGTGCAAAGCCAAATACAGAGCGTGCGTATGCCACACAGGTCCACAGACTCATTTCCTTTGCCAAACAGGGTGGTGCTGGTGTTTTTGCTGTCTCTCTCTCTCTGGCGTATTCCTCGGTATGAGACGAGGCTTGGTCGGCCAGAGCAAAAGTATGTAAAGTTTGTGAAGACGAGCCTGACTTGGCAGCGTCTCGTCCTCCCACCTCTAATGCCTCCAGCAATTACTGCGAGCGATCATTATGAAGCGATTTGGGTCACGCATCCGAGGTGTTCACCAACATTGGGGCTTCTTCCGCAACGTGGTGATGCATGAGGAGGAGAACTCAGCCCAGCCGTGCTCTGTCTGCACAGAGGTCACCGCGCACCAGCTCACCCTCGGGTAGCAGCACTGTACGTGCAGTGCGTGCACAGTGGCTTGATTGTTTGGAAAGCGTAGCCAATTCCTCAATGAAATTTGTCGACCCCGAGCTACTCCCGGACTGACTGACACAGCTGTGGCCCGAGTGCGGACAAGATTTTTCTTTGTGCAAGCTTCTCAGTCATTAATCTCGGACGTCTCTTTAATGAACAACTCTAGGCCATTTCTCGCATTTCTTTGCCAACGTCACCTTCGAAGTCCGGAGAAGACTTGGATGCAGACAGCAAAAAGCCTTAATAAAGGGGTGAAAACGCGCGCACGAGCTGGGGGTGGGGTGGGGTGGGGGAGAGGGGAGATGAACAAAAGCACAGTTGTCTCTTCTCCGCATACGTGCGCACTCGATAGAGTTGCGGAAGCTAATATTCCCTACCCCCCGTCACCCCCACCCCCCGCTGTCATCAACTCGGCAGGCTAACTTTGGAATAGCAAACCCGTTTGGACCGTGTTTTTCCTCATAAGTGGCTTCTTGGGGGGGGGGGGGGGGGGGGGGGGGGGGGGGGGGGGGGGGGGGGGGGGGGGGGGGGGGGGGGGGGGGGGGGGG
>JAAUXU010033112.1_pt1 | contig 11004 bp, 10 predicted proteins | sample 7278151 | NCBI WGS metagenome assembly JAAUXU01 (sample SAMN14350113, study PRJNA611818) | marine sediment metagenome | isolation source: surface marine sediment (1.8m) | place: French Polynesia: Moorea | collected 2018-08 | reverse complement strand
TGTTATTTTATAAAGATTTCCGTATCTTGAAAAAAATCGAAAACCAAAGTAGTCCCCCCAAGAAGAAGAAGAAGAAGAAGAACAACAACAACAACAACAACAACATCGACTGTTCCATGGTCTGGGCTTTGCCGCAGACAAAAATCAAAAAGTTCTCATTATTCTTCCTCCTGCTCCCTGAGTGTTTCGCATCGTTATTTAATTCATGATTCATGTTCCTTTACCAGGATGTGGATGACTGGACCTTGAATCTGCCCAAAGCCGTTCGCTGGTGATTCTCCGCCATGGAGTTCATCTCCACGGACGAGTTCTTCATCCTGCAGCCCCTGCAGAAGGGAGAGCACAACCTGTGGATCTCCAGGGTCACAGGTAAATGTGCACAACAGGAAGTTGAATTATAGAGTCGAACCGTCGTTTCGTTTCGTGTCTCCCAGGCGAGTTTTCCGTCCGCCCGAGCTGGGACCTGGCCTCCCAGGACAACCCAGAGGGCCATGGCATCACGATAGGGCTGGTGGGGAAGCTCAGGCCGCACAAGTCATTACTTAAAATTGGATGACTGCAACGTGAAAGTAACGAGTGGCCCAGCGAAACCTGACCCCCCAAAATTGCGGATCAAAAAAAATATGCACTAAAAATAGGGATTTTTTGAATATTTCACATAAAGAAGAAAATATTATGCACACTTTCATGTACGTTCACGCAAATTTTTGGGCTGATTGGACTCTTTGAGTTTAAGCTAGAGATGCTGAAGTCGCAGAAGGGGTTCTTGATGAAGTTGGACCTCATCACTTGAAAAATATGCATATTATGTGGGGGAAACAGAAAGAGCAGATGCCCCATGGTGTAAGCAAAAAACGCCCTGCAAAAACAAATTCCAGAGAAAAAAATAAAAAAAGTTTTTTGTTGCTGTTGCTGCCAAACCTGTTCAGGGAGGGCGCACACATGGGGAAAAATAGACTTGAAAAAAGATAGAAACAGAAAAAAAACCAGAAAAAAGACAGAAAGAGCTGCTCTACACTACACAAATGCCTCATTTGTATGGTGGCAGCAGGACCAGCAGGACCAGCAACAGCAGCAACAGCAACAACAGCAACAGCAGCAACAACAATAGCAACTTTGGGGGGTCAGGTTTGGATGGACCACCCGTTACATGTTGTTGCATTGCCCTGATTTTTTTAAAATTTCCAGAGACTTTTGTCAGAGACTTATACTGCTCTGCCAGTGTGAGAGCCTGGGAAAGGTGCCGGGGCGAGGATTCGTCGAGCATGAAATATTCAAGGTTCGTATCGGATAAAAGAGAGGTGCATTTAAATGTGATAAGGCCACCCTCTCACAACACGGTATCCTCATCCTTATTACCCAGTTAAAATGTTCTCATTTCAGGTCCAGAATGTCTTGTTGGTGCCAGTCAGCACCGACTCCGTGGCACTGGACGCCATCCTGCCCTGCCCGAAGCACCAACCTCCTTGGGTGATGCTTCAAAAAATCAACTCAATTCTATCTGCATTTTAATCCATCGATACCAAAGGTTGTTACTTACTCATGATGAAAGCAAGTCAAACTGTAGGACTACGAAGACGACGACATTTAGTTATTTCACAATAACCTATGTACCCTCCCGAGGCGCCGCAGACCGAAGCTGCGTTAGTCAGTCACAATTACGTACCACACCACTATCCAAATGTGAAGTCTATTCTCATTGTTACGACATTCCTTGCCCGATCCCATGAAGTAAGATAGTAGGTTCCACATTGCTGATAAATTGACGCCGGATAGCTTTTTAATGTCAGCGACGGAACCCAAAGAAAGTCACAAGATGAATGAAATATAAGAAAAACTATCTCTGAACGTCTAAAGAGACAAGAATTTTTGTCGGCCGATTATAGTATCTAGGAAATAGTTATTGAGATTGGGAAACCCAAAGAAAGTCACAATCCCGTCAACTATAGCGGGCACATCAAAAACGGTCTGCCCGTCAGGCAAACGATAGAACGGGCTGGTTTATGCATGCAAAAAATAACTAAATAAATAAATTACAGCAGTAAAATTATTTTTTTTTGAAGGTAGGAAATACGAAAAATATTGACGGGCCAAAGGTGACATTAAAAAAGTGAACCGTTTTTTTGTAACAATAATCCTTAAATTAGTATGGGAAAAAATGTTCCGTCAGGTGCTTTCAAACAAACGCTAGGAGGGGCGGCATTAGTTTAAAAAAACTGGTCCAAAAGGGACAAAAAAGGGTGAGTCACTTATATTGAGTCTTCTTTTCACCCAAAATGGGTATTGAGAAGGGTAAAACTTTAGAATCCGTTTTTGTGGTAGTTCAAACGTATTTTATTTGACGGGCAGATTTCTTGGTAGGGAATATAAGAAAAACTATCTCTAAACGTTTAAAGAGCTTGAACTTTGCTCTTTTTCCGTGGATAATCGTTTCTAGGAAAAAGTTACTGAGATTGGGAAATCATCGTGGACGGGGCTTTTTTCGCTTCTTTAATGTCCTGCGAAAGGGATACGTCGCAGTGCGTCGACTGACTGCCGCCGTCACCTCAGGCTGTACTTCTAAGTCGGCAAACCTGCCCCGTGCATTGTGCTGGTTACTTCCGTATTTATGAGGTTTGCTTCCCTCTCCCCTGTATGTAGAAAGCCTTTTGGCTTGGTTTGACGCTCCCTCATCGGGTTCGTTCGGCGGTGCCTAGAGCAGCCTCTGTACGGCGAGGCCCTTGACAGATAGAGCCTTGAAAAATCAATGGTCGGGGGCCAGAAGCAGAGAAAGAGCGACCGAAGCTTTGTGTTCGTCAGTTTCCTCCGTTTGAGTATGAGAATGTGTGTCAGTTAGGAGAGGAGTCCCTTGGGGGACAATGGTGGCGGCGGACGAGGAGGAGGAGCGCGAGGAAATCCTTAAGTTTGCGGAGAAGATTCCTCAAGTGCAGGCCAAAAGCAATTATGAACTACACGGAGGAAAAGGGAAGGGGAGAGGAGGCCCTTTCAAGAGGCCCTACTTGGTGAGTCTGGGATGAGTCCGCCATTGTTGTCACATCCGAACTAAGATTGTGGGTATAACGAAATTCCTCTCGCAGTTTCTCTGCTACTTCCTGGAGCTTCTCCCTGCCTTTTCCTGTGGTTTTCAACTCTCCTACAGCTCTGTGGCGGTGCCAAGGCACGAAGAGGAGGGGGCGGACATTCCGCTGGAGCTGGAGGAGGCGTCATGGTTCGGTAAGAATTTTTTAATGGCAAAAACTCGAAATTTCCCCATTGCAACAAAATATTACCTCGACTAGTGAGTCTGTTGAACATGGGCGTTGCCTTCGGCGCCGTGTTCTCGTCCTTCCTGTCGTCCCGCCGCCGCATCGGTCGCCGCGGATGCCTCTTCCTGGCCTGCCTGACCATCGCCGTGGGGATGGCCCTCCTGTCCGTCGCCACCCGCGACAACCCTCGTCCGCTCTTCCTCGGCCGCTTCCTTGCCGGCGTGGGCGTGGGCGTCGCCTACTCCGCCTCCTACGTGTTCCTCCACGAGACGGCCTACCCCACGCACCGCGCGCCCCTCGCCGCCCTCAACCCGTTCTCCCTCAACTCCGGCGCCGTCCTCGTCATCGCCCTCGGGTGGGCCGCGCCATACCCCCTCATGCCCCTCCTCAGCGCGCTGCCGCCGCTCGCATTCTGCTGCGCCGTGTACTTCTTCATCCCTGAGAGCGCGGTGCTGCTGGTGGAGTACGGGCAGGACGGGCGGGCGAGGGACGCGCTCGACAGGCTTTGGAAGCGGAAGGAGGTGGCGGACAAAGAGATCAAGAGGCTGAAGGAGGAGTTGAACGCTGCGGCAGGGTCGAGGGCGGAGAGGTCGGCGGCCGATGTACTCAAGGAGAAGTTCACCTTGAGCAGCGCTTGGGGGCTCTTCCGCATATCCGTGCTGGCCATGGTGCAGTTCGCAGATGCAATGGTAATTTTTTTTAGTAATAATATTTTGTAGCTGGAATAACAGTATCGCCAGCAATAGGATCAGCATAAGTTTGGCAACACTTACTTGCGATTAACTATCCCCTACAATAATTAGCCACCTTTTTTTCTCCCACAGTTGTCCTACGGCGTTACCATGGCCCAGATGGCCGAATTTGGAGACATAATCAACGAGTACCTGGCAGCCATGATCTTCACGATCTTCTTGGTTTTGGGCTACCTCAGCGCACCCTATTTTATCGATCACTACCCGTATGTAGTTTTATGCCGTACAACTTAGTAGGAACTTTGCTTGACAGAAGCCTTCTTCTTTTGTATTTAGACGTAAATTTCACTTTATTTTCTCCGGGATCTTTGCCGCCGCCAGCCTCTTTGTCCTCTGCGTCACCATCTCCCCTCCCTTCAAGAGCCTATTTGTGGAGAGAGGACTCCTCTTCACAATACTAGTCAAGGTGCCTTCAACGATAAAAAAAGTCATTCTTAAGGCGACCAAAAGGATTGAACGCATTTTCCTCCAGGTTGTCCCGTTCGTCGCGTACACTGCCAGCTGGTACTTTTTCGCCCTCGGGCTGGGCGCAGTCCCCTTCGCGCTCCTGGGGGAGCTCCTCGAAGAGAACGTCAGAAACTTTGGGAGCTCTTTGGCCATCCTAGTCAAGTGAGGGATTGTCTAAATTACTAGTTTTACTTTGTTTTTCCCATTTTTTTCTCCAGATACGGCACTTCGTTTTTCGGTCTAAAGCTGTTTCCTTGGATGGTCAATACTTTCGGAATCCACGGCTTCTTTGGGTATTTATTTTCATGGTCCTTTTGTAAATTTGGACATAATCTGTTTATTATTTTTTCCTACTTTGGCCACAGACTCCTTGGCATATACTACCTCATATTCACCCTCTTCTATTTCCTCTTTGTGGAGGAGACCAAGGACAAGGCGGCGCACGGGATTATTTCCGAAAACGAGGATGAGGGAGAGAAAGAAGAAGGTTACGATAAGGAGCCCCTGGAGGAAGTCAGGACAGAAGAAGAAATGGTGGCGCTCAACGAACCGGGAGGGGAGGGCAATAATGAGGAGGAAGAGAAGAAAGCAGAATGCTGATTTCGCATTTCCCCGAGACGAAGCACCACTTCAACACTGTCATTGTCTTACACGTCGTGCTAGCTCGAATGTTGAGGCGCGCTTTTTTTCACTCTCGGAACCCACAATTCTACCGTACATTTCATGTGGCGGAAACGAAAATTCCCGCGGCACTGCACAAACCAGAAGAATCAAAGGTCGTGTGGAGGAGGACAAATTTATACGTTTGTGATCCTTGCTGTGATATTGGCCTGAACGGACGTACTGTACAAAAACGAGGGAGGCAATAATAGGCCGGAATTCCTTCCCGTACCACCATTGGCCGCCAGCGCGGTCCCTCGATCCGCGCTGCTAAATGAGGCGTCCTCTATTTATTTGCGGGGTTAAGGAAGCGTGAGCAAAAGACCGCCCTCCCATTTAATGTCTTGTGTAAGCAAAAGCCGCGAAGGAGGGAGGGTGTCACTGCGGCGTAATGCCTCCTCCTTCTTTCCTCTCGGCGGGGGTGCGTGCATGGATGGTGGCAGAGGAGGGGCAAAAAGGACAGACAGAGGAGTGAGGAGGGAAGAAGGGGATAGGTAATCCCCCTCCTCCTTCCCGCCTTCTTTTCAAGCACCGGCCCAAGAAGAAGAAGAGAAGGGGGAAGAGAAGAAGCTCCTCTTCGGCTCCACTGTCGCTTTCACTCCTCTTCCCCTCCCCTCCCCTCCCGTCAGAGCGCTTTTTCCCTCCTCGCTCTCCTCCTCTTCGGAGAATGAAGTGGGGAAGGGGCGGCGGAGGAAGAGGAGAGGGCAAGAAAGAATGATCTAAGATTTTGGCCTATGGCCAAAGCTGAGGAGAAAAGGGCCGGAGGAGGAAGGAAGGAAGAGAGCGTTGTCGCTGGAGTGAGTCTTAGCTTGGTCCGTCGCTGATCCGACCGAGCGTTCCCCCGAGCCCCGCGACGCGCGAAGGAGGGGGCAAAGAAAGTGTACTTCTTTCGCGCTGTCCCGAACAGGCGGACAACTCTTGTTGGGCCACATCTCACCATCCGCCTCCGAGGGCTCCGGGGATTTTCATCCTTGCGGAGACGTCCGGCGCCACCCGTTTTGCAATGCAAAGCTCTTAAGGTGTTTTGTCGCCCTTTGAACTCCGCCCTCCAACTCCTTTTTGCTCACATAGTAGGGAGAAAGAGATCGCGTCGTTTTTTGCACACATCTCGTTAGTTAGAATTTGCAATTTGCAGAGCGGAGGGAGACCCTAGATGCGCCGGCACTCTGTTTCGCATGTGCACACACTCACAAACACCTCTGGAGCGGGAAAGCGATTTGCGGCGGCTTCCCTCCGCTTTTTTATCCCCGAGGCGTTCCGCACCTCCTTTCGCTGCGGCCGGCGGCCACCCAGGAGACTTGAAGAAGCATCCCTCCCCCTCCCCCTCCTCCGGTATTCCCTCCGCCGGGAACTGCAGTAACTAATGAGTCAGTCGAAGGCGGAGGAATTTCCCTCCCAATCATCGTCCCCCCTCGCCTTCCCGACAGGCGCATGGGCGCGCAGTACGAGAGCGCGGGAGAGAGCTATCTTTCAAGATAATTTGACCCGGTAGCCTCATTAAAAGTGCGGAAGGAAGGGAAGGAAGGGTGGGCGAGGTGAGGCATTGTCATCTTATCCCCGTCCTCAGATGATATGTCTACTTTTCTTCTCCCCCCAGCTCCATCCTCCTACTTTTTGCTCCCCCCGCTCTTTGCGCTCTTTGCAGCTCGTGCAAGACGACAAAGAAGCATTGTTAAGGAAGGAATTCGAGCCGCGGACGCCAGCTATGTTGGAATCGGCCGAGCGAAAGAAAAAGGCAACAAAAATGTACCTTCGGCCAGGGTGAGTGAGGGGTTTGCCGCTTTGGCCCCTACGTACCACTGTAACAGATAAGGCTTACAGTCGGTAGCCGTGGATTTGAGAGTGCGCGGAAAGTACCCTACCATACACGATTGACAAAAAAACGGGCTTCCCCTATCCGCGTTATGAAAAGGTGTCCCGACGGTACATTTTAGGCCCTTATTAAGGATTTTGTGGAAATCAAAACGGGCCCAACAAATTTTTTCTAAGGACAACAAAAGGGCACCGTTTTTTTCATTAATAAGGGCCTAAAATGTACCGTCGGGACACCTTTTCATAACGCGGATAGGGGACAAAAACGGTGCCGTCCAAAAAGTAAAAAAAACGGGCCAAAATTTCCGTTTTTATACCGTTTTTGCAACCCAAATAGGATATCAAGAAGTATAAAAAAGTGAGGACACAAAAACGGTACAAATAAGTCCTACGGATACTGTGGTTGCTCGGGTAATTAACAGTATGAAAGGTTAACGAACAGTTCGTAAGCGAATGAATATCACATGGCGGTTTTTGGGGAATGTTCTGGTAACAAGACAAAGTAACTTTTGAAAACATCAATTTCCCTCTCAAGAGTCTTCTTCTAAACAGGGATTTTTTGCGATACAAAATGCAGCAGGGCCAAAACGCTTTCTCAACGCAGAAAATGTTGTATTGGCCACGCATATGACCTTGTACGGTACAATACAATTCTACGCTGCAGTGCCGTCGTACAGTTATGCATAGTAGGTTTCTTTCCCTCCCCCCCCCTTTTTGTCAGGCTAGACGACGACTGTTCCGTACACATGCACGGCCAAGAGCGGGGCCGGTCTCTCGAGACAGCAAAGGATGGTCGGACGGAGGGAAAATGGACAATCCCCCCCCCCCTTCTTTCTTCCCCCAGTTCTCCCCTCCTTCCTCCTCCTCAACTATAACGGTACAACCGAGAAATGGCCTGCATAAGTAACGTCGCGAAGCGGGGGGCGGACGGGCGGATGAGACCTTGAAGCCCAATCACGGGCGGGAGGGCCTTGGCCACTGCAACTTGGAGGGGCCCTTCCCCAAAGTGGCCGACCGACCGACCGACCGAGACGGAGGAAGGACCAAGCACCAAAAGCTCCTTCCTCGCCTACACCCTTCCCGCCGAGAAAAGGAAAGAACCATGCGCGTCCGTCCGTCCGTCCGTCCGAAGTGAGAGGAAGAGTGCATGGTGGAAAGAGCCGTGGTTTCTTCTTTTTTGCCCAGAAGCGAAAAAAGGAGGGTGGACGTGGAGGCTTGAGGGGGGATGGAACGAGCGATCGAGTGAAAGCCTTCTTCTTCCTCCCTTCCATTCCAGGCTTTGCTTGTGTGTCCCCCACTCTCGCGCCTGGAGGGCCCATTCTGCTGTCTCCGACTTTATGAAGGATAAGGAAGAAGAAAGGGGGACGACAACGACGATGGTGGAAGGAGTGAAGTAGGACACCCAAGCAGATAGAGGGCGAGGAGGAGGGGCCCACCCTTGCATGGTGGAAATGGGAGAAGGGGGAGGGGGGAGGTATGACAGGAGGAGGGAAGAAAGGGGCGACGCCGCAGGCAGCGATGCAAATGTGCTGGAAAGAGAATAAAAAGGAGGGGGATCGAGTGGAGTAGGAGGAAGGAGCTGCGGTGCTGGCAAAAAAGTCTGTCCTGCCCATTCCGCTCGTTCATTTTCCTGTCCGAAGGGTCGAACGAAGAAGTCGGCACGGCTGCATGAGAGGAGGAGAAGGTGGTGGTGGTAGGAGGACGGAGGACCGTCGTCTCCGTCGTGTGGGGAGGCCCTGTCGGACGCCTTACCCATTCTTTCGTTCTCCCCCTTTTTCTCTTTTTCACCCATTCCCCCCTTTTGCCCCACTGCACATCCAGGACGAGAAGTGTGCGGGGGGAAAGAGGAGGAGAAACAGGATAGGGGAAAGGGTATGTTAAAAAGGGGGTAGAAAGAGAGGTAGGAGGGTGACGCTTCGATTTTGACAACGCACGTCTCTCCTCGCTTTCATCCGTGTTCTATACCACATGTCCACAGTCAGCTATAGCAAAGGCATCAGAATTTCTCAGTCCCCCTTTTTTGACCTTCCCTTTTACCGAATTTTCCTACTTGAATACGGCGCACAACACCCTCTTTCCCCCATTCGCCGTCGCCCACTTTCGTGTCCGTCCCATCCTTTTTAGCGGCGAATCTGTCTTCGCCGCTTTTCTTCTTTGCTAGCCGCTTCCTTCCTTGAGGTTATGTCACCGCCCGTCGGTCCACCCCGCCTTCCTACCTTGCTTTCTCCCGTCTTTCCCTCCCTTGTCCCTCTCGACAAGAAAAGGCGGGCAGATTTGTCCTGTTAAAATATTGCAAACTCGATTTTGCACCCCGTTGTCGCGACAAGAAGGAGTAGGCGGAGACAAGGCGGGTAGAAGAGGGAGGGGGATGCGCTCTTTGTTTTCCGCCACTTGTGCGGGACGACAATGCCACTTTCCCGACGCATTTAAAAGGATTCTCCTTCCTCCTTCTAGCCTTTTTTGTGCGCCTGGTGGCAACAGCGGCTGCCAGAAAAGGGAGCCGGGGAAGAGGGAAGGGGAAACAAGGGAGGCGCGAGGAGGCCTTGGTGCCAGGAATCAAGACAGATATGCATCTCCTCCCCCTGATTAGTGGCCGCTGAGAGGTAGGCGTCGTCGGTGTCGGCGGTGGGAGGAGGTGACGACAGCTTGCTGCTGCCCTCACTCCCTCGCATGCCTCGTTCGGTGGTCTGTTCCTCGTTCGTTCCTTCGCCGCACATCGCCACCACGCCCACGTCCTCGCCATTAGTGGAGGGATGGGCAAGGGGCAATGTCTGCCGGCCGCCGCCTTCGTTGTCCCGCCCTAGTCCCCAGGGAGCACAGCACGGCAATATCCTCCCTCCCTTTGCCGAAAGCCCAACTATCCATATTTTTGCTTATTCCGAGGCCGATTCGAACCAGGGATACTGCAAAGGAAAAGAGGAGAGAACCATTCCCTTGTTATGGCACCTTCTGGTTTTTACGCAACGGTACATGTCCGGCAAGTGGTAGCTGTAATAGCGTTTTCCCTCCTTTTGCACTACAATTATTGTACGATCGGGAGCAGACGGGATATTTTGTTTATTTCCATGTTGTCAGATACGCCGGACTTACAAAAGTAGGGGACTAGACGTGAAAAAGTTCTCTTCCAGCCAGCCGCGTCTCTCATTTATCCTCCTTCGGCCCTCCATGTGTTACTTTCTTTCTCGCCTCTTCCTCCCCCCCGCGCACTCCGATACGGGCTCATTCCATAGCTCGTATTCCATGACCCAGGGAGGGGAGAAGGGAGAGAGCTTCCCTGTATGTCAAGGGCTGAGAAGGGAAAGAAGGTATAGGGCAGAGGGGGAGGATCGGGCGACGTCCGTATGTGTATTGTGTGGAGAAGACTCGGTACTCGGAGCAGGAAGAAAATGCTGTACTATAGGCAGACTCGAAAGGAAGAAAAAAGCAAGGGTAAACGTTGTTCATTGCAGGAAAAGGGTGGACGGGGCACAAAAAAATCTAGGTTCGAGCAGTCTTTGCGCCCCATTTTCTCCTGAGCGTCCGAGGCGAAAGGCGAAAAAGAAACGGGGGGAGGAAAGACTGGGATTTGAAGCGGACGGACGGACGGACGCTTCCCCGTCGCCGTCGTCGTATGCCGCAGGAAAAGCGCGCTTTCCTTGGACGGGTGCCTGGCCTCTTTAAAGCAGGAGGAGGACGTCTTTCGAATTCGGTTCTCCTACTCCGCAGCCGCAGCCCTCCATACCTAAGGCGTGGGTGACGCTACAGGAGGCTTCGCGCGCATGCATCGCACCCGCTTTTTCAATTCCTGTTCCTCTCGTAGTGACTCGAGACCGCTCGACGACAGAGGCAAAGTTATAAAAGACGGGAAAAGTCGACGGGCCTACGTATGGTGTACTGGGTGGTGGAGGCATCGTACCCTATGTTTCACGGGGACTTAAACGTTGGTCTGCCTGTGCAGCAGCATTCAGCAGCAAGAGGTCAAGCCAAATGGTGAGGAGGCCAAAAATTGGCAGGGAAGAGGCAGATGGGCTGTGCTCATGTCTGCTCACATCTTGCAAATCCTTCCTTCCAAGCCAATCCCATACTTCTTTCTCTCTGCTGCTGCACAG
>JAAUXU010046876.1_pt1 | contig 11005 bp, 11 predicted proteins | sample 7278151 | NCBI WGS metagenome assembly JAAUXU01 (sample SAMN14350113, study PRJNA611818) | marine sediment metagenome | isolation source: surface marine sediment (1.8m) | place: French Polynesia: Moorea | collected 2018-08 | reverse complement strand
TTTTTTATTTTAGTTTGAAAAATTACCTTTTTTAAAAATAATTTTTTGGTTTCTTGGGTTATAATTGGGCCACTTTTTTGTTGGGCATTTTTTTTAATTTGTTTCTCTTTTTTTGGCCCCCCCCCCCTCCCTCCACCGTACCCATCCACATTGGGAAAAAAAATCTCACTTCAAAGTAGAAACATACAGAATTTTTGTGCAAAAAATTGAAAGTTCGTTTTCGACCTTTACTTTGAAGCGGTGTCTTACTCGAAATAAGCGTTTTACAGTACACATGAAGTAAATTCGTCTCTTTCCTCATTTGCAGTTTCGCTTCGAGGAGGGCATGAAGACGATGCTCCGAATCCGCAGACTCAGGGAGAGACTCATGATCGTGTAGTGGTGGGTTCGACCCGGGCCAGGGCTGGAAAGACACACCAAGGAACCAATTGACCAACTGAGTTACAAAAACATGTTCTGCGGCGAGAATTTACAAAGTGTATGCTTAGGTATGTTTAACGTATTGTTTATTCAATGCCATAATAGCAGTATATACTTTACAGTACATATATCTTTATACCCGAAGCAAAAAATATATTTTCTTAAAATAAAGACGTTTTTTCCACATTCTTTTTGGCGATATAATTTTCGTTGCTGACACGAAAGGACGTTTTTCTAAGCGTTTCTTGTAAAGCGAAAGGAGGTTTCTCACGAATTTTTTTGAACATATTTTTTTGGGGGGCCGTTCTAATATGTAGTCCTCTCAATATCCAGCACACATTACTTGCACAGGCACTTCTTCGGATAAATGTCTCCTTACTCCCTCCAGCGCCATTGATTCCAGCTTCTGCAGTGCCTCTTCTGCCAATATGCTGTGCTGGGTCTTGTCTGCCCTCAGGAGATCCTTGAATCCTGTCATCCTGGCATGTTGGCATCGTCACCTGAAACGAAGACTCGTGGTTTTGGCACTTCTTTTTCCCACCACAACTCGGATCACCAACACCTTGGCTCTTTCACTCCCTCCTGGACCTCTTCGACCTCCCTCCTCCAGCACTGCCGCTTCCAGCTTCTCCAGCGTCTCCCGCCAATCCGCCCTCGGACTGAGCCGTCAGCTGCAGCTGGATGGCAGAGGTGTTGAGCTTGTCCGCCCTCAGCAGGTCCTTGAGTCCCCTCATCTTGGCGCTGTGGAGCCTCAGAACGGCCACGGTCGTTTTGGCGGCATCCGGAACGGCACCTGAAACGACACTCACAGATTTGGCACTCTTCTTAACGCTCCCCCTCTTCCTCTTCCCCATTCCCCCCTTGGAATATTTCAGCAGCTCCTCCGCCTCCTCCAAAGAATTACTAGGGACAAAAGACGGGGGAATAGTTCCCTTTTTCCCGCTCTTCCCCACGAGGTATTCCATGTTCAAGATCCTGTCTCCGCACCCCTCTGACAATCGCTCAAGCACAAGGGACTTTTCCTTATCACAAATATTCTCGTTGGTATCATCACCGTTGTCATCTTGGACTTGATTCTGTTCACCCGCTCTCACACTTCTTGACTTGCTATCACAGTTGCTACCGCCGCCACTACTTTTGTACTTTTTGCTTCTCTTGCGACAATAGTTGTTGTTAATGACTTCCTCCTCCTCCTCTTTCTCTTCAGGTACTTTTTCAGCGTCCTCGTCCTCCAACTCCTCCTCACCTCCGGAAACCTTTTCCTCCTTTTTCTTGTCGGATTCTTCCGCCGCCGCCGCCGCCCCGGACGCTGGGATATCCACCCGAGCTCTAGAAAAAATAGAAACAAACCAATAGGGTCAATGCGAAATGCAAATCCTGAAGCAACAACGACAGCAACAACGTCCACACGGGGGCGAGGAGCAAAAATTTTGGTGGGTGGGGCATTGTTGGTCTTATGCATGGGGGAAAAATTTTATAGGACATGCATGGGGGGGTTCAGCCGATTTTTTTTGGGTGGGGGGGATATCAAGGCGAAAAATTTTTCTCCCAAAAAAATTTCAAAAACAGCAAAATTAGCGCGCGCAGCCCGATTTATTTTTTGTTAGTTTACGAAAGATATTTTTTGGTAGGTGGATGCCTGGAAATTTTCTTTAAAAAAGGATGGGTGGTAAGTACGGCCTTTTCTGCATTTTGGGTATGATTTTGACGGGGTGCATGGGGGGATCCCACCCACCCCATCCCCCTCTGCCAAGGGCGAAATCAATCAGACAACACTAACAGCAACAAGCTCAACTGTAACAACAGTGAAATCAATCAACAGCAACATGAACAGCACCTACAACAAGCACAACAGCACCTATAACTAGCGGAACAGCCAAAACACCGGCATCAACCACTTCAGCAACAACGTCGACAACTCTTCCCTTTTCAAGACCTGAGTCCCTCCTCCTCACCTGACGTCTGCGTCGAACTTAAGACAAGTGCTGACCATGTGTTTTGCCCAGGTGACGTGGAGCACGGGCGTCGCCGATCCCTCCTCCCAGCAGCAAATTCCGTCGTAGAACCTGGAAAAGAAACGAGAACAGAACGTGTGCAAAGACCAGCAGCGGGGAGTTGGGAAATGAAATTCGAAAGTGAACGAAAATGGATGTTTATGAAAATTATCCACATGGTGGAATCCTTAAACAGCATGATTAGCTGGTAGCCCATGATCTCTAGAGATGAAAAGACTTTAGAAACAGCATCAAGGTCCTCCCAACTACGGGGGTGCTAAAGTCTCAACGGAGTCTAGCCTGCAGTCTCAGCTGTCAATCATAGGATGTGATATATTGTACATGTGCATTTGTACTTTCTAATATTTTGTTTCACATGAACCCGTTCTAAACCAACCCAAAAGCAGCAGCAGGGGGAAAAGCCAGAAGCACTAGCTTTTGGCATTATGGTTGAAAAATGTTCCCAGTTGATAAAAAAATACAGTTTTCTCCACTACTGTTCTTCAATCATTCTTCAATCAAAATGGGTTCAGAAATGTTGAGAAATCGTTTCGGGCTTATCCCTAACTCACTTTAGTATGGCTGCGAAGCACTCCGGGTCCCCTAGCACCTCGCTGTAGTCCTTTGGGTTTAGCGCGGCCGTCTTCACCAAATGCGGGATGAGCTCGTTGGCGATCTCCATAAACTCCTTGTAGATCTCCTCGTCGTCCTTCGAGTACCGGTAGCTGAGGGAGAAAACAAGAACAGACCTATGTTTAAAGACCTGCTACGAGGATTGTAAATTGGATTCTCCATGTAGAATGGTAAACAATTTCAAGTAAAAAATAAGTACCCAACTTATCCGCAGGCCGTGAATGTGAACCCGAAAGGGAAAAAAAGTCCCCCCCCCCCACTTTTTAGCTTCTAGGCATTTTCTCTCCCCACAGTTTTCCCCCTCTGCCTTTACCCCTTGATTGCATCTGCGGCCCCCGCCCAGCTCTGTAGCGCCCGTTTGAGCTGCCTGTCACGGTAGAAGAATCCGGCCTGGTAGGTGTACGGGTACACGTGGTGGTTGGAGTACACGCGACGACTAACCTGAAAAAAGAAAAAAAAATCTTTCATATAAAACCGTAAAACTTGATCGCCACAAATTGTCATGTGCAAAAAACAAAACAAAAAACCAATGGAAATAGCTTTTCTAAAAGCTAGAACTGACCTCCACCGCCTCCTCGAATATCTTTGTGCATGGCGGCCTCCCCAGCGAAGAGCAGATCTCCTCCAGGTCACCAAGGTTCCCCAGAGCCATGGGGTACGAGCTGAGATCGGGAAAAAAAATCAGACTACAGTCAGTCGGTTCACCTTAAAAAGTTAAAGAAAAAAATCCGACTATTATGAAAAGAAAAATACTTCCTAAAGGCATTTGGGTAGAATTGGTACCCAGTAATATTCTTTGTGTAAGTATTAACTTATTTATCTAAATAAGAGACAATAAAATAAGTAACAAAGGGATTGTCCTATTGATTAGTAATCAAATAATAATAAAAAATATTAGACTAATCGATCAAACAATTACGATTATTTGACTAATTGAACAAACGAAACCAACCACTTGTCAATTGATCAAGCTAATAATCGACTAATTGAAACAACGATTAATCGCTACATACCTGAGGTGCCCCATATCGTATAGCAGCCACAGGAGCTCCTGTTGCATTGCCCCGCACTCGATCGAGTCAACGGAGGCGGTGATGGACGGGTTCACGGAAGAGACGATGGCGGCGACCTATACGAGGACGAAGGAGGAGAAAAACATTGAAAAACAAGAACAGGTACGCTCATTGATCTGCGGCGGTTGGCTCCTTGCCTGGGACTTGTTTTTGTATAGTGAATTAATAAGGATTCCCCAAGAGCATATTTTCAGATGTGTGTTCACAATAGGGCTGGTATTTTGGTGGAAATTTGGCCTTTCGGTAACCGGTTAATTTGAGGGGTTGTTCAGTTAAATTGACGTTCATTTTGGTTAAAAATCTGAACCGAATACTGACGATATTTTCCGCGAAATTGAGTGTTTCCAGCTAAACTAACTGGTTATAAATTGGCACGCATAAAATATGCGTAATTTTTCCTCTAAAAAATTGAAACATCCTAATAAATCTTTAAAAAGTCTTTTACTTTTTAGGAAAAAGGTTTGAATATTTTGACATAACCATGAAAAAATTGAGGGGAATATACTGATATTTTAACCAAATTCAACCGTATGGTAAAAAAATAACTGTTTTAACCATTTGCAAAGTCTTTTCGGTTAACCGATGGTTAACCCGGTAGGGCTCGGAATTTGATGGAATTTGAGCCTCTCGGTTAACCGGTTAATTTGAGGGGTCATAACCTCTGGAGATGGTACTTTGGAAAAATCTGGCAACTTTTGAACGCACCTCTAAAATTTGCACTTCAGGGAAGGCGGTATAGAATAAAAGTGGTCCCCCACCCTAACAAGTAGAACAGCATCGAGCAGACTTTGACTGACGGCTTCGCCGCAAATAAAAATGTAGCAACTTTTAAGTCAAAGGATTGCCCTGACAGGAATTATCATTTAGCAAAAAAGTATAGCTTCTAAAGTACAGTGCGTATGAAAATCTGGGAATACGAGGAGGACGAGCGAAAAGTGTGTTGTTTTAGTTTCCCCCCCAAAAAATCTCCCAAAAAGTCAACGTAATTTTTAGAACAAGAAAAAGGAAGGCTCTGGTAATCCCCCGCACCTATTTGAGTGCTTCAAAAAGGCCTTATCGATTTGTACATTTTTCGAATACTTGATTTATTACTCACCTCCGCCCTCCTGTCGCACACCACGGGCTGCCCTGCCAGATAGAGCCAGGACGACCTGGCCCGCTCAATGTCCACCGGCCTCCCCCGTTTATCCTCATTGCCCTTACCGTGCCAGGTCACCTCCGCCGTGCAGGTGCCGTCGCGGCCGAACACCACCCAGGCGTGGTCCTCGGAAAGGGCCAGGTGCACCTGTCACAGGGTCACCAGATAGAAAATGTAAAAAAGGACCAAACTCTTAATTTTACACATTTTCAGTTGTATTTGGAAAGAACATGTGAACGGAGCTGCAAATTTATTTCCTAATGTTCACATTTACTTGTTCTTTCTAATTACAGTTTCAAAAAGTGTATTTGTAGTAGGGCTGGGAATTCGACTGAAATTTCGCCTCTCGGTTAACCGGTTAATTTTGGGGGTCTGTTAAGTTATTAACCGGTTAACTTTGGTTAATTTTGATTTCAATGTGACACCTCCAAATTTCGTGTTTTACTGCATTTTTACTAACAAATATTTTTAAAATTGATCTTGTCAAATTTATGCAAAAACTTTTTTTCGGAAAAATTTATTTGAATCTTGAAAAAAACCGTATTTACACCCAAGTTTCCAAAATATATATATTGGAATTATTTTGTTTTGCTTTAAACAATTGAAAAAAGTATAATTGCTCATGAAAAAACAGCCAATTTTCTACAAAAATTTACCGGTTAAGGAAAATTTTAACCGGTTAACCGGTTATTTTAAAAATTTCGGTTAACTTAAGTTATATGAAAATCGCTCCAGATCGCGGAAATCTCCTGGACCTTCTTGACACAAGGCCTAACTGACCTGCGGCACTCTTAGCCTCTGGCAAGCGGCGACGACTGCGAATGCGACTCCGAAGCAGTCAAGCTTGTTCCCGGTCAGGTAGCTGAAGAGGGACTGGAGGTGAGGCCTAAGGGTGAGGCAACAACAGGAACATATTATGTTTGAGAACCTTCGAAGATAAATTAAAGAACATTGATAAAGTGTCTTCACTGAGCTTCATTTTTTTATCAAAAACTCTGTTTGGATTTTATTTGTTGCAACTTTGAAAACACAGGGGAACTGCTACAATTTTTTTGGCAGAAAAAGTTTACTAGTTGAAATAAAAAAGCACAAGTATTGCTCTTTTTGCGTCCGTTTTGCTGGTCACCCTGTACCTGTCCTTGTAGTGGCTCTTGGAGAGCGTGTTCCATACGATATCAGCCACGTGTTTGATGAGCCTCCGAACGTCATCCTCGGATCCGGTACTCTTGGCCCGATCAAGGGTGTCCGAGTCGCAGTAGCCCCTAATGTATGATAGAAAGAGTTGGGATCGAGGTGAAACTCACATTTGCTAAACTCACAACCAGACATGGGCGCCGACTTTAATAAGTATAAAAATTAATAAGCTTTAGGAGATGTGCAAAAAGCCATTTATTTAAAGCAGGTTTTTTGCTATGTTGTGGAGAATGCTTTTTAAGCATTTAAGGCGCCTACCTCCCAAAAAATACCAAAATACCCAATACAACTTTATTCAGAAAGGTAATTTCGTGCCAGCAAACCGGCAAATCGAAGGTTTTAGTGCCAAGCCCTTCCCAAATTTATCCTCTGGGCACTCCCCTGCACTTGGACAACTAAACTCGAATTCTTAAAATCCAGCCAAAGCGGTGCACTCCTATCACCTGACTATTGCGTCGAATTTTTCCACCATTGCCTCCACTGTGCTCCACTCCAGCGGGGGATCCACCCTGTGCTGGCAAGGGTTGCTCACAGTGGTGGAGGAGGAAGAGGTTTCGGCGATCGGGCCTGAAAATGGGTGGAAGGAATATTTTTAGTAATTTGTTGAATAATTCAACAAAAGCAGCAGCAATAACACCACCCTCGTTCACCTTAATAACAACAGCAGCAGCAAAAACAGCACCTTCTTCACCACAAGGAACAACTAGCAACAGCAACCTCCACGTACATTACAATCAGAGACAAAAAACTCCTGCTAGCTGCACTGTGTACTGTGCTTGCACATTTATACGTGCTTAGTCACAGGTTCACCGCCCCTTTCGAATGTCCTCTGCCCTCCTCCAAACAAGGGGAAAGTCTTAAAGAGAAACAGCGTGTGGGTGTGACTCATGGGACCGTACGATGACGAGAAACCAACAACTAACAATGGCGTCGCCCCCTCATCAATATTAAGAGGGATAGCATGCAGAATGAACAACGATATAATCAGCAACATCCTCATGAGAAGCAGCTGCAATACCAACAAAAACAGGAGCAACAGCAAAGACTAAAGCTACAGAAACCACAACACAGCACCTCGAATTCAAAGACAATTCCACAAACATTAATTAAAACAACATCAACTCACACTTGCTGTCCTTTGCCGCTCCGCCTCTACCCATCATACAAGGCAGGTGCAACATTACAAGGGTTCATAAAATGTACAGCGGCAACAACAACAGCAACATCATCTGTAACTTCAGCAGTAATAGCAACAAAAAAAGTAGTAGTAACCGCAGCACCAAAAGCTACAACAGCCACAAACACTTATTTCCTCTTCCAACAATTTTCACTAAAACCCCAACTGACCCCTGCTGTCCTTGGCCGCCGCTGCCGCCCCCGCCGCCACCCTTCCAACCTGTGCCGTTGTCCACTGGTCCTCCAGCGATCCAGCCACCACCGAGAGGAGGGCGAGGTCGGGGCCGCCAACATCGCCATCCTCACACTAGGGATAGATACGAGAGAGAAAAAACTATTGCTCGTACGAAACAATGGAATCATCGAATGACTCCAAGACATTGTTAACAGGCCTGCGGAATAGGCAAGGTTCATAACATGGCAAAGAAAAAGGGCTGGTTTTCTTAATCAAGTGAATGTACAGTACAATGCCGAAGTAATTATACTGCACCCACACATGGGCGAGCAACGGTCATTTTTGAACCCCGATGGTGGATGGTAAAGCCAAAAAACGCATATGTCACTACATAAGGTTTGACCTCATGCATGGGGGTATCCCCCCACCATCCCCCCCCTTGCCCATCTGTGACTGCACCGAAGTTGTGTGGCAAACTGCTCTCCCACACGACAACAAGAACAACCACAGTTCTTAGACGTACGTTCCGCAGGTAAAAATGAAATTGCACCAAAGTCAGGATATCGAAATGGTCTCGTCTCGTTGCCTTTACATTTGAGACCGTGCCCACCTCGTCTCTCTCCAACTGCGCCTTGAAGAGCCGCCTCACGTCTTCAATGGTGCGGAGGGGGAACAGCGAGGAGGGAGAAGACGAAGCCATGATCTGAATAGTCAAATGCAAACAATATTGTTGTTATCCTGTCTCGCGTTTGGAAAAATGCAGTCTACTGTATTCAGTGTATTGTATGTACAGTACGTACCTTGTAGACTCAACAGACGAGCTGAAAAGAATCTCCTGGTGGAGGACGAGCTGGAGTCCCTTGGACAAGCTGGACCGCAGGTGCCAATGTTCCTCCTGTCCAAAGACCTGGCACACAAGTCCAGGGTTATTGGACCAGTTTCCAGTCCAGCACTTAGACAAGCTGGAATCCCCGTCCGAAGACTTGGCAGACTCGAAAGTCAAGTCCCGGACCTGAGACCAGGTGGACAAAGCTGGAATCGGGTCCAAAGCACTTCTCTCAGCCCCCACTGACGCGTTTTGCCGGCTTTCGTTAATGGAGAGCGTATTTTTTGCGTTTTTTGTGGGAGAGGAAAGGGACGCAAAAAAAGCGAACGTCTTTCTTCACTTTCGTTTGTTGGCTGCGCTGCACTGCAACTGAAGGAAAGAGTTGCTAGGTGACGATGACTGATACGGGAAATTTAGAAAGAGGAAATCCACAAAGTACCCTTGAGTTTTGGACAAATTATGTGCCAAGTAATTTATTTGTCTTGAAAATCAGGGGAAATTATCCACCCAGAAATTCACACAATGATTCATCAATATCTGTTTTTATCCGCACTGTGCTTCCCCACTTGGCAGTGTGGCAGTGCTGTTCCCTTTCCCCTTCTTCCTAGAATTCTTCCTTCCTTCTCTTTGTCGCCAACCACTTTTGCCCAAATGCGATGCACCAAGCGGCCATCAAGCAAACTACAAATAAAACCACATAAAGATCAAATAAGAACACGATGTAATTATGTACCGCATATGCAAGGCTCGATAGTTAAGAAACTTTACTTCCTAACCTATTCGTCTAAATTGGTTAAATTTACTATATCCATGCTGTATAACTTCTCGTGTGCCCCCTTCCTGCGGCAGCTGCTGCAGTTGCAGCTGCTCCGCAACCAACAACAGCAAAGAAGGAAAGCAGCTGTTTCTTTCTACCTCTCCGCTGCTCTGCCTAATAGTGATGACATGGGCCGGATAAAGTCAGATTTGGACTTTGTCTCGGGCTAATTTTAATAAGACCGGGCTTGGGAAAAGGTCGACTTTTCAAAAACTTTATGATCTGTTAAAAGAAGTATTTCTTCCCTCGTGGAGTCGTGACATAATACAAAAATACAGCATTGAGCTGTCAACATTTTGACTTTTGAGCTCGAGTTCGTTTTTGCCCCATCACTATCTGCTAATAAAAAGCCGAATCAGGACCCTCGTGACCACCTCCCCCACCCACCCCAACGCCAACTACAGCGACGACTACGGCCATGGCCCCCCCGAGAGACGAGCAGGGCGGCGGCGGCGGCGGCGGCGGGAACAACGCAGCGGCGGCGGCGGCGCAGGATCCCGGCTCGCTGCAGCTGCAGCCCACCGTAGACGCAGGGGACTCGCCAGGCGTCGGCAGGGTAGAGGACACAAACACACAATTTGCACAGATTGTACAAAAAAATCGCACCTATTTGTCTTAAAAGTGTGTAGAGAGCATGTAGGGCGCCTTACAGCCCAGCTTAGAAAAATAGGTGTAGTCGGTAAATTAAAAATGAAGCTGCTGAGTAGCTAATGGCCTTCGAACATGTCTTTACCTGAATTTTGTGAGTCGCATCGCATATCTGAACGCCTTTTTCAGTCCTTGCTCGACGCCCAGGTTGCTGCCGAGCGCGAGCAGTACCAGCCGTCCGCCGCAGAGAAGTTCTTCGCCATCGTCAAGTCAATGCTCCTAAGGGCCATGGTCATATACTTCGTCATGCAGTTCTTCAAGTAAGAGGCATACATGAAAACTAAGAAAAAGTTGTGCCACGTGTTACACTGACGTGTACGGGTACTTGCCCTACCACATGCCACCGGAACCACTCTAGGCACCAGACTCGTCATTGATTTTTCAATTTTTGGACCAAAACCGGCACTTTTGGGCTTTTTGGGCCATTTTTGCCAACAACCGGCACTACTAGATTCTGTCACTTTCGCGTCAGTGCCGGTTTTTTTGCTGGATTTTGCGTCAAATGAGCTCCCCTTCACTTTCCAGGCACAAAATGACAGCTTATGCCGCGGAACCCAGACTTTTTTAGCCGGGGAGCCCATTTTTTACCTTTTATATTTGCTATATAATTTCCGGTCAAAATCCGGCATTCGTACACTATTTTTTTGAGAACATTTTTGAATCTCTTAGCTTACCACGTGTGGCAGGGTGCACATTTATGACGTCACTTTGAGACTCGTACTTATCCCGCGGACTTTCTGAAATACCCAACCTTTGCCATGGCGATTAGTATCATATAAGGCAAGCATTGAAAGTTCTTTGGCTACCCAACTTTTTCTGAATAAAAGCTGTCACAAATGAAATTTATAGAATTTTTATCGCTTTTCCATGGATGGGGGGTGGGGGGGTACGGGGGGACCCCCCAAAACAAG
>JAAUXU010105567.1_pt1 | contig 11006 bp, 12 predicted proteins | sample 7278151 | NCBI WGS metagenome assembly JAAUXU01 (sample SAMN14350113, study PRJNA611818) | marine sediment metagenome | isolation source: surface marine sediment (1.8m) | place: French Polynesia: Moorea | collected 2018-08 | reverse complement strand
TTCTTGTTTCTGTTTTGATGCACTTAGCATTTTTTTCCTTCCCGAAACCGATGAAGTGCGGCCGGCCGCGCGTTACTCAGGATATATCGAACAAGGCGCTGGAAGAGAAGTGCATCAGTATTGCTATCAGGAGGAGGAGGAAGACGCGGTATAAAAAACCACAACGACTCTTGCCTCCGGCTCTTCTTCACACCTCCTATTACACGTACAGTGCCTCTTTTTGTTGCCACTTTTATTTAACTACACTCCATAAGTTTCGTACTATGCACATGTACTATGTTCTGTGCACACATGAATCATGAACGAAGAGAAACACCGATACCCTCCTCCAAGTCACTAGTAAATTTCGTTCCACCGTCATTTTGCAATACGTTCACTTGCAATTTTTTTGGGGGAAAGGGATAACCTTGTAAAAAAAGAAGTTAGTTAGCTATAACTGTTGCATTTCAGAGCAAGAACTCTCTTCCATCCAAGAAGCAATCACTAGTCTTGCAAAGTTTAGGCAATCCGTGGAAACAGCAATGGCATTTACACACACGAACAACACCCATCACACAGTGTCTTTTAAATTTTTCAAAAGGAAAAACAACGAAGAGATGAAACCAGAATTATGATATTACTGTACATGTCGCGTCCAGAAATGAATGAGCTCCCCTTTTCCTCCTTCCTTTAAAAGGATAAGGCGAGTCTGTCTTAGTGTGTGATATATTAGTCACATCCTCCTGGGGAATGGATAGACCCTATCCCTAATACCATATTAATTTCGGATTAAGAGAGAAGGTAGGTCTAGTATGTATGTGTGTGCAAGAGACTGGAGGACAGAATAAACGGAAGATATTTATCTCATACTCGTTTTCCTCTCATCGTAATTGGTAATTTCTTTTTACAAGCATGCAGAGACCTACTGTAGTGTTTCCACCTATTTATAGGCCTAGGGCATGTTTGAATGTATGAAAATTAAACAATTTTTGTATGGTCAATTTTCGGGAAGTATGTGCGACTTGTACGTTTCGGCAGTTATGCTTCATACTTCAGTGGGTTACGAAACAGACCGAGAACCATAAATACCTTTGCTGGTGGCGGATCCGGAGTTATGCTCCGACCGACAGATCAGGAAAATGGATCGAGATCGAAAATGTGCGCCCATGCAAGGGGCCACCGTCGCGAGAAAGCAGGTAGAGGAGTATACTACAGGGAGAGCTAATTTGACAGGCACGCGGTCTGGCGGGAGAAGGCGGAGGGGGAAATATTCAGAACGCGCAGAAAGAATTGAGAAAGCCCGCACACCGTCGGAGCATTTGTATCCGTAAGTCTCTGACTCAGACAGGTACAAGTCTCATCACAACAAGGTGAAAACTATGCGTACCAAACAAGTATCATCAGTATAGTATACTGTATTTAAAGATATTTAGAAAAGTCAAACTGTTTGTCGGAAAAAACCATTGTCCCCGATGTCTGAGCTACCGGGCGCTGTTGGCGGCGGCACCGCCACCCTGCTGCAGCAGGTTGGCGAGACCATGTTCCCCGGCATCACGCAGACGGTTCGCCTCCGCAGCAAGGCCCCCGAGCTGCGCCTGGGCCACGAGATCGTCTCTGACCTCCCCCTCCAGGTCTGCCTCTTCTTCAACGCCTGCTACTTCCCCTTCTGGCTGGCCTGCGAGCTGGCCTCCGCCGCCGCCAAGTACGAGCACCTCAACTACCTCTACAAGATCGTCCTGGTCACCGTGCTGGTGGCCGTCGTCCTCATCGAGGTCACCAGGCTATACTTAGGATACCTGGGCAACCTGACGGAGAAGGTGCCTGAGCTGGCCGGCTTCTGGCTGCTGACCGTCCTGCTGCAGTTCCCGCTGCAGGGGTTCCTCCTGCTCAACGGAGACCTGATCCTGCTGCCGCTGGAGCGCGCCGCCTGCGCAGTCATGTTCTGCATGATCCTGGCCGAGCTGTGGACAGGGTTCGTGGCGCTGAGGAGGATCACCCGCCACCAGGCGAAAAAGTTCCACCTCATGCAGATGAGGTACAGGGGGGACGCGGCTTCGGCGGGAGGAGGAGGGAGCTTCAGCGCAGGGCACGTTACAACAAATTCGGAAGGAGGAGGTGTGCAAGAGTTGAACAAAGACAAGTAGAAAAAAGACATTTCTTTATCGTACAATGTATTTATCGTACCGTGTTGAACAACAATAGAATGCTCGAAATTAAATAACCTTTTTTGAGTCGCGAAATCACAGCCTCGTACGATCAATCGTCAGACCCAGCTAATAAGACACCCGCCGATCAAAGCACCAGTTTCACCAAACAGAAATGTACTTCAATCACCACACTGGGTGGAAGTACTTTTCTGGAAACAGCGGCCACGCTTCCGCCCCCTCCGCGTTCTCCTCGTCTTCAATCCCGTCGACCGTCGGGCACCTAGAGAACTCTTCCTTGTCCAGCCCCCCGTCTCCATTTGAGTCACATGCCGCCACCATCCTGGCGGCCCTCAGCCTGCACCAGGCCTCCGAGGTGGGGTCGAGGAGTGAGAAGAGCTCGCTCTTCGCCAGGACGCCGTCTCCGTCAGAGTCCGCCAGCTTGAAGGCCCTCCTGTAGGCGGCCTCGGGGGTCTTTGTCAGGGTCTGCGTAGCGGGGGAGCCCACCGGAGGGTGCCGGAGGAACTCTTTTTCCGACAAAAGGCCGTCCATGTCCTCGTCCAGGTTCTGGAGGGCCTCGTCAGCCTCCTATATAAAAAGAAAAAGACAGGTTGCTGCTGTGGCTGCTATTGGAGATGTTGTTGCTGTTGTTTTAAACTCTGTAGCTGTCCTCTAAAGAAAAACCTTTTTTTACCTGAATCCTCAAAGAATGGCTGACTTCCGGATGCGTGAAGGCGAGGAATTCGTCAATGTTGAGGCTTTCGGGATTGGACCTTGCAGCCTCCTTCCACGCCGCCATGGCCGCCGCCAGCCGCTCCTTCTCCCTCCTCGTCTCGCCCCCTCCCGACTTCTTCAATCGTTCCTGGTACGCCCCGAACCACTCCTCCCACTCCACCATGCCGTTGTGGTTACGCGACTGGTCCAGTGACATGAACTTGCGGAAGTTGTCTCGGATCGCCCTAATAAAATGAAAATAAAAATTTCTGCTTGCTGATCTTATCCCCCCCCCATATTTACCTCTTGATGAACTTCCCGATCCTCTTTTGCATCTCCCAAGCGATCTCCCCCTCCGATAGGAATCCGTCCCTGGAGGCGTCGATGGCGGTGAACAACCTCGGGTCCATTCCACTGCCGACGGCGCCCCCAACACTACCCCCAGCGGCGCCCAAAGAATTATCCCGCACGTTCCTCGCCCTTCTCGTCTTGCCACCCAAAGAAGAATAGGAGGAGGAAGAGCCCATCATGAAAACCACAACGGTCAAGACGCCGAAAGCCGTGACCGCCGCCAGCGCCGCCGCCGCCGCCGTCCTCCTCCGGCCGCCGAGGCTGTTAGTGACGGAGGAAAACTTCCTCCTCAAAGCTCGAACAATTGTCATCTTCCTTTATCCAAAAGTAGCACTATGAAAAATATGCAATTCCGGCTTTTTTCCACTCCCGTCGACCTGTGTCAGTCGTCAGCCGCCACTTACTTTCACCTGTGTCCGCGAATGTACCGTGTACAACACAATGCGTACTGACAGGAAGGAAAAGAGGAGCTTAGGGTCTGAGGAGGAGAAGGGGGAAGACGCCACCCCACCGCCCGCAGCGAAGGATTCACCTTTAAAGAAGTGGGGGGATGAAGAAGCGGGACCTTGAGGTGGTGCATGGCGACGGTCTTCTTCTTCCCTCCCCCTTTTCCTCCTCCGCCGCCGAAGACGTCACAAGCCAAAAAACCATAACCTATGCGCGCGGAAGGCATTTGCCAACCGAAGAAACGAGGGCTTGGGAGCAGATCGGAGCTCCCAAAAAGGGAAGCGAATCACTGGCACACGCGCCCTATTCTTCCGGATACCCAAAAAAATTCACTGTTTCAATATCCTCCAAAAAGCAATATCCGGCGAAACATTTTTTCATCTCCCGATACTCTTGGGTAATTTATTTCATCTACTATCGCACATTTCCGTCTCTATTTTCACGCGCCGTTTCAATTTAACTCTAAATGAGAAATCACATCGCAATCTTGGTTTGCTCTAATTGCGCACACCATCACTATCGAGTTCTCCTCGATTCAATGGCTTCCCTCCTTAATTTGGCCGCCGCCACGTACACCTCCTTCCAGAAGGAGGCGAAGGATGCCGCCAGCAGCAGCGCGGCCGCGGCCGCCGCCAGCATGAGCGCCGACACCAGCAGCGTCATCACCGCCAGCAACTGGAGCGACATGCTCGTAACCGAGGTGTATCTTTGGCGCTTCTTTTCGGGCAAAATATTTGCTTCCTCTTGTACTTCTTCCTCGTTCACTTCGTCTGCGGCGAGTTGGGCTGGGACCAGGCACTTGCGGTGCAGCGAGACCAGCGCCGAAGCAGTCAAAATGCCTTGAAAGAAATTATATTTTTAGAGCAGGGGAAAGTATATCTATACCTTACTTTTATCGCTCAACTACAATTATACTAACTTGATTTCAACAAATATAAAACTACAACAGCTACAAAGACAAATCAGCAGCAGCTTATAATTTTAGCAGTACCCACAGCTGCTGCAGGAACTATAACTACAGGAGCAACTTCGATTGAAGCAGCATCATATAGCTCAGTAGCTCAAAGTACAACAACTATTAAATTTGAACATTAACGTCAGCTCTAGCTACGACGCCAACAGCAAAAGCAAGCAGAAGCGACAGATGCCGGCAAAAATTTCCAGTTTTGGAGCTGAATTAATCCGTAGCTGAAAGAACTAACATGACGAAACAACTATATAATCCTCGATCGTACTCGACACAAACTCACCTTCCATGTCCGCGTTGGCCGAGGACTGGTCCAACAATAGCAATTAACCGGGGAAAGAATCGGTGGTTCTCCTCTTCCTTCCCCCTCGTCTCCACGGGGGATGAACACCAAGCGCAGGAGAAGACCAAAATTAGCGCGGCTGCAGAAAGAGGGAGGAAGAGGAGGAAATGATTTTTGTCTCCACACCCCGGATTTGAAGCTCTTCTGGACCTTAATTCCGCGGAGGCGCCAACGGAGCGTCACAGCATCACCACTCACTGCAATAGCAACGACGACGCACTAAATGTCATGACGACAAAGGCACAACAGGAGGAGGAGGAGGAGGGGACTATGCCAATGCTCCAGTGACCGGTTCTATGTACGTGTTTCGCAGCTGGGCGGAGGAACAAAAGAGTTTGCGAATTCCGACTGTTTTCTGTTGTTCACCTTGTGGTAATTGCGGGAACTTTTGATGAACATAGATTCGGCTAAAATCCTGAAGATGGAGGGTTTTTTTAGAGCAGGTGCTTATAACGCAAGTGATCTTCCAAGGACATAATCAGCGCAAGCGCACTGGCGACATACGATGATACTACAGGCTTTCCTCCGCTTCTCTTTAAGCGCTCTGTCGTATTCTTGCAGCGGCCACGTTACATAACCCCCTGCGAATAAGCGTTTAAGCCGTGGTTGCCGGCCGCTCTAGAAAGACAGTGGCATTCCTTCATTTATCTGTGAAATAGACTATCAGCTAATGTACGAACATTCTGTGATAAGCAACAGAGCATACGGACATTCCTCTTACCCTCATCTCACAGTAGTTCAAGGAGTTTTTCTCCAAGCCCTTCCTTTCTTTTCCTCCCTAGTAGCTGCGGTCAAAGAATACGAGCTCTTTGAACAGGTGCTCGTTTGTGTACGTTGGAGTGCGCTATCAGTAAAGAAGAGCATACCGCTTTGTAAAGACGAAATTACAGAACACACCTCCGTTGGATCCTCACCTCAGCTATGGACGACAAACTTGGCCAAGAGTTCCCCCTTGTCCGCGGCGGCGATGACGACCAACGCACCACCTACCTCGACCACGCAGGAGCAGGACTCTACTCAAAGAGCCAGGTGAGCAGCGAGCTGTGGTTGCTGCTATTACCAGTGCTGAAAGGCCAAAAACACACTTTCCTTTCGTTACAGATTGAAGCAATTTCAAGAGACCTTCTGTCCAGCGTTCACCTCAGCCCTCATACCTCCTCTCAGGTAAACGAAATAAAAGCTCAGGAATTTGGCAAAAATACGTACCATAGTGTACAATATTGGGTTTTCATTCCAGGCCCTGGAGGAGATCCGCTCTGCCCGCCGACAGGTGCTTGAGTTTTTCGTCGCTGACGAGGAGGACTACGCCGTGATCTTCACCTCTGGCGCCACCGCCTCCATCCGAATCGTCGGCGATGGGGTCTTCTCCTCCTTCAGAGGAGACAGCTACAGCCTCCTGTGCTACTCCCGGGAGAGCCACACCAGCGTTGTCGGGCTGAGGCAGCTGGCCAGCAAGACCAAGGTGCTCTCCAAGGAGCAGCTCTTGAACGGAGCAGGAGATGATGACGGAGAGGGTAGGAAACTCGTGGCCTTTCCAGCCATGTCCAACTTCTGCGGAGAAAAGTTCCCGGTTGACGAAATCGTCAAGACCTACCACGACAAGGCAAGAATAAAAATCCAAACTTCGCCTATATAATTGATTTCCTTACTTTCTAAAACAATTATTTATTCAGGGATTCCTGGTTCTCCTCGACGCAGCCGCGTTCGCCTCCACCAACCCCCTGAGTTTAAGCGAAGTCGGTCGCCCGGACTTCGTCTGCGTCTCCTTCTACAAGCTGTTCGGCTACCCGACCGGCCTTGGCGCCCTCCTCGCCAGGAGGGACTCGCTCAAGATCCTAGCAGAAGGGAAGACCTACTTCGGCGGCGGAACAGTGGAGATGCACCTGGTGGACAAGCCCAGGCACCAGCCCAGGACGGCATTCCCGGAGGAGTACTTTGAGGACGGGACCTTGCCTTTCCTGCAGGTTTGCAATTTCCCATATCTTAATTATTTCTTACTCTTATACCGGTATATTTTTTTAGATATCGTCCCTGAAACACGGTTTCTCTGCCCTCTCTTCCATCGGCGGTGGCATGGAATCAATATCCCGCCGCACCCTTTCCCTGGCCGCCGCTCTCCACTCCAAGCTATCCTCTCTCCGCCACTCCAACGGGAACCCCTTGGCTGAGACCTACTCCCGCGGCGACTACTCCGACCCCTCCTCACAGGGCGCCATAGTCACCTTCAACCTTTTGAAGCCTGACGGGACCCACTTCGGCTTCAACGCCTTCCGCCGCGTCGCCGAGGAGGAGCGGGTGGTGGTCCGCACTGGCTGCTTCTGCAACGTTGGCGCCTGCCAGGGATACCTGGGGTTCGGAGACGCAGACACGTTGAGGAACTTCGAGTCGGGTCACGTGTGCGGGGACGACGTAGACGTCATCCGGGGGAGGCCGGTGGGGGCAATCAGGGCATCAGTCGGATACTACAACACCATGGAGGACGTGGAGAAGGTGCGTCTCAAACAAAATTATTGCTTTTCGCGCTAATAAAAAATGAAAAGAGCCTTTACCTCTTGTCCTTTTTGCAACTTTAACTTTTTCCAGGTTCTTCACATCGTGGAGACCCACTTCCTCAACTGTGCCAACCTCCCCGCCACGATCACCAACGGCCACTCTGACAATGAAAAGGCCATGGCGCGCGTCCACCAGCTGTGCTTCTACCCGGTCAAGTCCTGCGCCCCCATGGTGGTCCCGTCGGGTGCTGACTGGCCGGCGGGGGAGACAGGGATGTCCTTCGACCGGCGATGGGCCGTCATGGACTCTAGGACGGGGCAGTGCCTCAACCAGAAGAAGCTTAGGTCTCTCTGCCTGGTGTCTCCGGAGGTGGACCCGGCCAAGGGGACCATCACGCTGAGGTACCCCAAGATGGAGCCGCTGGTGCTGCCGCTTGACGGTTCGCCGGTGGAGAACGGGGTTGACGTGGCTTCCCCGTGCGTTTCCGGGCGGGTGTGCAACGAGAAGATGGAGGGCGTGGACTGCGGGGAGGCGGCGGCGGAGTGGATGGCGGAGGCCACGGGGAGGGAGGGGGCCAGGCTCGTCAGGCAGAGCGACACGGACGAGAGGTGAGCAAAGGGAGCATCTTTTAGGTGCCGCTGTTGTTGCTACTGCCATTACTTTATTTGCTGTTGCTGACATTGTATTTGCTCCTTCTGCTGCCTTTGCTTTTGATGTTGTTGCTGCTGCTGCTGTGGACCGTTGCTGCGTCGACCACTTTTAGTTACTTCCTTTTTTACTTATCGTTGTAGTAGTAGTTTCCATTCATTCCTCCTTCTGTTTGATTGGAAATTTTATTCTCATAGCTGAGGGCTTTGGTGGGGGGAGTTCCTGGAATGAGTTTAAATGTTGAATAGGTATTTCTGAAGGTTTTTTTGCTTTCATCAAGTCAATGTCAAGGAGACTCGTCATCTCAAAAAATATGATGAGATAATACAGTCGAGACGGTTGTCAACGTCAAGGCCATTGCACAAGACGAGCCAGAAGAAGGAGCAGAACTGTTGATGTTGGTGCTTCCTCCTGCTTCTACTACGGCGTAGTCGTCTCCTTCCTCTTCTTCTTCGGCGACGGCGCCTGTAAAACAGGCCTGGTTGCCGGCGCTCAGCACTGTGACCTTGACGACCTCTCCGTTAAGCCATATCCTCTCGAGCCGGTGCGGGCCCACCCAGCACCTTATCTCCTCTGTGGCGGCGACTCCGGGGCCATCCCTAGCGGTCAGGCACACGCAGCCGTCCTCCCCAGCGTTCAAGTAGGCGGAGGAGGCGTTGAAGTGGAAGCTGGCCGAGTGAAATTCGCCTTCGTCGCTGCCGATGTAGCCGTCAAACTTTCGAATCCGCCCTCTGAGGCATTCTTGGCGGTAAAGATCCACGTAATAGAATCTGGTGGCCGTCGTCAGAAGGGGAAGCAGCAGCAAGAGGAACAACAGGTTTGAAACCTGAAAGAGAGAGAGGAAGGATTTTTTGTTGGCGAGTTTGAGAAATTTTGCAAAAAGTAAATGATATAGTTCTGGGTTGGTTCGACTGAACCTATCTTTGTCATCACCTTTGTCGTCACCTTCATGATTTTTGATGAGGAGGGCTCACGTAATAAGTTAGCAAGACTACACCAAATTATCTTGTGATCGCGTAAAAAAGTTGCACACTGTTTCTCTTCCCTTCGGAGCAATCGTAACATTTCGGGATTTTTACAGCTAGGAAAGCCCCGCAATTTTTTAGCCAACAATCCTGTTTCGGATAAGCAAAGCTTCCTTTTTTAAAAAACAGCAGATGCCGCTTCCGTCCCCATTTGTCACAAGGGTAGCAATTTCGAATAATTGGCGAAAGCCTCTGGTTGCTGCCTGTTTTTCATCAGCATGCTCTCGCACACGACATGTTGCTGTTGTACTAGCTGTTGCTGTACATATTTTTTATAAGCTTATCTTCTTTTATGCGAGAAGAAAAATGAAGCACACAAGGACGAGGGGGAAGCTTCTTCGCCATTTTTTGGCTGCTGCTTTTGTCATTGTTACCGTTTTCATTGCTGATACTGCTTTTTTCACTTTTGCGGTTCCTTATGCCTTTACTGCAAATTTTAGGGGTTTTTTTGTTGCTGCAGTAGTCAGTCAAGTCAGTCAAGGTTTGCATAAAAACATTTATTCGTTATTTTGTTCCAACACATGAATGCTCTCTTATATTTGTTATGTAAAAATAAGGGAGGCTGTTGTTCTTACATGTTCAATAGTTTGGTGGAGATGGGGGGTGGGGGCGTGACAAAGATTATAAAATTAGAAGGGATCCTCCCCCCAGACAAGTATGATTTTATCTTGTTATATGTATCTCAGAATCAAAGAATGAAAAGAGAAACGGTCGAAATTAGGGTTATCCTCATGATCGTCGGTGCAGAAAGAGTGCCGCTGTTGGAGCTCTCTTCTCCAGCGTCGACTTCGAATTCTGCTTCATCGCCTGGGGCGGTGCATGATGCGTTTTCCGCTCCCATCGCCGCCACCCCGACCACCTCGCCCCTCAGCTCCCCCTCCCCCAGCCGCTGCGGGCCCAGCCAGCACCTGAGCTCGGTGGCGGCGCCGAGGCCACCCTTAGCCTCGGAGGTGGTGATGCAGACGCACTCGTTCTGATGTGCGTCGATGGAGGCGGAGGAGGCCCTGAAGCGGAAGCTGCCAAAGTGGTTCTCGGCGGCTGCGCCGTCCGCGCCCAGGTAGCCCTCCAACCTCCTCTCCTCCCCTCCTCCGCCGCTCAGCACCACCTTCCAGGCGCTGGTGATGGAAATCAGAAGGAAGAGGAGAAGCAGAGGAGAGCCCTGTTCACGAGGGAGGATATTTGGTGGTGGAAATGGCGCAGAAAGGTCGGAACTCTCTTTAATGTTTAAACCCATGTTCTTACCTTCATCATCCCAACAGTGCAACTGTCACGTCGTGAACCTGAACAGTTACTCGCATTTTTTCCCACCGTCGTCTTGTACTATTCAGAGCACCTTTGCTAGTTGTGATAAAAAATATTGCTTCATCCACGGTTCTTCGTCTTCCGTTTCCTGCCTTTTAGCGTCACGATTATCAAACGCTCCCCTCCTCAACCAACTAACTTGTATAACCGGTGAATGCAAACGATGCTATTAAACTGTTGCTGCTACTGTTACATTTAGTGCTGCTACTACTGCTGCTGCTGTGTTTCGTTGGTGGCAACGATTGCTACTTCTATTCAACGATTGGTTATTATCTCAAACGCTCAGGCTCAACTCCTCCAAGCTGACGCTGGCCAACTCTGCCCCGTACCTGGTTCTGAACCGCGCCAGCGTGTCAGAGGTCTCCCGCCGGATGAGGGCAGAGTTTGGGGACTCCGAGCCGGAGGAGACCTTTGACGTGGAGCGGCTCCTCGCGCAGTTCAGGGGGAACATCGTGCTGGACGGCGGGGAGCCCTTCGAGGAGGACTTCTGGGAGACCATCACGGTCCCGGGAGAAGGAGGGAAGAAGGAGCTGGTGCTGCAGCGGCACGAGGCCTGCATGAGGTGAGATAATAATTTCCATCTTGAATCATAG
>JAAUXU010152566.1_pt1 | contig 11009 bp, 10 predicted proteins | sample 7278151 | NCBI WGS metagenome assembly JAAUXU01 (sample SAMN14350113, study PRJNA611818) | marine sediment metagenome | isolation source: surface marine sediment (1.8m) | place: French Polynesia: Moorea | collected 2018-08 | reverse complement strand
TATTAAGCTGGTCCCCCCAGACAGCATCCAGGCACACCCTTGCAAGTGCTGGGCACTCGCACGCAAGGTGTATGAACTCCTCCCGTGATTCCCCACAGAAACGGCATGTCTGTTCAGAAATACTGCCTATATTATGGTGATAATTTTGGTAGTTATGGCCTGTAAAGCTAGACTGAGGGTCGGACGATCCAGGCGTGCCATGGTGTCACCCAGGCAGCCGGGATCCTCTAACCAAAATTTGGTCTGACGACAAGTGGGGAGATCAGACCACCTCGTCTGCCACTTGCCATAGAAAAGATCCTTTGCTTTCCATTTATCGGTGTGATCACCTGCGGGGTCCATCCCTCGTAATATTTTTCCCACCCAAAAGAGGTGTCCCCTAAGGCGAGATTCTTTATATTTTTTATTTGTTTAAGATTGTTATTATAATATTTAGCCTTCAGTATGGTTCAGTTCGGCAAGTTCGGCAAAAGCCTGGTTCGGTCTACCACTGTCGGGGGCTGAGATGCACAAGTTGGTGCAGATACTTCGAGTGTGTTGCTAGGAGGGTTTGGGCACGTAAGTGCAGGGAAAGGCAGGCATTTTGCGGACACGTTTAATTTCTTATACATTCTAACAATTCGCCAAGGACGCAGCACCTCGGTCCCGAGAGATTCTCCTGGTAACCATGAAGTAAAACTTGTGACTAATACCTTATCATCAACAACTGTCACGCCAAAGTCGGTCCTGTCTGTCGGCATTCCTGGAGCGAATTTCCACATTGCATCAGTTCCCTTCAAATCTAAATACTCGGAGTGTTTTATATCGGTCATCCAGTCCTCCAAGTATCTAAACCTTGTGGTTGTCCAAGACTGCTTTCCCTTTCCAGGCATGAGTCGCTGCTGAAGTCGTACATGACCGTTCTTCCCGAAGCAATGACCTTCTCCAAGTCTTCTTGGTCCATCAATGTAAAGCAGACGTGCTTCATTAGTCACTCAAAGGCTTCTTGTCGGCTCTTGTCTCGGCTCGAGTCCACACAGTTCTTGATGGTCTGCAAAGTCATCTCGTGCTTCCAATGTATTCAGCTCATCTTTCAAGATGTCCTCTAACTATAGCGCAACCTTTTCATTCTTCCCTGTTGGCTGACGGAAAATTCTGAAGGAACTAACGGATTCCTTCAGACTGAGAGGATTCCTGCTCCTAACGCTGTTCATCCAAAGCATCGTATTAAGAGAAAAACACACGAGTTCCCGGTGTAACTTATAGAATTTAGGCAGTGGAGCAAATCTGTTCTATCATAGGTTTTCCATTGACTAGGTCCACAACTGCGTACGCACAGTACAGTGCATTTTAACGTCCTGTGGAGTACACAGGGTACACGTGTGCTCGGGTATGTTCTGCCAGAGATGCCAAAGGAACCGACTTCCCTTCTGCCGTCCACCGTGCACATGCATCCAGTGTCGGCGATAATAAGAGGTTGAGAAAGCAGCTTCTCGTAGTGCTCGACACCCGCTGCCTCTCCGCCTCTTTCGACGTCTGCCGCGTCAGCTGCGCATGTCTGCTGTCCCACTGGAGCGAGTTCGCGTGCAAGCGCGTCGGCTGGGCGCAACTACTATTGCGACGCTAAAGCAGCTGAAACAGCTCAAATGTCTGCAGAAGAGGCTCCGAGGCTGCCCGACGGCCGTCTGAACCTGGACGAGCCCCGGTGGAGTCAGAACACCTACTGGGGGCGGGCCAGGCACTTCTTCAACACCACCAACCCGCTCAATTTGCTTTGTTCGCCTACCCAGCTAGAGCGTGCGCGTGCAGTCGTACAAGGATATAAAAGCGGTGGAAATGTTGGAGTCAGCGACGAGGAGGTCTGGCGGGCCAAGACCATCTATGACTCTGCCTTCCATCCAGACACCGGGGAAAAGATGCTGTTCATCGGCAGAATGTCGGCGCAAGTGCCCATGAACATGACCATCACGGGCTGCATGCTCACGTTCTATAAGACGACCCCGCAGGTTGTGTTCTGGCAGTGGTGCAACCAGTCGTTCAATGCAATCGTCAACTACACCAACAGGTCAGGGAGCTCCCCAATTTCGAAGGAGACTCTAGCGACTTCCTACGTGGCTGCGACCGGCGGAGCCTTGGCGACTGCCCTGTCGCTCAACGCCTTGGTGAAGTCACTACCGCCGTTGGTGGGCCGGCTGGTGCCGTTCGTAGCAGTCTGCGCGGCTAATTCAATCAACATTCCTCTCATGAGGAGGCTGGAGTTGCAAAACGGGGTGACCTTGATGACCGAGAAGGGAGAGGAAGTGAAGGGCGTTACCTCCAGGATTGCCGCTAGAGAAGGGATCGCAAAAGTTGTCCTCAGTCGGATAGGCATGGCAGCACCGGGCATGGTGCTGCTCCCATTGGTAATGAACAACTTGGAGCGACGAGGAGTGCTAAGACGACTGCCCTGGATCAGCGCGCCTCTGCAGATTGGCCTGTTGGGAGTCATCCTGACCTTTGCGACTCCGTTGTGCTGCGCCATCTTCGAGCAGAAGGCGTCTATCCACTTGGACAGGCTGGAGGAGGACGTCGCACAGCAGATTAGACGATCTCATCCCGGCGTAAAGTGTCTTTACTACAACAAAGGACTATGATCAAGATCCAAGACCAAGATCTTTTCCTAACAATCCGGCTGTTGTGGGAGGTCCTTTCAAACGGGTAGCTGATGTTCCGTAGTACAGTACAAGTGTATTGTTAGCCCTGACCGCACGGCACCCATTGCTTTTGCATCTTGCACTAAGTAAGACGCAGTAGCGTCCATTTCACTGGCATATTGGTCGTGCTTATCGAGGGTACAGTGCTGGATGCTTTCACTGAGCGCTAAAGGTCCTGTGTGCAGTACGTACGTGCACTCACGCTCTCGTAGACTTTTGCCAATAGACACCTACTAGTAGTCTTCCAAACTGGAGCTATGACTGCACTGCCCGACTGACACCTCCAGAGTGATGTTAAAATAGAAACATGAAATTGCTACTCAGAGAGAATCAGTCTTCCTGGCAGGACACCGTTGACGCCTGCACTCTGTGGAAGTCCGACTCGCCGGTCTTTGTCCCGTAATCCGCGGAGCCCAAAAGCAGATGCTGAGCCTCTAAGAGCCCTGTTCCTCAATCAAGTGGAGGGCAAAGTCCCCTCGAGCGAGGTCAAACTTTCAATGAGAAGTCAGAGCAAAGTAGCAAGTTGTCGTCGCCGAGTAAGAAGTCCAGATACCGACAATTGAACATTTCGTACACCCGTGGTCAGGCCTTGGCCAACGCTGTCCTCTTTTCTCAGCCCGAATCCAAAAATGCACACAGAGCTGCGATAGAAAGGCCTGCATTCGGGACACGTAGGGGACGAACAACTCCACAGGAAACATCAACGTTCAGCACGACGACCCGATAAAGGACCAGAGCGGGATCTTTCGCGTTCATACCGTCTTGAGCCCACGAAGAAGCGACAAAGTACAGACGAAGAGTTGTCGTTGGAGGAGTCCAGCGTTGTCGAGGGAGGAAGCCACTTTTGGACGCTTTGCACTGTAACAGCCGTTCAAAAGTTCGACTCTTATGCAAACCTTACCGGGTCCGCACTCGGTCTCTGTTCACGCTCGCTGCCTTTTTCGCGATATCATTCCCAATTCGGACCCTTTTCCGATATTTTGCAGCAATTCTTGTAAAGGCTTATTTCCTTCTTCTTTGTCTCCTCACACTGATATGAATGGTATCTCAATGTGTATCTGACTGGTAGGCTAGCCTATGCCGCACGCATGCCGTTTACAAATCTTTCTACTTATTTAGCAACATTATGCATGCATACGTATACGCTGGCGTGCATGAGTGAGCGCCGCCCTCCCCCTGGAGCAGTGAAAATGGCCTTAAATCATTACTTTGCAACAATGTTTTTCATACAGGAAGGCGCTGCCCCCCCCCCTTATCATACTCCCCGGGGGCGGGCACTCTGTCCCCCCCTCAACCCCCACTGGCGGGGGTGGGCACAGCCCCCGGACCCCCCATCTCATCCGTGCGACAGGGATGAGTGTTCCCTTTCTCCCACCTCATGTGCACCTTCCATCAGCAATTGGTTAAAGCTCAACATGAATGAACACAAATGACGTCATCACACACCTGTCGTGTTGTTGAAGCTGGGAAAGATTGGCCCCTGCTTAGCCAAAAAACAAGTGCTTTATTGCAGTCATTAGAAATTAGCCATTGCCTGCAATGATCGTATACAGTTTTCACGTCGCCCTATTTGGATCATACGAAGTCAAAGCTCTCACGAAGTACAAGTCTTTCATTAATTTTTTAAACAGGCTATTTCTATGGGTCACTCACGCACGCAAGTCATGTCGGGGGTCAAGGGATTTTTCCCCCAACAGGGTCTAAGTGGCAGAGCACCCTGCAGGGGGACATGAGGAAGGACATGACCCCCATGTGGAAGTACTATACATGCCCTCTCTTGCACAGTAGCGATTCAAAGCCATTTTGCTGCTCTAGGGGAAAGCGAACGCTCATTTATGCACGAGGCCACTTTCTGCAGTGATTTCATTAGCGTTATGTCCATGGCATTTCTGTGAGCAGTCTTCCTTAACTTTTTAATCTGCGGCACACATAGATGTGCCAGACATGTCCAATGGGCTTAAAACTGCTAAAGAACGATATGTGTCAGGTGCTGAAGGGCTCGTTGTACGCACCAGTTGATGCACATGGGCGCGTCCAAGTGTTGGGAGCCTACTCGATCACCGAAATCCACGCTACTGTAAGTTATGAACTGTTCCGCACAAGTTCCACATTTCCATCGTTTAAAGTTAGGAGCGTTTGAACGGCTTCAGGTGAAAGCTTTGAGAAACAAAGTAGCTGCTTAATCCAGGCCACTACTGTACAAGCATTCTTTGCATTTATACTGTCTTATTATGCAGTGCAATAGCACTGTGCACCGCCAGTCGTCTTACTTCAGAAGTTGCGAAGAAGTGGAAAAAGTGCGAGTTTCTATTTTTCTCCGGTGTGGCGTTAAGAGCCCTCTCTTCAGTGGTTGTAAAGAAGATAAAGAATTCGTTTGTCGAGAGAGTACATACGCTTGCATACTTGGTATCGCTGCGCGCCAGAGAGAGGTTCTGGAAGGAGAAGAAGAAAAAAGAGATTGCAAAAAATCTGACAAGCTCGCGCACTTTCGCAAAAAGATCCTTCTTGGGTGAAGATCGAGATTCGAGAAAGCAACGCCCGCGTAGTCATGGCGTGGCGTAAGTTCGCACTCGTAAAGTAGAGAAACTATGGACGGTTACGACGTGAACACTACAAGTGTGCAACGCAGTGACATTTTGTCCCTGTCTTCCTCGGGTGGTAGCACACCGACGGCGGGGCGGGCCAGCCAGCGACCGAGCGTACGTATGTCAGCTTGGACAGCTCTCTTCCCACCGTGTCCTCGGCGTGCCACACGCGTACCGATGACCTGCGAAAACTGGGCCCAGAGTGCCCAAGTGCCCAGGAAGGGACTCCAGGCAGGGTTATCTGGAAGGGTCGCAGCTAAATTTCTGCTCAGCCTTTAGTCAGCATCCCCCCCTTCATGGACTTTTGCCCTCTGGGGTCACCTCCTTGCCTCCCAGAGCCTCAGGAGCAGTCGTTCACTTTACTTTAAAAAAAATTGGGTTTCTTTCGAGTCAGCCCCACGAGTTGCCCCTCCAGGGGACCTTTTGCAGCCCAAAGAGCAACTCGTATTACATAAGTTTAACTGAATAAATCCCTTTTTTTTCGCGCGTGCGCCTCGCCCATTCGTGACAAGAAAGGGGGGTGCCTTATCCCTCCTGTGACAATTCTCAGGGGAGACAGAGCGAGTCTTTATGCACTGCAAGCGCGATGCATCATTTGCATTTTCCTTCATTTCCTCTCCCTCTTTCTCTCACCGTTCTCTCTTCTTTCTTCCTTTCTTTCGATCTGACCTCGTCCCCTGGCGGCTAGCACAAAGAGAGAACGGCAGAGAGAGGCCTGAGGCCTAAGGCCTAAAGAAACGGCGGCGATGACGACTTCAAGAGCAGCGGCAAAACGCGCCTCGAACGCCGGTTGCAGCTTTTGCATTATTCTCCTCTCGAAATCTCAGACCTCTTTCTTCCGAGCGTGTTAGTAAGAGAAACGAATCGTGCAAACGAGGTCTTAGATTGCCAAGGTGGTGTGATAGAAAAAAAGATGGGTGCTTTTACCCAAGGAGCTTCTTCTCCCTGGTGATCGATGGGTGGCATCTACCACACGTGTGTGTTAGGGAGCGAAGAAGGGTGATCAAGCAAAAAAAAGAGGATTGCTCAACTACTTTTCTACTTGATTAAGGTGAGGTGACAAAGAAAAGAGAGACATTTTGCTGTTGGGTCACGGACGAACTTGCTGCTGCATACGGGGTCCGATGAGATCACGCTAACTGTTGCATGCATGTCCGAGTGCGTGTGCGTGCGTATGTGTTTCAAGCGGTCGCTGTTGCTGAAGAAAAACCTGCTCACCTTCGCATCCATGTTATCCTCTCGCCCCTTCCCAGACTCAGTCACGTAAGGATTTACGTAGTTACGTTATCAACTCGGCTTGTGCGTGCAAAAGAATTTCTCGTATTCATCGAGATTTCCACTCTGTCAGCGGCGACTGTCCAGATTATGGACCGAAGATGGTGAGGATGCGATAGAAGAAATTCCAGCTGCTGGGTCGCCACAACACTACTGCCTAATCACTCCTCATCACAATAGGAAGGACCACAAAAAGTGGTACAAGACATTGTGTGAGCACGAAGAGAGGAAAAAGTTTTGGAAAAGAACGAGAACAAAAAGTCTCGTCCTCTTCCGAAATCTGGACGGGGGTGCGGAATTGATGTCCCCATGTGACTCAGTCCGACTGGGCCTTTGTGAGGGTAGGGGGACAATGGAATCAATTACGAGACAGCCCGAGAAGGTCCAACTAACGCCTGTTGTTCAATTACGTGATATGGAGGAAAAGTTGCTCTCTCTGCAGACCGGTTCTGTCAAGGATGCTTTGATTTGATCAAGGAGGGAAAACGACAGCAATTTGGAGTGATCATCGGCGCGGAGTCCTGCTTATATTATGGGGGGGGGGCAAAAAGGGATCTGCTTGGACACGTCCTGGGACGAGACGCGCCTTGCCTCCCTCGAGTACACGGACAGACTGTGTGTCGAGAAGTTGACGTCGGCTTTGGAGTTTTGCTCCACGAGCAATCTGTTGTTCAGGACGGCTGATCAGGATCTCGGTAGTCGTCGCTGCCGTCCGCTCTGATCAAGATCAGCTACTAAGTGCTTGTCGGTGCCGTGTAGATCCTTCTGCAAATGGGGCCGTGGATAAAAATATAAAAGAGTTTGGGAAGCTTTTCCAACCTGAAGTCAACTCCTTGACGCTCCTGTTCCACGGGACTGAACTTCATTACGAGCTTGGCAGTCAAATCGACAATTCCACTCGGGCAGGTTATGTCTATACACTACTGACGAGCTTCATGTATATCTAAGTGGATTCTTGACTTACTTTGCCACAGACTGCTCATGCCCTGGCTATTCACTTCCGTGGATTTTATTAAGTGCGATCAGCCCATTGGTATTAGCAGTCTGTGGCAAAATCACTTAAGAATCCCCCTCCCTATTTACAACACAGCTTCTTGAAAACTTTCAAGTCGTTCTCTTCAAAGCCTCGGGCAACTTCACCCAAGGCCCATTAACTCTGGACGGTTACTCGGCCTCAGATATGTTGGCAGAGTTTGCAAAGTCTTTCGAATTGCAAACAGGTACCGAATGTGCTTATGTAGCAGGGTCTTTTTCCACGGTCCACTTTGTCCCCAATGTTTGACCGCCTTAGTTCAAAACTGTCCTCCCGGTTACCCCACGTACCTGCTGTGCCCTGAAGCGCCTCCAACCACATTCTAAGCCAAATCTAAGATTCCACCAAACGCTATCTTGGTCAAATTGCAGGCTCTTGTCCCAAAGTGCGTACGCAGTTGAGAAATGTATCTCAGGACATCTAAGTCCTCTCATGATAAAGACAATGCTAGAAAAGGGAAGAACAAAACTCAGACTAATCGGTCCCCACTTGGCTTTTCCCCCTCGACGCTAACTTGCATCAAAGTAAGGACACATTGTGTTGTTTGACTAAGTCTGGACGAGCAAAAAAGGGGCCCAGATGCCGACTTTAAACATGCATTTTTGCAGCAGGGTCGAACCAGAGCCGGATTGGAGCGACCTCAAGTTAAACACAAAGCTCAACTTTGCAAGTTTTTTTTTTTTACTACTGACGCATTCGCTTCCCTTGATAAAAAGAGAAAAAAAACCCTGCAGAGCAGAAAACCTTTGTTGTAGGCATGGAGGGAGAAGAAAAAACTCCCCCAAAGCAGGCAACTCGATACTTTCAAGCAACGATTTTTTCCCCGCAACAGACGCGTGATTTCATTTCAGTCCTTCGAGCGAGAGACATTATTCTGCCACAGATTTTCTCTCCGGAATAAGTCGCACATTCTGCGGGGAAAGATCAGCTCTCCGCAGATCGAAGTACGCAAGTACGTACTAGTTCGTAACGAGGTACCGAAGTGGAGACGAGTGAAGTTGAAGCAAGTTGTTCCCTCAGCTGACGGATGATGACTTGCTCGATTAGAGAGCTTGGGCGCGCTCTTGACCGCGCAAACGGGTGTGAAGCTATCGTTCAGGGGCCACTTTGCAGATTTTGTGGGTGTCTGCGATATAACTCTTTCTTTTTCTCTCTCGCGTATGTCGCAATTTGCTGCCAGCGACGAGTCTGCCAGAGTGCACGTGCACACAGTACATTCGAGCACTGCATACACCACGCCCAATCCGCAGCACAGCACAGTTCGACTACTGTAGTGCAAGGTACACTTGAGTGGCGTGGGCTGAAAAAGAAAAATCGCGTGCTTTTTGTCGGGCGGGCACCCTGCTCAGCGTACGATCGACCTCAGGCCCGGCGAGCCATTCATAAATAATTTGGGGCCTCCTGCCTACCTTTAGAGACGAACGGAACTTACGCATTTAGAGGAGGCCCCAACAAAAGTTGCAAAAAAGAGCCCTTCTATTTTCGGGAAAGAATTCCATTGAGCCGGCACCAAACCACGCCCCACCTGTGTAAGTTGTACCTTAGCATTGGTTGACACGAATCACTTCGACTGCAGAGACGAACGCGTGCACCGGAGGCGTGATCGTCTGCTCTGACCTGTGTGAATGTGTCTGTCCGTCTGTCCGTCTGTCCGTCTGTGTATCTATCTATCCGTCTGTGTATCTATCTGTCCGTCTGTCCGTCGGTCTCGCCGAGTCATTAGCTTTGTGGTGAAGCTTTCTAAAAGAATTTTGTCAGTGCACGTCTGAAGAGAAACGTGTCCAGTCTCGGATCATTGCTAGTCCGAATTTACCGTAATGTGCACACTTGAATTTTTATGCCTTCTCCTTGAGGTATCCCAGGCCGTAGAAGCATTTCTTTTTTCGAGAGTGGGGATACCTTGCAGCTTCTCGCCATCATTAGTTGCCTTCTTCACTGGGGCTTTTTTTGAAAAGAAATGGAAAGTCGACATGATTGCTTCATTTCCCGAGGAGGACTTGAATAGGAGCGAAAAAAAAAACATCACTATTGCGGACCATGCAAAGACGAGCCGTCAGAGGTGTGGGGAGAAAGGATGAAACTAACGTTTTACTCGGGCATATCTTGGTGCACACCAGTGTCTTTATATCGAATCATTCATTGGCACATACAGGTTTTTTCTTTTCTTTCGCCCATCTTCTTCTTCGAGGAGAGAGAGAGAAAAAAAAGCTTCCTCTTCACAGTTCAAGCAAGCCAAACAGGAGGCCGTAAATGAAGACGACCTGATCATATAAGTGGGATCGTTCCTTAAAGTGGATGCCAGGATAAGTGGCGAAGAGTTGTATCAGAAATTGAGTTACGGGGCTCGTTCTTCAGGGCCAACGAGACGACCTCATTGCGAAGGAGCCGACCAAAACGCAGTGGATTCTCCGCCAACACATATACAGATGTAATAAAGCAAATTCTTGTCACGTCGCTTGTGAAGTGGAAAATGTTTTAAACGGGCAACGTACGTTGTACAAGCCAACACCGGCCTATCATGGCGTTATAAGGGCGGCCGTCGGGCCTGAAGGGGGGGGGGGGCTGTAGCCAAGTACAAGAGGAGCAATGAACAAGTTCTGAGGGGTGTTCCTCATGTACTAATTTGGCAACGAACCGTAACCTTGGGCACAATTCATGGAAATGAAGGGAAATAAATTTCTTTCTGTAAACTTTTCACACCTATAGTGTGTGTGCACTCTATGAATGGGCGGAGCAAATCTGTACTTCTCCCAATTGGAAAGCGTTCCTCCACATGCAGATTTTTCAAACGACTTTTTTGGGCTATCGCACTTCTTTCATATCCTCCTTTGTCACTTTCAAATGACGCACTTATCAGAAGAGTTTTCCCACTCACTTTGATGACTTCGCCGAAAGTGTCGTGGGCGCCACAGACCATTTAGGTAATAAGATGTCTGGTACAAACAGGGATAAAGCACGTTATTACTTTTCTTTCTGCAAGTCACAAGTATGTGAGTGTTGGCGCAAATCGTCGCAGGTGATGATAGTTCCTGCAGCAGGTAGGAGGTGGAGAAGAAGTTGAACTGGAGCACAGCAGCGCCGGACCTGACGAAATGCTTGTTACTCTCCCCGGGAAGGCACTTCGATCAAGCCTAGCAATCAATAGTGTTTACAATAATCTCATGACCATCGCTCATGACAAGGGTTGATAGTTCTTTTATAGAATTGTAAATGCTTTCAAATACAGCTTGTAAAGAGAAAGCCCCGACAGAGCCCCTGAGACGGAAAATTGTTTTCGATCAGCTTGTACGACATGAATTGGGAAGGGTTTAAAGGGTGTAGCAGCAAAAATGTCACCGAGTCTCTCAATCTCTAGTCACATCTCGGTGATGACTCTCTCGAGCTCGGGCCGAGGGTCAAAGCGCTCAATGAAGAAAATGACTTGAACAGTCACATAAACGCTGC
>JAAUXU010142427.1_pt1 | contig 11013 bp, 15 predicted proteins | sample 7278151 | NCBI WGS metagenome assembly JAAUXU01 (sample SAMN14350113, study PRJNA611818) | marine sediment metagenome | isolation source: surface marine sediment (1.8m) | place: French Polynesia: Moorea | collected 2018-08 | reverse complement strand
CTGGAAGCACTCCCCCCTCACTCACTCACTCACTCACTCACTCACTCCTTGCGACCACCAAGACTAGGGCGACGACCACATGAAGTTCCAATGCCCGTCGTTCTCGCTGGACCCGCCCATGTGCGCATATTTGAACCATTTTCACCCCCCCCCCTACCGTGTGTGTCCCCCCTGCCTGTTCCTACCTCCTCTCGCAGCCGCCAGGCTAATACGATCTGAAGCCGCCAATTTGCACCCCGTGTCACTTCCTATATCAAGCTGCCAATGATGCACAATTACAGTTTGATGCCAGACATCAAGAGCCCTAAGAGTTGGACTAAAAGATCAGTCCTTGAACTAAGACGATCCTCGCCGGAGTCAGCACGAGTTTCTCCACTGAATGTGACCAATTTTTGGCACGGTTTTGTTGCGGAAAGTGCTCTGAGTGGCACGCGACCAGTACAATCGTCGTCTTCGGAGAATTACGTTGAAAGCTCCATTTCCGGTTCCGTTGCTCTCAATTATTGGATGTACATAAAGAAAAGAGAGGGGGGACTAAACGTGAAAGAGATGGGTGTAAAGTGGAACAAGAAGAGTACAGAAGCCAGGATTAGTATTATATATATATTTTTTTAGTCCCACCTTCAATTGACTCTCGTCACAGGCCACTTTGGTCGACCTCGGAGTGACTCTGCTGCCTTCCCCGCCCTCCACAACCACGTCACTGTCGGTGAAGAAGCCCTCGACAACAGCAAAGCACTGAAACATGTTGTGAAGGCTTCTCGGCATCATCTTGAACGTGCTGATGGCCTTTTGTAGCACCAATCAGTGATTCATAAATGCTGTAGCTCTCTTTCTTGCTCGCTCTCTCCGCACCCACTTTCCCCGACAAAAGACTCGACAGAAAGAGAAAACTTTTTCTTTTGGGGGCGGCTTGATGCGCGTTTTGTTGAGGCCGGAAGAAATAAGAACAAGATAATATTTTGGAGTCTCCTCAAAGCCTTTCATCCTTTTCTCTCCTTCTTTCCCCCTCACATCAGCTTGTCTCTATTGTTTGAGGCAACTCCTTTCTTCCTCCAGCTCGACCAGACAATGTCAAGGAGGAGTACCCGGTTCGCCACTCCGGGCGTCAAACCGCGACTTCACTGTGCAAGCAATTTCTGTCGCTCTCACCAGCACCGGAGTTGCACTGCAGGTTGCACTGCTCATGGGCGGGCTGGCGGGGCATGGGCAAAAGCCCCCTGGAAGCAACCAGACTGAGTCCCACACACTTGTACGGTACAGCCTGGAAAGATCCCCCCCCCTCCCATCTGTACATGCTCGACTCCTGCGCTGATCCACGCACGTTCACTTGTTCTTCTTCTTGGTCAAGTGGCTCACGTACGCGTTACCCGCAGGTTTTTCTACCTTCTCTGTGTGAGGAAAGAAAAGTTGGAGAAAATATTTGTCTGGGGCAGGAGAAGTTCTCTGGAGACTTTGCAACCATACGAGATAATTGGAACTCGGGGGTGAAAGCGGAGTAAGGCCTAGGGGAGGGGTGACGTCCGAGGGTGCCCCGTTGCCACCTCCACACGTTGAGGTCCCCCCGGCCCAGCCATGTGAGCACGTATGGGACGCCGAGAAGACGTGATCTCTACCAACAAGCGCAGAAACTGGCTGGAAAAAAACTTTTACCTCTACCCCACCATGAAAGGGGAGAGAGAAAAAATAAAATTCTTGGGCAATTGTGTGCTGCTTCTCTCTCTTTTCGCTTCGCGCGTCAGTTAGCAAGAAATTGGGCGGAAGTAACGAGGATGGGAATTGAGAGAAGTACGCAGATAACTTTTTCAAAAGCTGATGCTGCCAGACAGACAAGTTCCTAATGTTTTTTGGGCCAGAATTTCGCTCTGCAACACACGCATGAGTACGTAGGTACTCCACGTCCACGTCCACGTCCACGTCCTGGAGGACAGAGGACAGAGGACACACCTTGGACAGAGCTGCACATTGTGGTGGGTGAGTGAGCTGAGTGTCCAGTTCATTAAGCTAAAAGTCCCCCAGCATAAGAATAATAAGAGCTAATCTGCAGATTCTGATCTAGCTTTTTGCTGTCTTTACAATTACTCATTGTGCAAATGTTGAAAAGCTGTCAAATTTCTCCCAAAATTGTCGAGATAGATAGATCTGTTTTGGTGGCACTGATACACATCTGGAAGGCTCTGAATACCTCTGTGTATTAAGTAAGTGCTGGAGCAGCCTCTTCTCTGACATTGAGGCGTTATTCAACCCGGTGAGTTTTGATACGTCGGTGAGGACATCGATGACCCGGAAAAGGGGAGAGAGAGGACGAATTTGCCATCATCATGGGTAATCCGCGAACCTGGCAGCGGTTGGATCAATCGATGGGAACGAGAGAGAACGTTGTCATCTCCTTCTCTTCTTATTCTCGCGTGTACTAAGCACAATACTGTACTTGCGCTTCTCCACCAGACAAAAGTGGGGACGTGAAAACTTTCTACATCGACTTTTCTTTCTCACGTGCTCTCATTGTGCAGACACTTTATATTGAAGATTTCAAAATTCTCTGAATTGGAGCAGGAGAAGAATGAAAAATTAAGATATATGAGGGTTGCGCATGCACCAGCTTAAAATATATCTCTGTCTGGTGGAGAAATCTATAGAGGTTTGAATGAAAAGACTGCTGGTGGTGACCAGAAAGAGAGATTATCCCCTGTAGTAGCAGCAGAGTTGTCAAAATGGATGAAAAGAACCTGAGGATAAGAAGAAGTTAGCAGCTTTCAAAAAGTTATCCACAGAGAAGATCGGACATGATTATTTCTCCTTTGGAAGCCACTAACATGAAATCTCATCTTCACCCTGAGGACACCGAATAAAATTCGCGTAGATCTTTTGACGGGTCTGAAATTCCATATTCTGGGAGCGCGCACGCACGCGCGCACGCACGCACGCACTCACGCACCCATGAACGCACATACACGTACGACAGCGCTTAGAGAAAGTAGCTTCTAAACACTAGCAGTTAATTCTTTCGTCAATACCCCACTGAATTATTGATTTTCGAAGGAGTCCTTTTCATCCCACGTTGCCTTTTCATTCTCTCTCTTAATCACATAATGACTCTTTGTGTTGCCGACCTCGGAACACAAAATTTTTCCAATTTCCCCCCTCCATCGTAATCCACAAAGAAGCTCTCCTTTAACCTCTCCTCCAGCTGCTTCTTGATTCCGACAAGTGGAGCTGATTTTCAATCAGAAGGCTCGATTGGTTCATGGAGCATCAATATAATGCAGACGCGATCTTTTTCGCAAAATTGCTCGCATGAACGAAACCGGGCATAAACAAGTGTTTCACTCCGCGTCCTTTCAGTTGTTTCCCCTCAGGTGATTACAGTGTTTCACGAAGGCAGGAGGTGAAAACAAGGGATTTGCACTTACCACTGGAATATTCCGTATGTACTTACTTTGAGGAGTTGCCTCGGGCTTGCCACGGGTCTGATGGACCCCAAGATAACAGTTCTCACCGTAAACTCACCCAGCTATAACCCACTTTTTTTTTTGGTAACGCTGACCTCAGGTTCTGCGTATACAACCTGTGTACTCGAGTGTGTGTAGGGAAAATCCAGCGAGTTGTGTATGTTTTGTACGTAGGATTCTCAGCTGTATCATGCCTGCATGAAAAGTCATACAAATATGTCAGCTGGGCTCAAAGGTGACACTGTTGAATATTCTTGCACATTTTAGTGGCCTCATTTGTCTTCTCGACACATTAATGTACCCCCTGTCTGCGCAGGTATGAACCCAACACCCATGTGCTACATTATTTGACTGGATGGCGGAGAAGAGCTTTTCCTCGTGAGATGTTCAAACATTGTGCTATGTATCCATCAAATCTGCCCTACTCACACCGGGTGGCAGGTTTAGCCACCTCAGCCGTCATCGCTCTAGTGGGAACCCCGCTCAACGCCCTCACCCTGCACACGTTGACCTCCAGCAAGAAACTCAAGAGACATCCCACCAACGACTTCCTGATATCGCTGACCGCGTCTGACCTGCTCTTCTGCGCTATTTGTCTGCCGGTCACCACAGACACTCTGGCGCGCTGCGCGATCTGTCACAGCCAACTGGCCTGCAGGTGAGTGCGGCAGGTGCAGGGGATGCCTTATGTCACAGGCATGGGCAGGTATCCACAGTCAAGCCAGACAGCCTTGCCAGCTCCCCCTGACACATTTAGCGGACACTTTGTGGGTCAGACTGGAAAGACAAGAACTTTCTTCATCTAGGAGGGCTCACAACAATCTTTTGTGGTCCAGAATCCTAGAAACACGTATTACATAAGCTGCTTTCTTTCTCAGGCTAGTGTCACATCTTGAATGCCATCCTGAAAAAAGTCGTACCTAGTATTGAAGCCCAAAGTTCGAGGGTCGATATTCCTGTCCCAATCACGAATACCGTATTGTCATACGTACTATTGTAATTACTTTAGCTTTTACGCCTACACTTTTTACTGGATTATCACCACGATGATGCTCAATCAGGCAGCTGTAGCTTTCAATCGATTCGTCACAGTTTGTCGACACACCAACTCGTCTGTCAGGGTAAAAGTCAAATCAATGATTGTTCAACAACAACCCAAAAAAAAGAGATACCAATTGATGCACACGCACGATCTGTTGGTAGCATTTAACTCGTACGTGGAACATGGCCGTAATAGCAGTAACCTGGTTGACCCCGATGGTGGCTTTGTTGCTACCCTTCACGGACACATGGGGCAGCCTCGGGTTTGACCCGGGGACGGCGACCTGCACCTTTATGGATGGAGAACACAAGGGACATCCGAGAAGGTAAACTGTAAACTTACATGAATGTTACTCGTCCGACATTGTTCACCTGCTCACCTTATCAGAGTATTCATAGTCGTTGGCTTGGGCGTGCCAACCGTCATCATTGGCATCTGCTATTTCCGCATTTACGTCACCTTCAAGACCTCCAAGGAGAGGATCAGAGAGCTCAGCTCAAAGGCAGATGCAGCGAAAAGTTCATAGACAGCTTTACAAATGCCGACTGTAACTGGCAGTTAAAGTCTAGTACTTCCAGAACCAATGATCTAGTCTGTGGTGTCACCTAGTCTATGACACTTTTCTCTGCTTATCCACACCTTCTGCCTTCTTATGGAACACTCTTCCGTCATCATTGAACCAAATCAGCGACTTCAGCGCTGTGAACAGCCGCACTGCTGGTATTAGCAGAGACTGCAGATCGGACAATGAAGTCGAAGAAAGAAGAAAAGAAGAAATTTTCAAGAAGGCGAGAGTCAAGAGAAAGAGAAAATTCAGCTGCCCTGGAGGACAGAGGGTCCATTGGGAAGGGGCATCAACTGCTCAGGAGGCACCTCCGGATGCTATTAGGTATTTCTGAAAACTCTTTAACTCAGGAGTTTGGTCGTACAGTTGTTCTACTCTTTCTGCATCAAGTGTAGTCAATCCTAATTCAGAGGTCTCCAGCACCACCTGCGCAACAAGAGATCTTTCTGGAGAGGTCAGAATGTCTCAGGTCAGCAAGAAAAAGTTCATTCAGGTAATTGCTTGCTGTTTGGGGGGGCCTTTACATATGCTCTCTCTTGCACATTACGCAGACGGCCAGCGCCATGATGAGCGAGCGTCAGCAGAGACGCGAGCGCAACGAGCACCGCATGACCATGACCCTGGCCGCCATCTCCATCGCCTTCGTTGTCTGCACAATGCCCCCGGCCATTATACTCACAGTGGGTAAGGACTAAAGCCAAAAACTGAGCCGGTATTCATGGACGCGAGCGAAGCGCGATCTCAGCCAAAGCTAATCTGGGACTAACCTAGTCAGTGTCAAGCTGGGTAGATCATATTCATAGACCTTGGCACATGCTAATTCTCATTGAGAGTTAGCTGCTGAGGGTCTCAAGTTCTGAGCATTTGCCAGCAAGCCAGGACTGCGAACATGATCTACGGTGCAACTGGGTTTAAATGGGGACTAAAATGCGATCTATCCCTAGGACTGCGATAAATGCCGCCCTAGGACTGAACTAGATACTTTTAGATTACTTGACAATCGCTAACCAGCCGTTGTACACGCTCACTTCCTTGCAGATCCCTCAGCCACTAGCCATCCCTACTTCCACGTGCCCCTCTACATTTTGGGGTGGATGTTCGGGATCATCAACCCAGTCATCTACCTGGCTTTCAACCAGACCTATAAGGAGGAATACTCCAGGACTTTAAAGGGCATCGGTCAGAAGTGCAAGGGCTGCTGCAACTCTTGCGCCAAACAAGGAGGAGAGCAACAGGCATAGTGACGCAACCTGAGTGCCTCCAATGGCGCGTGCAAAAACCATCTCTGTGATACATTTTATTACGTGCATAAGATCCAAGTACATAGATGACTTCGCACCTCCTTTGCTTTCCATTTCCATCTCCATCACTCTCCCTGTACTCCCATCATCTCGAGTGTCGTCGTTTCGGTTTTCGCAAATAGTTTGTCTGTTTGCCAACTGAAAAATGTTCCCACCGCTGCAAGATCCCTACCTGACCAGGTGCGGAGTGTGTATTATTTTCTCAGTCAAACAAGAGGGAAAGAAGAGGAGGCAGAGTGACATTGGACGTGACACTGAGAGGGGAGTGGACGAGGGTGAAGTGTGAATTTCAACAAACATCAAGATAAACGAGACTCCTGCCCAATAAGTTGCAGGACGGGCATCAGCGGGCTCATCGGAGTGCTGGTCGCGGGCAAGGGGAGGAGGAAAATGCCAGCAGAAACTGGCGTGTCATAACCTAAATGTGCAAAGTCATTGCCAAAGCTGTCGGAAAGATCAACGAGAAAGCCACCAGAGGTCTGCATGTGGTAGGACCAGCACCAGGTGTCGTCACAGGAACGGTTGAAGTCGGGCTTGTCGTTGTTGACCCGGAATCGCCGCCATCGCCCTCATCGCCACCACAGTCTACGAGAGAGAAAGTTCCATCCATCATGACTTCTCGTGTTGAGAACTTTCTTGCCCACCGCATTTTGGCCACTTTCCCTTGAACTCCTGCTTGGCATCCATCCACAGCATCTCGTCCTTGTTGCAGTAGAACTCCTTGCGCTGGTCTGCCAATTGGTCACCGTCAGCCCAAATCATTTGGCAGTCTGTGTCGCAGGTGAATCTTAACGTCGCTTTCTGTTGGTCCATGGAGGGTTGGATCTCGGTGCGGCAGGCGTGTTCAACCGTGACAGCGTTGGTGACGGTGCACTGGAGCCTCGGGTCAAGGTCGTCGCCAGTGGCGGCCACGCCCCCGCCCTCTGGAAAGCTTGTGGAGGAGCCCTCACAGAATGGGCGCCAATCAGAGCAGCCCACAGTGTCAACTAAGAAAGAATGGGTTTCGAGCCTATTATCTTACGCAAGTTAGGTTTCTTGCAAGAGCTCCCTGTAAGCCTTGGTGTCTTTGCCAACCTCACTAGTGATTAGACTGATATATGCTTTTCTTAACTTTCCTGGCAGTGCTGAATAAAGAGTTAGTTTACTAGGCCTGGTACTCTTAAAAAGAGATGGCGGCCTGATCATGACCCTCCTGTGTCATTGTTTTCTTTAAGGTTCTACCAACAACTTCCTTTGTTGATCGGGAACCATCTTAGCTACAACCAAAGAAACGGTTGACTCCAGGTCATTTTCCCCGAACGTAATGATGCATGTTCACTGCACCACCCCTGCACTTACCAAATTCAAAGTGGCTTGATGTATTCCGAAGTACATAAGCATTATTTTCTCCAGTTCCCTCAGGACCGTGAACCATCTCATATTGAAACTCCAACCCCTTGGGTGAGTTCTCAAGGACGTCGTATGAAGCAAATGCCTCGTAGCTGAAAGTTCCAGTTTCTTCATCGATGGGACCCTGAACTGCTGGGAACTTGATGTTGGTCCCTGGTTCTAGGGAAGAGGTTAGCACCAGACTGAACACCTGGGGCGCGGGGTAAAGTTGGCCGAAACAGCCCAATGTGAAGCCCAACTGACATCGCTCCTCACTGCCTAATACTTCAACAGTGTAGGCGACTGAACACCGACCTATGACGCAACTTGGATTACGTGAGCACTTATAAAAGGGCGTAGTATATCATCTTCTCACTGAATGTTCTCAGTTCTAACTCATTGGTCTGATTATCGTTGTAGTTGGTTGAGATCAGGATAGATATGAACCCTTCCAACAGAGCAGAAGGTTTGAGTAGTCGAAGTCCACCTGTGCCAGAGGTGACGTTCAAGAAAAATTCAGCCCGACTTTCGTCCAAGGGAGGAGAAGCTAAAATAAAAAAAAGATATAAGGTAAAATGGAAGCTCCATTACAGTAAAAGCTGTATTGTGCGTACAAATTTCTTACAGAGCGATTCTCCAGTGGCAACGTTGTATGTAAAGACAGTTCGGGCTTCATCCTGGCCACTGATGCTTCTCATGGAGAATTTAATCTTATTTAGTTGATCGTTTCCTCCGACAAATGTGTAAGCAAATCTGAAATGTAGCAGTGTAACAGAACTGCAACTAGTGGTTTCTGGATTAGGGTGCTGTTACCCGTACGTGGAGTGAGCTTAAGAACGCACCTTAGCTCGGGAAGGCTGGTGGAGTCTTCAGAGAAGTCAATGTAAGCAGCCGATGCATTCTTTTCTCCATCGTACAAGTAAAATTCGTCGATCTTAAATTCCTCAGCGTGACATTCTAGATACGTTGAAGAAAAACTATTGCACGCCTCCTGTCCTGGCAAGGGAAGGCAATATTCTCACCACATGAAGGCCAGATTCCCTGCATATCCGGATGCTCCTGCCACGTTTTGGCGCCATGAAAGCAGAGTAGATCTTTTTCTGTGGCATTAGTGATGCCATCAGGACTCCATCTAATCGGGCATCTGTGCAGAGGGAGGATTGAAGTTGCAGTTTCACTCACACTCAGAAAACCGAGAAGCCGACTCACCCTTGGCACCGAAATCGTAATGTCACACTTTTCCATGCTTTCTCAGGCCAAATCTCTGTTCTGCAGGTTGAATGAACTTCTTTAAAGTTGCCAAGCATCGTACATTTCAACCAGGGATCTATCATATAACCCTGGGGCAGCGGTGGCTGAATTCCATTGAAGGGATCTTCGCAAAAAGCGCTCCAATCTGAGCAGCCATAACTTTCAACTGAAAAGTAACCTTGCACAACCTTATGGAGTCCGGCAAGACGTTGAATTTCTACTCACAATCGCCTTCAAAGTCATCAGCTGCGATAAAGCTGTCCAGCACCTCCGGATTTGAGGGGTCCAAATCTTCTAGCTCATTTTCATCCAGAGGTTTTGCTCCGTGCAAAAAGCGCATGCTCAGACTCAGACCTTTAGGGGTAAGATCGTCTACGGTGTAGGTTCCAATGTCCATGACCAGGATGTTTCCTTCCGTAGCATTGTACTCCCAAGGACGAGGTCCATCTACGTAGCTTTCCGTCTCATTGGCATAGAGACCAACTTCGGCATAGTAAGGCTCAGGAAATAATGTTCCGTTGCATCCAGCCTCATACGTGAAGGTGCAGTTGTCAATCTCCGTCACCTTTTCATAGTAGCCATTAGAGCACTTTTCTGCAGGAAAGCAAGAGCAAATATTATGCTAAGATCAGCGACTGGACACGTGCACGTGCAGTGATATCCGGTCTCTTCGCACCCTCAGTCAATAGGTTCGTCGGTGAGAAATGTCAACTGCTTTCAACAAAAACGTTTAACTTTTGTCTTAAGAAATCGAACAACTATGAGGGTCGAGAGGCCGGCGCGGCAGAGAAAAGAAAGTGAAAGAGTTAACAATGGTTACTTACGGTAGCCGTAGAGGTAGATCTCCTCGTCGTCAGAGACATCTGCGGTCGTGACGACACTGACAATCATAGAGCCTCTGAGGCTGAGGTCTGGGGGTTCCTCAAAGGAGAGAAAACCGTTTGTCTCATTGACGACAAACGTGACGACGTCAAGACTTAGAGGCGGAAATGCTGCAACAAAGACATGTAGGCAGTGATCAACAAACTGACGGTGAAACCTTATTGGAGGAAATGTTCTTACCAGTGGTTGCCCCAGTGGCGTTTTGCTCCACCAATAATCTTTTCTCGTCCGCGTCCTCCCTCCTCTGCCAGACTTTATACGCCTGCACTTCTTCTTGCTCTTCGATTTCGTAGGCAAAGTTTAATATCTGTCGAGGTGCGTCATTCGAGGAATCCTGGGGTGGAAATTCAGAGCAGCACACATTATGCACACGCATGGCCTGTGGTGGAAGAGTAGTGCCATACCAGGTAATCGACGCTGTCACAGGAGCGGTCCTGGTCGTCGGCGCAACGGGAGAAGGTGAGGTTAGTGACATTGACTGACGATGCCGGAGGAGCTGGAAGAAGCAAGAGCACTTACTATTGACGGTGACGGTACAGTGCAAAGCCTCCGTTCCAAGGAGTACGCACAAATTGGCAGAAGATGGTGTGACTGCTTGTTCAGTAACCTTGTTGCAGTTTGAGGCAGAAAAGATGCCCGACGAAAGCAGTGTGAGGAGGACAGAAAGGTCAACAGGTGGATTGAGAAAATAGGCCGTGGGCATGACTTAAACCAGAAAGCAACAGGACTGAATAAATTGTCACAGGAGAACTGAAATGAGTTGCAAGAAAAGAGTGTGGGACATCTTTTCTTTTCGCACAGTCATAGCTTGATTTTCACTGACAAATTACGAAAGTAGGCGCTTAACCTTCTACCGCACGTGACCTTCGGTTACTACTGTACTCAGTGTAATCTTACCAATAGAGCTGCTCCACAGGCTTAAAATAAGGACGAGTTTGCTTGAGGTCATGTTTTCTGGACCGACGTAACTCTTGCCAGTGCACGCGCTGGAGTGGCCACTCGAGAAGATATCGATGATAGCGCGAGCGAGGTGGTGAAGCCGCCACACACAGGGGCCGCGCCGGTGATAGAAAGTTCTGGGGGGTGTTGTATTTCACGAGCAGACAATGCTTTTTCCCAGATAATGGAAGCAAGATAGTGGCGCATGTGTGT
>JAAUXU010161698.1_pt1 | contig 11014 bp, 11 predicted proteins | sample 7278151 | NCBI WGS metagenome assembly JAAUXU01 (sample SAMN14350113, study PRJNA611818) | marine sediment metagenome | isolation source: surface marine sediment (1.8m) | place: French Polynesia: Moorea | collected 2018-08 | reverse complement strand
GTCTATGATTAGTGATAAGTTCAAGCGAAAGGACAAAGTGACGAAGACCGAGTGAAGTCACGGTGAACTTGAAACCTCTGTCATCGAGTGGCTTTCGCTGAAATTAACCTGCCATCATTCGTACTTGCGGATCTGCATTTTGGGTTTGCACTTGGATTTATGTTGTATCTCTAAAATCCAAGTGAAAATCGGTGAAAAAATTGGGTTCTCCAAAAAAGTCAGTAGAAGAAACTACTCTTAAAACAGAGAAAAAAGCAGAATTCATTCAGTCATTGTCAGTAAAACTTCCAGAAATCCAGACTTTGTTCTCAATCCTTGTTATTCCTTAACCATTGATGAGTAATGTTGTTCCTACAACGTATTTCACAGTTAGAAACCCGGCTTACCATTCGTATCAGCACCACGGCAAAGTTAAAAAATTCGTTAAAACAGAGAATGCAGAATCCTACTCATTCTTTTTAAGTGAAGCCACTAATGGATACTTGCAGCTGTTGCTTGTCGGACAAGCTGCTGGGGACAAGTGCTACAGAAGCGCACTATGCTTTAGCCAGCTCAAAGACCAAGTTCAATGGTGAGATTATGCAATAAACAATGCAAACTGTACAAATGGAAATTTGTCAACCGGGCACTCGCAAAACATGACATACTCTAAAGCCTATGTTATTGCTTAGATCATTACATATATAGATCAATCAGCTGAATGACATGGTTTTAGACCATCCCGTAGCTCAAGGAAGCTGGCAAAATAGTCTTAAAACTTGCTCATCAATTCCCTTCTCATTAAACTCAGAGTTTGAGCTTGCTTACATGACGAAGCGCTGCAAACCCGTCACTGGCAGCATGCCTGGACGGAGACTTCTAGAAGTGTCAGTAACGTGTGGCATGAGTCATGTAACGACAACGAAGACATGTACGTTTCGTACTGCACTTATTACCGATTTCAAGAAGAACTAAACATTCATTGAACAGTATAGTCTAGTATCGCGTCTCAGTTGCTCTCCTTCGGCAGCCTTGTCGGGCTCGTCATAGTCTTTCAGCACGTCCGGACTGATGCAAGCCTGGTAGCGTGTCAGTCCACTCTCTCGTGAAGCTAGATGTGTCCTTTTCCAGGTCCGTGTTGCGGGAAGAACTTTTAAGCCTGCATAGACAACCTGCATAGACGTTGACCCAGTCAATGCTACTTCCGCCAATCAGGAGCATTGCAAACTGAACGAAAAGGTTTTTCATACATACGTGTTTGGTGTGAGAGTGGCCTTGATGATCGCCTCGTATGTACGTTACAACTGCTCATGCTGGCTGTGGTTGAACGTCACATTTGCACCACTTTCCACGCCAAAATGAAGTGGGCGGCTGTTGTGTGACGCTAGATCGTAAGGCTGGCTTTGAATTATCAAGGACGATGGCGCTGGAGAGCAGACGTCGTCGTCAGTCTCATCTTCACAAGTTGCACTCGTATCACTGGCTGCCATGAAGTAGCGAGTCGCTCCAGACCCTCTAGAATAGCACTGACAATTTGCAGGTGCCATCTCAGTAACGCACAGTGTCTGTTGTCGGCTGGAAAGAAGCAAGGCTCTTACTTCTATACTTGGCTTAATGCTCCACACATGACCAACAACAGGAAATTAGGATATCGCGACCCTTTGGGCCTCTGAAATGTTCAGTTCTACTTACTCATATGTTGCAAACTCCGACGTCAACAAGTCCAAGGTGACGACCGTCTTCGGCGTATGAGATGAGATCGCCGTCATTGCTGTTGGGATATCGCTCTGGACTGTATTGGTGAACCTCACGCTCATGTGCGCAGAAGCAAATTCAGCCAGCTTTCAACTGTTTCCTCTTGTCGCAAAAGCCTTCAGCTCCTGCTGTTGCTCACCAGCAGTCTGGCCTTCTCCTTGTCAAGGTGTGAAAGCTCTGGCATGGCCTTATCTTCGTGTCCTTCCTGACGCACAGTCAGTCGAGTTTTCCATGCTCCTTTCACTATTGGACACCTTTTGGGGCGGCGGAAGAACAAATGCTATCAACGGGGTAATGAATGTTGTCAGCTTGATCTTTAATCTATAACTTCATCGCGCACTTCTTCATTTGGTCTGTAATGTTATACTTTGCATGGGTTTTGCATTACAATAACAGGAATTCGGGTTAATCTCACAGCTCGCGGAATCTCTTAACATTATGACTTATCAGGTATGTTGTACAAAACTGTGTTGAAAGAAGTAGGCGTACTCCTAACTATAAACACTAAGATTTTCGACATGCCTTCTCGGCGTCCTCTAAGGATTAACTTCTTCTAAAGCTCACTCGCTGGAGGCAGCAACTTCTTCCTCGGCTTCCTGGGCACTCTCGCCTTTGATATTTGCACTGGAGGAGAAGGCGTCTTACATGTCGGAGGATGGGCAGTCGGAGCTTTCTCGCTCGGAACTGGAGACATGAACTGCTCGGGCGAGGGAGATCCTTTCCTTCTCTGTTGGGGGATCGTGATGTTCAAGAAAATGTCACTGGTACAGACCTCCGTCCTAAGAAATTCGTTCTTCTCCACTATGTTTGGGACGCATGTCAAGTGGTACTTTTGGTTCTCCAGCACCTTGCTGCACCGCCGTATGTTGGTGTCTCTGCCGTAACATTCCACTTGCCACTGTAAAGCTCGGGCAAAGGTCAATTTTGCCACGTTACGTGTGACTTCCAGAGAATTACTTATTTTCTTGTCAAAAACCTCGATGAGGTCGAGGACTCCGTCAAAATGCTCCTCTGCCGCCTGAGGGTCCCCGTTCAAATGGAACATTACTCCCAGCAACGTGAAGTACTTCACAGAGACGAGATGCACGCTCAGATTAGTGCACTCGTAGCAGCAGCACTGATCTTGGTGGTCAACCCAAGACGGGATGGTGAAGGTTGACCTTACGAGTGCCGGAGACGCCCCAGCGTGGTCAACGACAGGTCCACGAGCAATCAGGGTGTTCCTCGAAGTGGCGCCTCTTCTAGGCTGTCTTGAAGCTTTCCTCGAGAGGGACTCGAATGCCGAGGGGCCCATGACCTTTCGAACTGAGTTCAACTTGGCCGTGGCTTGCTCGGGGTCGTCGCACATGAGATCCACCTCAGCCATGTTGAGAAGGAAGTCTGCTGTCCTGAAAGGTCCTTTATGGGTAAGCTTTTTCATGAATATATCAGAGTATTTTATGACTGTACCTGACAGGGAGGTAGCAATCCTGGCCGAATTGCATACAGGTCTTTGCATATAATCTCATCTCCAGGGGTAGCCTGCTCGCAGAGCAGACTTCCAATCTCGCTTGCAAAACCTCCCTATGCACAATATAGCTCTTGAGACATTGTCCCAGCGTAGTCAGATCTCTGCATGTCACGGTGCGGTGAACCACTGTGGAGCTCCAATACATTGCTTCGGCTACGAACTCTAGCGGACCGTCCTCCATCACTCGTCTGAGTCCTCCGCAACGCGGTGGCAACTGGGGGTCATCACATGCAGGGTAAGTAACGAAAGAACCTTTGGCTAGCCTTATCCGGGCCAAGAGGAGGTTGGTCTCGGCCAGCAGCAGGCACTTCGAGGAAGTCATCGACAACCCATCGACGGCTCTGATGAGGTGCCCGCAGATGGCACTTGCGCGGTCCATCTGCTGGTTATCGTAGCTGTTCCATGCACAGGGGACCAGAAGGAAGTAATAGTAGCGAAGCTGGTTTCCGTCGCCAATGGGTGGCGAATGAAGTGAGTGGAGCACTTCTTCTGCAGCTTCGAGGACTTTCCCCGAGACTCTCGCCTGTAGTTTTAGGATGTTTCCAAGAGCCGCCGTTGAGAAGTAGGTAAACTTGTACGTCTTGGCCAGCTTTAAGAGAAGGCTGCTCGCTTCAAGGCTCCGGTCAGCAAAGTCCAACAGGAGAAAAAAGAGCGAAAGGACGTAAAGCATTGTCAGTACTGTTTTGTTGCTGAAGGGCAATGTCGTGCTCACGATGTCGTTGCTGTTGCAGTCTTCAGGAAAAACCTCTTGTAGGTATGACAGGGCCTGATCGGCCAAGTTGTAGAGATGCTCTTCCTTAGTCAAAGAGAGATTAAGCATATAGGGATTGATGTCACCGATCTCCTTTACGGCGTCAGCCTCGGTCTTATTCTTGTCATCAACATGTTCAGCTTCTTCTCCGTGAGAGATCTTGGACTTTTCCTCCACCAGCAGAAGCTGGAGGTCTGTATACTTGACAAGAAGTCGACCGACTAGCGCATACGCTCTGACAAGGGTGAAGGTAACGCTATCTCTGGGTTCAGCAACTGCCAGGAGCTCCGTAAAAATTTCTTTGCTGCCACCCTGCTGACCCCGACGACAGTTTTCCTCAAAGAGGGTGCAGTATAGAGAGAAGGCGCGGGGCGTCACTTGTCCGCCGTAGTTCTTCAGCACCGACGTCGCACTGGCGAGTAGGTCTGGTAATTCACTAGATAGCTTGTCCGGTGTTGTTGCCGCCAGAAGATTCTCGCAGTGCTTAGCAGCGATAATCAATATTGAGTCTATCACAGAGATGGAAGAAATCTTTTCATTGGCGAGAGACAATACATCTTTAAGAATTCTACCCAGATTAGCAGTGAGTTCTTTGCTTGCTCCATCGTCCGCGCCTGAGCCACTGGCGACGTAGAGCACATGTAAACGCAAGCGCCTGATCGCCAACACCATCGTGGAATAATTCCAAGAGGATGCATGCACTGTACTGTTCTTGAGACGTGTTCTCACCTCACTTTCCACTTGTGGACGAGTCTCTATCATCTTCATCAGCCATCTGATCAGGTTCTCGGTCTTGGTGAGTAACGAAACCATCTCGACGGAATTCAATGTCTCCCGGTAAAAGCGGCCTACGCTGGCTGACAGCTTCAGAGAAACCTCTAGGCATCCTGCACGCAGGAAACCTCTGAAAAGAAGATCGCGGGCGCCTGTCGAAGCCTTGCTCGCCACTTCTGGTGAGACGGATTTGGAGGAGAGGATCGAAAAGGCTGCGCATGCGGCATCTCCGAGTTCGCCGGCCACGCCATCACCTTTCCGGACTGGAGAAGGCGGGTTGTGATAGACATGGAAGGCGAGGGCAGTGATAAACTTGCAGGCAGAGACGTGGTCGTTCGGGCGACTGCTGAAGTGTCCCATCACTTGCCGTAGCACCAAACTGTATTCCTTGCCCTTGAGCAGCGAGTTCAGCTCCGTGCTGCTCAACCCTTTAATCTTCGAAGTCATGGCACAGTTTCAGTTCCTTTTCACAACTTAAAACTCTGAAGTTTAAATCAAATTGTTTATGTTTCGAATGAGGGCGCCAACTGAGAACTGTGACCAGTTAGTTTGGTTTCAAAAGCGACGAAGGTGTCGCAAAGAAGCACCAACTTCACGTCGACCAAAAGGTCATGCGCCCCTGACACTTTTAACGGACTCTACAGTCATGACCTTTTGAGAAGTCAATGTCATTCCACGATGGTGATCATGTGCAGTTCTGACTCTCATGGCAGGTGTCGGTTTATGTGACCCCTCGGGTGGCTCCTTCCTCTTGCCCATCACGTGTCAGTTCAGCGCAGGCTGCCTCATGCTGATTGTTGCAGCTGGGTCCTTGTGTAGGGATTGCGCGTGGTCGACTCATTTCTTGGATTCCCCCACCTCCTCTCGGTTGACCAGGCCTAGAGCAAACAGGATCACTGAACTAAGAAGAGACTCGCAAAACAGGCCTGGAATTGGGCCCGTGATTCGAATAGAACCTGTTCACATTCGTATGCCTACGCGTGGATATCGTGAGAGGTCGATGCGCAACAAAATGGCTCGGCCAGGACTTGACATAAAGTCTTGAGGTCGTGACGGCCACCGACTTCGACGTGTGCTGGTTGGTGAGTGATCCCTAGAACGACTCCTGCACTGTCGCCGCGATGAGTGACGCTGACGACTATGAGAGTCTCCCGGACACCACGCCGCTGTCTGTGTCCGCCTTGGCGGGAGCGACCGCGGGCATCGCCGAGCATTGCGTCATGTTCCCCATCGACTCAGCCAAGGTGAGCAGCTCCTTTTTCATGCATACTTTCTATAACTATGCGCACACTGAGGCAAAATGCTTCAAGCTAAAAATATAGTTTCGAGAGTCCTGTGCTAGTTTTAAAATTCCTCGTTTATTATGACGATTACAGAGCTAATTTTGGTGACCTTCGACACCTGGTTTTTCAAAAATTGACACGTGTATACATATGTCGGCCCCGCCACTCAAGTTGTGACGACACCAATGAGGAGAAGGCAGTGACCGACCTCAAGTTGACTGCGTTGGGATTACCTGTCACAGCCAGGAGAAGGTTTCGACAAAGGTTGGGAGAGACTCCGACGCACGTCTACTCCATGACGACGTAGAGTAATAGCTTTGTCATATCCGGAGCAATCTCTGACCAGCCTCGTCGCAACAGGGTGCAAAAATACTCCATCCAGGGCCAGTACAGTAACTTCATTTTTTGGGTACAAAAGCACGTGTATTAATTCATTAAGTCATTAAGTTTTATCAATCATGCTTCGAATGGTACCAAAATCATCTCTGCAAGTGCTATAATCAGCTAGGAACTGACCTTTTGAAACATAACTTATATATATTTCTTTGCCAGAGTTGACACCTTGCAAGGCCCGGCCGATTGTCTTGGTAGTGACGAAATATGTATCTTTTGTAGACTCGCATGCAGTCCTTGATTTGCGACCGCAACCACACCACCATCCGCCGTGTGCTCTCTGCCATGGTTCAGGAGGAGGGAATGATCCGACCGATGCGTGGGATGAGCGCCATGATGTTGGGTGCAGGACCCGCCCATGCTATGTACTTCACTGCTCTGGAAAAGATCCGAGAACACCTCAGCAATAGAAACAGCGTTCCCCTGCACCTGGCTAGCGGCATCTCGGCTGTCGCAGCCACCATGCTCCATGACGCTGTCATGACGCCGGCCGATGGTGAGTAGGTCCATTTGAGTAAGCAAGATCCCTCATAGCTGAAGCTTGTTTCTCTCTTTCTCCCTGCTAGTGGTGAAACAGCGCATGCAGATGTGCTGCAGCCCCTTTCGATCCTTGACACACGCGACCTTGTCCATCTATCGCAGCGAGGGCCTGTACGCCTTCTACCGCTCCTACTTCACTCAGCTGACGATGAACGTGCCTTTCCAGGCAGCTGTGGTCACATCTTACAGTCTGTGCCAGTCAATTCTCAACCCCGAGCGACACTATAACCCCACCATCCACTTCGTGGCCGGAGCCATCGCAGGGGGTGTCGGTTCAGCTGTGACCATGCCTCTTGACGTTTGCAAGACGTTGCTCAATACCCAAGAAGCCGGAGTGCTCAGGCAGTTACATCAGAAGGAGGTAGGATTCAGTGACATCTGACTTGAGTGCCTATATGACTTCAATTGTCGTTCCAGGTTACTGGTCTGTTCAGGGCAGCTTGCACCATTTATCAAGTGGCCGGATTCTACGGTTTTTTCCAAGGATTGACTGCGCGAGTGATTTATCAGGCGCCTTCGACGGCTGTGTCTTGGTCTGTCTACGAGTTCTTCAAGGCCCTTTTGAAGGAGAGGAACTCCGCCATCCACGGAGGCGGAGAGGGCGACGAGGACAACAGACGGCATGAGGTTACTCTTAGCGAGCTCACGGCTGCTGCCGCCGCCCCGAGGCCCAATCTCACTCCCACTGTTCTGGCTAAGAGTGGGCACAGGTCTAACCACCACGATCAGTCTACCCCTGTCAACCACTGAAGAGATTGCCCTAAATTGCTAGTACTAGTTCAATCGCCGACAAGACCTCGCTGGCCGGATTCAAGTTCAGTGAAGCTTACTCCAGGGGTTGATGGCAGACCTGCGTTTTTAAAGACTCGCTATACTCACACTCACTCCGGCTTTCAGCATCTGTTGGTCCACACAATGATATGGTAATTATGGCTGTGACACCTCCTCGGATCAAGTTCAGTGAAGCTTACCCGAGCGTCATGAAAGCTATGCTCACTTATCTGCTTTACAAGACGTGGGCAAGACAGTGGACAGAGGAGCAAAGACCTGCAACGTGTATCCAAGAGATGCTACCTCAAGAAGCATCACAAGTCGAAAAAGAAAAGGGTTGGTGACCAGAACCCCAACGCATGCCTGCCATCTCCGAGAACTTATCGGTTTCCTGCATTAGTCACAGATCAAGTTGTTTTTCTTCCGGACAATTTTTCCTAAGCACAATAGTTTATATTTTCCTCGCCAGATGCAGCAAAACACGCCATGAAGTTGATCCAACGACTTTGTAGACACCAGCTTACCTACCTTCTACCTGTCTAAATTGCCATCCTTTGCTGAAGCAGTTCTACTGCCCGTACGTCCGGGGAGTTCTTGCAAAAAACATCGGGTTTTCAAATTTGGAGGAAAAGACATATTAAAGCAAGTTTGTTGACTTGGTTCCGTAAAGAAATTGGAAAAAACCTGGTACAAATCTCTGTTAAAGATAAGCTCTAACGTTTTTAAGCTTCAGTCTTTTGCAAGGTCAACAGCCCTTGTTCGTTTCACAATGCTGAAGCCGCCACGTCAGAGTAACTTGGCTGTTAGGTCTGTTGAGGCCTGCCATGAAAAACAAGCCAATCTTGTCTGCTTCACGGTCACAAACTTGTCTGTAGGCCTACAAAACAAAATGTCGGCCTAAGGCCCACCATGCCGTAACTGTAGAAAGAGAGATCCCATCCCATCAGACTGGAAGGACCCTTGGCCACCGCCTTGCCAGTCTTGTAGCACCTTTTTGTGTGGACCAATGACACTGACGGGGTGGGATCTCTCTTTCTACATCAGTCGCAACTGCTGATGAGTGAGCTTTGAGCATCGACCTCCCCCTACTCATACAATCTACGGCCCTATTTACACTCTTCTTGGTCCCTTGGGTCTTTTGGTCCTTTTGCTTCTTCATGTTGCATCATTCTTCTGGACCCTCCATCATGCGGCCCCCTTCCATCTGGAGTCCGGCCGTTGCCCCGTCTGGGTCTTTGTCTATCTTGGCGTCATCTTCCTTCGATGCTTGCTGCCCGCTGGCTTTCTGTTCTTTAAGCTCTTTTGGTCTGCTTAGGTCGTTGGCCTTTGGGGTCTTGGCCTACTTGGGCTCCATCTCCTTTGATGTTTGCCGTCCGGCAGCTGGTCGTCTCTCTTGCCACTCTATCTATCTGCTTAGGTCGTTGGCCTCTCCTCCCCGCTATGCTTGTGGATCTTGCACTTCATTCTGTCAGCCGCTGGTGATTGTCCCTGTCCGTTAGTCGTCTCCTCTTAAATTTTTCCCTGTGCTTTCTCTCTCTCGCTGCATCACTCTCATCACGTTGGTGTGTCTTCCTTCCTCGGACTCTCGTCCAGCTCTTGGCGCTCCCGTATCCCCCGGGCATCGTCCGTTGCTCCCGGTGCGGTCGGAGTCTTCCCAGCTTTATGAAATTTCTCAATTCTTCCCATTATTTCCTTGATTAGCGATGCCTGCTAAAGCTCCTCTTCTCCAGCGTGTGGATCTCTCGCTATCTCGCACTTCAAACGTCCGCACAAAGCGCGACTCTTCCACTCTGATAACTAACGATGGCTTGTCAGGTTCTCCTTTCTCCTCATGGATGTCCCTTTCCCACTGGGTCCGATCATTTCTTCTTCTACCCCGAGTTCTGGTCCATCCCGGGCCTTTCTTCGGATGCTAGAGATTCCGCATATCATCAGGATGGTCTCTTCCAGGTCCTGCATGATCTTTGACGTTGTTGTCCCTGTTGTATCAAGATACACCGATTCATCTCGAGGTTCCTGGCTAGTACGGTCTTCCTTGTGTCCACGGTGTCGGACGAGTGCCTGGTTAACCTGTAATGCGCTTTTCATCCGCCCCTCTAACCACTTGCCTTCGGCGAGCAACGTCTGGGTCATCACTTGATACATGACCGTCTTGGGGTGGTCCAGTGCTAGCTGTTCTGTCTTATCCATCCACCGGAGTGTTGCCTCCACCTTCCTCGACGGTGTCCACCTCAGGTTTTCTTCTCACAATGACAAGTCTGGCGGTGGTTGACCTGTCGCAAGTCCCTCGATCCCTACTATTTCGCTGTAGTACATTCTTAGCACCTTCGACGGGAACGGGTAGTAGTATATACTGGAAGCTCCGCCTAAGGCGATAGATACACTCCGAGGAAGAGTGCGTCAAGATCAATTTTGTGACTATGGGAAGCTCAAGGACGATGAAACTTACATCAGTTAAAGTGCACTCATGGACTGACATGTATCACTCAATGTAGCCCCCACTGCAGGCAATGACCTATTCCAGCCTGGACCTGAACTTCGAGCAGCTTTTCTTGATCAAGTTCTCGTCAACGTTGGCTCAGGCTGAGAGGATGGCAGACGTCAGCTGGTTCTTGGTAGCGTACTGGACTTTTGAATACCTTGTCTCTCAGGTAAGCCGTGTACGTGTTCGCATTCAGCCTCTCATTGTCCTCCAAAAACTATGATCTATGTTTCTAGTAGAAAGATTTGGCGGGGAAGTTAAAATGTATTCCTTGCAAATGCGCGTTACAAAGTTTTGTATATGATTGTGCTAGTCAGAGTAATAGCAGACTTGACTCTCTTTGCTGGGTGTCTCCAAGGAAGCTGTAGGCAAGGTTTGTGAATGTCATGTGTGATGCGACTACTAAGAAGTCTGCCTAGAGCAATGCTGTCAATATTGCTGAACTGGTCGCTGTACTCTGAACTGTTCCCTCGCAACCTCACTTTAAAGTAATTTCTCCAAGGTGCGTGCAGTCCATCATTCCAAGGGTCGTCGCTCAAAGGTCCGGACTGTTCAACACGCACTTCGCGAAAATCAGCAGCAAAGATAATGACAATCAGTCGCGGACAGACACACGTACGTGTTCTTTTACATATACAGTCCTTGACGTAAAGATTAGCCACGGACATGACCACACCTCATGCGCTACACTGGGACATTTTGAGGTGGAATTTCGATGTGGAACATGTAGCTATGATACTCAGGCACAATGTTCAGTACAGAGCTTCATTGTCGGG
>JAAUXU010049404.1_pt1 | contig 11015 bp, 16 predicted proteins | sample 7278151 | NCBI WGS metagenome assembly JAAUXU01 (sample SAMN14350113, study PRJNA611818) | marine sediment metagenome | isolation source: surface marine sediment (1.8m) | place: French Polynesia: Moorea | collected 2018-08 | reverse complement strand
CTGATTTCCCACAGCATTTTATTTCGCAAAGTCACGAATCTCCTTTCTCCTTTTCCGGCGCACGCTCGTGTGGGAAAAGGGAAGGAGGGCAACGACTTCTTTTTTTGCAGACCGATGGACCGGTGCAATTTCTGCGCTGTGCAAAAAAAGAGCAGTTTCGCGTCCTTGTCCGTGTTGGTTGCGTCACCACAACATTGCGAACGTCTCTCTTTTTCCCCGGCCAGGAATTTCGCGAAATCACGCTGTATTTCCCTGGTTTTCGTGATGTTAATTGTGTTTCTGTCTTTTACTTTTCAGAGGGCGTCGATTTCTGGACGAACCCGCTTGCGCCCGAGATCGACGTCGACTTCTTGGTTTCCCCGGAGAACTTTGGAGACGTCACAGAGTACCTGGACGAGCGGAGGGTCAAGTACAAGGTGAGCTCATTCAAACAAATAAAAACTACTGTATTGTGGACACTAAAAATATTCTTTTGTCATGTGCCGAAAATATCCTGGAAATATATTCTTTCGAAAGCGTGCATATACCGTATTATACCCTGTCTTCTCCAGATGCAAATTTATTTGGACGATTTTATTGCTCTCCTTCTACCGTCCTCTCTTTTTTTGCACTGGTTCGTCGGAGATTCCGCAATTCCGTCTGTCCCGTTTTCTTCCTTTCCCGGCCGTCCGGTCTTTTTCTCCATCCCACACCTTGCGAAACTGACAAGAAAACGCGTCTTTTCCCCCTCCGTTTTTTTCGCGACCGATATTTCTTCCTCCCCCTTTTTCTTTTTGACGGGGGTAGAAGGGAAATCCAAGCATGTCCAATCTGCACAGCTGTGGCCTCAGAGAGGAGGAAGGGGGAGCAATTGTTTTAGAGCCTCCCCCCCTCTTGTGATGACCAGACACCAAAAAAGGGGGAAAGAGAAGGAGGAAGGGATTTTAAAGAGACGCCATCTGCCGCCGCCTCCGCCGCGTTCCTTCCCCCCCTTTTTGGTCCGGTGAAAGCATGCGAGGAGGGTATAGACGGAGGAAAAGAGTAATTAAGGTCGCGCTCAAATTGCACAACTTCTATACTCATCGATTGTGGCAAAAACACTTCGACGTCCAACGTGTCTCTGTTTCTCTACCCGAATTTCCCTCGAAAAAGGTGCGAAAATGTTTCGTATTTCAGGTTATGCTTGAAGACGTCCAGTTCTACATCGAGCAGCAACAGAAGCCCTCATCGTCGCCATCTTCATCTGAGGATGGATCGGAACAAGGTATTCCAATAAAAACACCTTCTGTCAACTTGAAGTGAGTGTGGACCCAATGGCATTTTTTCCTCCTTAAACCTACCCTCATCCAACCCCTACTTGCACCTACTTCCCACCGCATCCTACTCCTCCCGCTCAAAACGGCATTCCAGAGGAGAAAAGCCTCTCTTCCTCTTCCTCCTCCTCCCGCCGTCTCCCCCTCCCCCTCCCCAGGAGAAGGAAAACAGGTCAGAGTCAGACAGTGTACAGTATATAGGGGGAAGGAGGGAGGGGGCGGTGCTGCAAAAGCCGGCTCGAGTTACTTTACCGCCCAAAAAGCTTTGCTGACCATCACCACACATGCTAGAAAAGGGTTTCCTAGGATAAAATTCCTTGTTTCAAATATGTCTTTGGGGAAATCGGCTGCAAATCGAGAACAGTTGAAAGTATTTAAAGAACACCTTCAGATTTCACCTCCCAGTTGCTGTACATGAAACCGTCCCCGAGGGAGGGAGCACATTGCGCGGGACAGGTCATTCTCCAGATGAAAGTAGGCAGTCCCCTCCCCTCGATCCTCTCCTCACATACAAAGTGAAGGAGGGAAAACGATGTGTCGGGATGAGAAGAGGGGGAGGAATTTTTAGTGCCACACCTGGCGCGGACCTACGTACACGCGAGAGGAGAGAGAACAAATACGGGAAAAGGCGTATGGCACCGACCGACCGAGGACGAGAGGAGAGGAGGGGGGGATCATATTTGGCGCATTCATTCGGAATACGCACGCAGCACAAATGCGGCGGGAAAATATGTGAAGTAGTGGGAATTTGTGAAAACCGCAACTGGAGAGAGGAGAGTTTGGCACATTACTCCGCCGCACCAATTTTCTTCTCTCTCTCGGGCTTGGTCGTCCTTAACCCCACGCACGCACACGCGCGCTCGGACACCGGTCAATTCTTTTTCTTTTCTTTTTTCTGGGAAAAAGAAGCGGCGGCGGCTTCGTCCGCGGCGGCGGCGGTGGCGGCGGCGGCGGCGGCGGCGCCCCGGGCGATTCGCTTTTGACCGGAGAGGGAGGGAAAAGGCAAAGGAAATTTTAACGAACTATCTCCATATTTTCCCCCACAGCCGCCACCGCTGGCCTTTTCTCGACAGAGATTTTAACGCCTGATTCTTTTTCTAAAGGAAGAAAAGGAAAGAAACACTTCGGACATTTTTTGGTATGGGGAAAACTGAATGTCATGAACGAAGGATTCCCGTCCAAAGCCTTCAAAGAATGCACCAATATCTGCTGGCACAAGGACAACCAAAGATGGATTACATGCAACACTCTAGCTCTTCTTCTTTCTTCGGGTTTTGACCTTTCAAACGGATATTGAAGGATGGGACGAAATTCTCCCTGCCAAGAGTTCCATGGATGCTTCGGAAGGGGATATTGACAAAGCGTGCAATATCTCAATGGGAGACTGTCAAATCTATTTGTGAAAAAAGATGTATCCTTTGTTGAGGGCGTGCCAACTTGGATGCTTTTCTCGATGGAATGTAAAAGTGCATTTTCGCAACTTGCATTCGGGAAAATTGAGTGGTCATCAATAAAAATCGCGGTTTACCACAGAGTTATATATTTGTTTTTTATCATCCCCCCTTTAACAGACTCTGTTGAGCGCCGCGAAGGGCGGCGGAACCCGCTGAACCCAGTGGAGAAGTTCCTGCTGACCCTGTGGCACCTCCCGCTGTCCACCCTGTACCAGCGCCGCCAGAGGAGGAGGCAGGAGAGGAGGCTGAGGCAGTTCGAGCGATGGCACCAGAGGAGGCAGCAGGTAGGGAGCGCGCACAACTCGGGAGAGGAGGAATACCACCAGCAGCCTTACTACGACACCGCCAGGGAGGACAGGGGTAATAGGTTCGCTCAATTCCAGCAATTTCCTACTCTAATTAATGTTCTCTTTTTCAGCCATACACCGCCGTTCTAAGCGCGGCGTCCTGGGCGACCTCCTTCAGTTCCTCAAGCCCAAGCGCGTCCGCGGGAGTGGGAGCCTCCTCCGCAACATGTGGTGGGAGCAGAGGCAGAGGAGGAGGCACAGGCACTTCGCCAGGCAGCAGCAGATCAGGCAGCAGGCCTACCAGGTATTGAAAATAATGTGCAAATAGTAGAGAAGGGCGCCAAAAGTTATTTTTCTCTCGCAGGAATCCTCCTCCACTGGCAGCCGCGTCCCCCGCAAGATCTCTTCCTCCCCCGACCTCTCTGGGGCCTTCACCGACAACCACCTGGTCTTGGACTCGGGTATGTTCTCGTCTGTCGTATTGTTTCGATGTCAGCAGGTCCCACCAACCAGACAGACGCGGTCAATTTGTCCCTTTTCCCGGTTTCGAAACCCTTCATTAACCCGCGCGGAGACGAAGCGCCGGTTTTTCCTTCCTTAATTCATCGATGTGTCATCTGGGAAAACCAGTCGAGCGGAGACGACGGAAATTAATTTCGGATGGGACCGAAGGGGAAAGTGTGTGTGTGGGAAAACGTGTTACGTGCATAGGACCGATCGCTGATTCGCTTTGGTACATTCCTCTTCTTCGGTAGCGCAAGACACATACTCCCCCTTCGTTCCGTACAGTATAAGCACGCAAGCCCCTTAAATTCCCATAAACAGGTTACGAGAAAGAGAAAAGGGGAAAACGTGCATAAAACGCTTAAGGAGCGCCGGTTGCGACAGCAAAGGAGGACGCAGATTTTTTTATAAAAAAACTTGCGAGATCCCGGTTTCCCGCATTTATTTTTTTTCTTTCAAACAGAAAGAATTCGAAACTGCTGCCGCTTGCTTCTTCCGCCTCTTTTGATTATTATTATCCCGACGGCAGTGTTCGCTTCGAACTTCGAAGATGCAAGGAGGCAGAACGGTTGGAAACAAAAAGGGAAGAACAGAAAAAGGAATCGTTGGCAATTTTTTGTCTCTTTTCCGTAGGGGAAATGATAGTTGATGGAAGGCGGCACAGCAGGAAGGAAGTGTGTCTGCTCCCCCCGGCGGCGGCGGCGGCGAGCAACACTGCAATTTTTGCTCGTTATCTCTTATCCTCCGCCGCCGCCGGGGGAATATTTAAAAGGAAAACAGAAATGGCGTTTTCGCACCTCTGCAAAGTATTAGGACGGAAGGAGGGGAGGGGACGGCCGCGACTACTGTGGCAACATTTCTACTAGCAGAAAAGTAAACATTGGCACGTTCGCGGAAGACAAAAGAAAAAATTTTGCCAGCAAGCTAAACCTACAAAATACGAAATATGAAAAAGCTTATTCAGTTGTTCTTTTTGCACGTACATTTCATTCCGAATGAAATGGACATACGTACATTTGCGTGGGAGGGCATTAAACTCGGGCCACAATAATCCTACGTAGGGTGGCGAGCAAGTAAGTGACCTTCAACCCTCCTTTTCTTGCGTCAAACAACAGTGCGTACGCCAGCGCGGGGGAGGGGGGGAGGGAAGGGGGAATGGCCGATGGCCAGCCACTGTTTCTTCCCAGCGGGGGAGGAGGGGAGGAGGGAGAGGAGAAGGTGTGGCTTCAGTTTCCCTTATGTTTTCATTCCCTCCTTGGCCAAGAAAAATCTGGGAGTGTGTACACAAACAGTCCGAAGAATCAGAGGCGGACGGAAAAGGTTGAGAAACTGGGAAGGAAACTGAACTCTGCTTCCTCCACAGAAACTAATACCGCCTCCTTAGCTTTTTTTCCCAAACGAAAATAGGAGCAATAATTGAATCGTCGTGATCCAAATTCTTGAACTTTTCACGAACGAAGGGACGAGAGATCAATTAAGCCGTTCCAATTTTAAAAGCCTTCCTGAAAAAAGGGAGGGAGGCAGACGCCTCCGGACAAAAAAGGGAATTAATCTAAATTTAAATTTCTTCCTTCCGGGACGGCGAGAGCAGTCGCCCCTTGTGTGTCAATCAGGAGAGGACCGACCGACCCCGGTTGACCTTGCACTTCGGCATTTTTTCGATCGAATCTATGTGGGAAAACTGTCTTTAGAGACAAAAAAAGTACGGCATCGGACGATCAAGCATCGAAAATGTACATTTCCGCATTATAGAGGGGGAAACTTTTATCCATTAGGTGGGAAATCAAGCGAGACAGACAGGCGGTTTTTTTTTCTTTTTTCCGGTGTGTTCCATCCATCTCCATTTCCGGGAACCATCACGGGAAGAGATCTGCTGTTGCCTCTCCTTTTTGCGGAAATGTATATAATTTATTCCTTTTTCGTGCTTCAGGAATCGGGGAAAACTGCGTGATGACCTTTTTTCCTCCCTTTTTAGGGGAATTGGATAGTTGTCGTCGTCCGTTTCCTTCAGTTCCAGAAGCGGAAACAAGGAAGAATATTCGTGTAGCAATTACTTACACCCGAACTAGTTGCTTAGAATCTCGCTTCCTCGTTTTTTGGAAGGGAAATGTTCTTTCGTACATTCACGGAAGTAGTGGGAGAATAATGTCCGTCCTTTCTTGGAGATGTTTTTTGGGTAAAGTATGTGGAAAACGATTTCCCGGGCCGATGGACAAAAGAATTTTAAACCAGAACTCCCAGACGCGAGTGCTGTAGGTTACTTCTGGGGTAGTTTAACTCCATTTTGGGGAAAATAGTTAGAATAATTTCGAACTTTATTCACTCTTGTTCACGTCATCCTGGATTGCATCTGCATCCAGCGGTCTGTGAGCGTTTTCCTTTTGACGTTTTTCATTCTGCACCCTCTTTTCCTTCCCAATTTCCAAGGTCAGATTCCCGATTGGCGGTGGTCTGGGTGGAGTAACGACGTGAACCAGTTTTCTAGTCTCTCTCGCTGGAAAGAAAAACTCCGATTTCTTCTCACGGAAAAGGGGCCTTTGACGGTCGAAGGCGGAGTACTGGTCAAGAAAAGAGAAGAGCAAATCGGCAGGAAACCGTTTCCCTTTCAAAATTTCAAACATAACTTCGTTTGCATTAATTTATCCATTCTGTCCGCAAAAAAGTGCAAAAATCCTACAAATATGGCCTGAACCTAGGGAGGGGACGCTTTTGCAAGTGAGCAAACGCTGCAACCCCCCAAATCCGTAAGCGGTAAGCCCGCGTTCGTGCCAAGTGAACCAACCCACTCTTCCTTTTTTGGGTCCTGATCCTGGAAGTAGGGGAAACCGGTCCTTCTTTTGCCCCGGGTTCAACCACTTATCCTCTTTTCCCTCTCTCTCTTTCTGACCCTCTCTCTGTTGCCCCGCGGCGAGGACGACCACATTTTCCCAACTTTTTCGTTTTTGGGTAAAGTGGGATTTTCTTTTTGAGCGGCCCACTTCCAACGTACGATGCTGACTGAAAGCACATTTTTTGCGCATTTGTATCAAATTGCCCTGGCAGACTTTGGGGGATCCATTGCTTGAAGACCCCGGACCTTTGAAGAAGTAAGAAAATGTGAAAGGTTTCATCCAGAAATAGGCATTGTCACCTCCCCCTTCCCATCCTATGAAACGTCAAATTCCTTTTTGGAGGTGCCTAGGGGCTCCTTTCCCCTTTGTAAACAGCTAGGTCGGTCGGTCGGTCGGTCTGGAGATGGGGTGTGGCAATTGGATGACATCTCACCCCCGAAATGCCTCTCGTTCCTCCCCGGACATATCTGATCTGAAGGCGAAGGAGAGACACTGCAGCACTGACCCTATCTCCCAATTCTGGCACCTACCGAAAAAGGGTGGGCTGGGTCGGTCGGGTTGCGCAACGTTTTTACGATATTTGGGTCAGATCGCGCGAGGAGGAATCTGGAATCCTGACTGCGATGCACTTGACTCCTTTGGCGGCGGTCAAACGGAGAGGGGGCGAAATGTGTGAAGGAATCTGTACTTTCGCTGAAAGACATTTTTGTACCTCTCTGGAAAGAAAAGAGGACTTGTGAAAAAAATAGTCAAACTTCCTTGAGGGGTTGAGGCTTTGACAAATTATTATAAGATTATTATAGCCATCTAATTTTTATATCCGGAAACTACTGTGCAAGTTCCTTCGATTTTTTATTCCTTATTCTTTGTTCGGGTGTTTCCTTCATGTAAAGGTTCGCTAAAATTTACGTTGGAAAAATTACTGCGATGCTGTCTTTTTCTTTTAGCCTTGTTTCAACGCAACTTTCATTGGAAAGTTTGCGTTCTGTCCAAAAATATCACATATATGTTACAAGATAACGTTTTCAAATACTATTGAGACACTTTGGATGGCTTTACTGCTCAGACGCTTCATGAATTTCCATTGAATTTTATTTTCCGAGAAATAAACTACCATACAAGGAGGATATTTTATTTGAGCGTTCAATAGCAACTTTTGTTGAATATATTTCTTCCTCTTTTGTTCGATCCAGGCGGCTCCGCCCCCCGCATGAGCTGGCGCCGCTACCACCGGCTGGCAGACATACACGCTTGGATGAGGCAGATGCAGGAGGAGCACCCGGACCTGGTAGGCTTAATAAAATTTCAGCAATACAGTATATGACATAGAGCCTTTAATAATTTATAGGTGAGCACCGAGGTCATCGGCCACTCCAACGAGGGTCGGGAGATGCTGGTGGCCAAGGTGGGCAGGCAGAGGTCGGACGGCCAGAAGAAGCCGGCCATTTTCATTGAAGGAGGTGAGCGCGGGGGGAAATCAAAGGAAGTTTATCTCTATCTAAAATGCGAAAATTACTGCCCCTTAAATATTCAACGATGATTGCAAGTGGTGGCTGGGGCGCTCGTGCATAATAGTAATTTCGACGGAAGTTTCACTGGATGGAACCATATGAGATTTTCAGCTAAAGTATCCAAAGAAAAATGAATTCAACAAAGGTTCAGTACATTTCCCACCCAAAACAAATTGTTTTATCATATTGTCACCGAAATCTCTTTCAAAAAGTATATTTGGTTTCGCATTGTATGTTTTAACAACCCCGCTAAATCGTCCCCTCCCTTTTTCAGGCATCCACGCCCGCGAGTGGATCAGCCCTGCCACAGTCACCTTCGTGATGCGGACGCTGGTGGAGGAGCAAGAGGAAAACAAGGACATGGTAGACTTCTTCGACTTTTACTTCCTCCCCGTGGCAAACCCGGACGGGTGAGTGCTTCTACAGTATATATCGGGCGTGTGCGAATCAATGTGCGGGATATGTTAATGCCGATATCCTATTTATCCTCTCAGCTACGAGTACTCCCACACCAAGGACCGCTTCTGGCGCAAGAACCGCGGCGCTGGCAGCAGGGCGCTGGGGGCGCTCTTCTCCTCCTGCCGCGGGGTCGACCTGGTAAATAGCAAAACATAACTGACACAATGTATGTTTCCCACACCCTTTTTTATATTCCAGAACCGCAACTTTGGCTTCAAGTGGGGCGAGTCTGACGCGCACCATCTCAAGGGCGGCACTTCCCTTCCCTGCATGGAGACGTTCGAGGGCCCCAGTCGGTGGTCAGAGCCAGAGTCCAGGGCCATGGCAGAGTTCGTCCTAAGGAACAAGGAGAGCATAGTGGTCAGTATCACCAGAGTTGTGCGGAGAGATACCTTGCTGCGAACTTGGAACCCCTCTCGACATTTTATTGCCGCTAAAAGTTGGAACCATTTTAAAGGGAACTTAAGTGCTTACGAAAATCAACGCAAGTCCGATTTTCGGTCGTTGGCATTTTCAAGGGCTTCCTTGCGGGAAAGGAGGGCGGGATATAGGAAGGAAACAGAGAGCAATGTTGCCGGCAGCGGAGGACTGGCTACAAACGAACGTGATGAACCAGGCCGACAGCGACGCCAATTTCTCTTTATTTTGGCTGACAATTGGAACAGAGAGGATTTTTCGACGAAGGGAATTGACGCCACTACTGGGATTGCGTCCAAATAAACTCCTACCACTGGTAGCATCGGTTGTTGTGGCTTCGTCTCGCACCAGCGATTTTTCTCCTACCTCAGAAGAGAAATTATAGTAGGAGGGCCTGGGAAAATATTCTCGCGGTGGTTTTGAACTTGTGGTGCGTACTACGCGGAGTACGGAGCGTACGTACTTAGCCTTTGAAATTAGGATAACCGCAGGCAGAAATAATTAGGAAAATACTGTACGTTCCAAACAAAAGTTCAACGGAGGTGTTTTTATAGCAAGTACCTTAAATGTGAAAAAGTGCACATTTATGCGGTATGCTCATTTCTTTTTCATCATTTCTTTCCAGATGTACCTCTCTTACCACTCTTACGGCGAGAAGATCGTTTACCCCTGGAGCTACACTGCTGCGCCTGCGCCAGACTGGAGGGAGCTGCAGGGGGTGGCGGTGCACATGGCGGACGCTATGTTCAGGGAGTCAAGCGGGAGGAGCAGGTTCAAGGTGAGGAAATTAGCATGGTGTATTTAAAAGTACAATAAATAGGTTTAAATGAGACCCACTTCTATGCTGTGACAAAATATGCTTAAAATATCAGACAGTCTAAAAAGTCAGAAAAATAGGAACGCACTGATACAATGCATGTGCTCACAGGACGCAATGGAAAGAAAAGATCGGGGGGGGGCATATAAGGATGAACAAACTTTTTTATACAAACTGTTTTCTCCTCTATCTACATGTGTCCTTTTGTCCTAGTTTTTCCACAAAAATACTGAGTTCCCAAGAATATGCTAAAATCCATCCATCAAATTCATTGCCAACCAGAGAAAGGGAAGATATATTTCTGGACCAAAATTGATTTAGCCACAATAGCTGCAATCTCTTTCCCGCATGAGATGGGAAACGCATATTGCACTTCTTGCGGCCACTCGACGGGAAAAAAGCACAATAATTATATCTTCGAACCTTGAATGATTGCACCTTGTGGACGTGGCAAAAAACAATTCTTCCGCAAACCATCGCAATTTTGCACTTTTCTTGCATAGCCGCGGTTTTTCCTTGTTCCTGGTCCCAGAGATAATTTTCCCACGAGCCCCTTTTTTTGTTGTCCATGCAATTTACGGGGGAACAGCGCTAACAACTTGAAGCTACAATTTTCAGGTGGGCACCGCGCCCGACGTCCAGTACCTTGCCAACGGCGGCTCAGACGACTGGGCGAAGGGAGAGGCCGGGATAAAGTGAGTTCATATTATTCACTTGCAAACAATTTCCTTGACAAAACATGAAAATCATCCAGGTGGGTGTTCTTGGTGGAGCTGCCTGATCGCGGCTACCACGGCTTCCTCCTCCCTGCTGCGAGGATCGTCCCCACGGCGAGGACGGCCATGGCGGGGATCAGGGCGGCAGCGTCGGACGTCTCGCAGGTACGGAAGATAACGAAGAGGAGGAAAAACTCAACGGAGTTTTGTGCCGTTATAAAGTGAAAGCGGTCGAGAAACGATGGCGTTCATCGGTCATTGTATGTGTTTCTTTTTTAAAATGAGATTTCTCCACTTGTCAAATTAATTTCTTCAACTATTTGGGGCTTTCAATATGTTTTATGTATTTATTCCAAAACTAAAGAGAAGCAGTATTTTTACTTTTGCGGGTTTTTTTTTCGTTTCAGGCTCTGAACCCCTGAGCTAGCACCGTGCTAGTCTCCATCGCATGCATAGAGAAAATGACTTTTATTGGGAAGAAAAACCGTATCCTCGTTCCTGTGCCATCTCCACGATAGCCAGCAGAAGCAAAAAAAAAACCAGCATCACCACTTCAAACATTCAATCGACTGAAAGGAAGCCTGCCTGCAAGACAATTGGAACTATATGTCCTCGTCCGCAAAAATTTTCCCTGTGAAACAAACCGTGATTATTATGGTCGGGTTTCGATGTAAAGTTATCTCTGTATTTTCCACGTTCGCATTCATCCGTTGGCGGAAAGCATTCT
>JAAUXU010019161.1_pt1 | contig 11015 bp, 8 predicted proteins | sample 7278151 | NCBI WGS metagenome assembly JAAUXU01 (sample SAMN14350113, study PRJNA611818) | marine sediment metagenome | isolation source: surface marine sediment (1.8m) | place: French Polynesia: Moorea | collected 2018-08 | reverse complement strand
GTACGAGAACTACACAGACCAGTACGAGAACTACACAGACCAGTACGAGAACTACACAGACCAGTACGAGAACTACACAGACCAGTACGAGAACTACACAGACCAGTGCGAGAACTATGCGGACAAGGACTGCACGGACGAGACCTGCATTGCAGCTACAATGGCGAGAACAGCCCACACATGGGGCACACACGCCAGGACTCGATAGACGAGACCTACACAGACCAGAACTACAGAACTACATGCAGACACGAGACACACAGACCAGGACTATACAAACACCCGCTCTCCAAGCACACACAAGCAATCACTTTTGTCCCTACGGCTGAAGGGCGCGTTAAACCGGCGGAATCATTGATCGGGTTTTTTTTGTGCTCGATGCCAGTGTCAAAGTGTCATGCAGCGCACACTCAAGGTGCATCCACTGCACTGCACGTGCGCTTCATTTCCCGTAAAAAAAAGATAAATGCAACAAGGACAAAGGCCGGAAGGGGGAAAAATGGGAAAATGGAATCACGCCAACAACAATCAGAGTGACTTTGCAGAAAAAGTTGTTGAACAGCTTGCGATTTCTTTGTCTCTCTCACTCTTCTCGCCCTTTGTCTGCTACTTCTACATGCAACCATTGATGGAAGAAGCATTCTTGTGCACGGAGATCATAGAGGTAGACTAGGTTTTTACAGATGATGCACACAATTCACAAAATTAGCTGGTCCACGCAAGACTCGTCGATGCTGGATCCCCTGAGACAAGCGTCCTTGCCCAAGACCAACTTTGATGCAAACTTATTGCAAGTTGGGCCTAAAATCATTGAGATCTGCCAAAGTTTTTCATTGAAGTTTTAGGAAGTATTTGCTAAGAGGAAATCACTCTAATTTCCGTCATTTTGACTAAAAAGATGTGGCTGAAATTTCAGCAATTCCTGTCCAATGAATCATTCAGGGATGCAGACAAAGTTGGGAGAAGCCACTGGTTTAACAGAGCCTTGAAAGGCTGGCGGAAACGAGACGTTATCGGACAGGACGTCAATAATGTTATCGCGATAACAACTTACTCATTTTTCCAGGCAAGCAAATCAAGCCGGAGCCGCCGATTTTTTTGTCCTCCTCAACTCTTCTTTTTACTCGTGCCAAAAATCCAAAAAAAATCGACGGTTTTTTTTTCCCTACAAAGCAGATCTGAGTAATGACATTTACAGTTGAGGAAGCTCGGGGTTTTTTTTCCATTTTCACCCCTCGGCGTGACAAAATTCACCCACCTGATATAAAAGTACGGTGGAAGGTGACAAATTGCACTTCTAAGAGCATCATTCGCACGAATTAACACGTCTGCGCCAGCTCCACTTTTATGCTAAATGGGCCTTAGGGAGCGCTCGCACGGACACAAAGAAGCGGGAACGCGACGGAGGGGGGGAAAAACAGCTGAAAGTCATCTCTGTCGTGCGCGCGCGCGCGCGGACTCCTCAAGGATGTGAAAGTCTTTGTCTGTGGACCGTTTGAGCTCCGTTCGTGCAACGATGACGGCGAAAACTTTCGACTGGAAAGTTGTGCTTGTGCAGACGCGTCTTTCGCTCACGTCCCTCAAATTGAGTTGCTAATCAGTCTAGTGTTAATCTGCGTGTGTGTCTGAAGATCCGAGACAATTCCCCGATTTTGAATGCCACTCGTGTCTATATAACTTTTCAACCCCCCCCTTTTCCCCCCACCCCTGGGGCCAGGGATGGGATGCCAGGGTAGGGGGGTGAGTGTTTTTTGTCCCCTTTCTCTCTCTGAATACACGGGAAAAGGCAAATGCGGTGCCAAGCAGAGTGTGAATTTAGGCGTGCTGCGCGCGTGGCGTGAATATCGACGCCTTTTTCATACAGTGCTGATTAATTAATTAATCCGTACGTGCGCGCCAACGTCTGTCAGGGTTTTTGCTGCTTTATAATCCGGGAAGTGCAGAATCTGCATATTTGGTATTCCTCGGGTGCAGGCAATTAATAATGTCGGAGCAGGAATTATTTAAACACCTGCCTCTTTACATTTTTCTGTTAAGTGAGACACTTTTTTTTCGGTGTCACCTCGAAACTTTGGTCATCGTCCGGGAGTAGAAACTCCTTCACTGGGCCAAAAGTTCTCTTTCATCGAACGCGCACAAAAAAGACCCCCTCTCTTTTACCCCCATCAAAGGGGGATCAAGTTGTGCCCGGGATCAAAGTTTTCCTACCAGAGATGAGAGAAAGAAGTGGCGAAAAAAAAGGCATCGAGGAGGGAGGTAAATTCTGCTGAGTCACAAAAGTGGCGGGAATTTGCAACGTGCGGGGTAGCAAAAGCCCGATCAAAAACTGTCAAGAGGACTTTTTGTCCTCTTCACTGTGAACTTTGTCTGGCCGAGCCCCTTGGCGGCCGGATACAGGGCTGGATGGCAGCATTGGTTTTGCGGAAAATCTGCAACGTGTAAGAAGGGGGGAAGGGGTTGAAGGAAAGGGTCTGGAAACTTCTGTCAGATCTCGTTGCTGCAAACTTTGTTGCCCTCTTTGTGTCCTTTGTGTGTCAGAGAGAGAGAGAGAGAGAGAGAGAGAGAGCAAAGATTGTAGCAGCAACTTTGAAAGGGTTGAAAAGACACTGCACCAAAAAACGTAGGAAGAATTTTGCACTGTGCGCTCGAAGCTGTTCTTTGTCCCTTGTTCAGTCCTTCTGCAGTCTTTTTTTTCGTCCAGTGTCTGCTATTTCTTCCTTTGTGTGGAGAATCTTGTCCGTGGCATCCTTTTCCATAACTTCATTCCCCTCCTCATACGCTGGTTTCGGGCATTGCGCACGATGACGTTGCACAATCTGTGAAATGGCGCACTAAATTCGACCCTAATTTTCTGTTCCAACAGGACTTTTTTCCAGCCTAACTTATTAAGGGCGATGATGTGCTAATTAAACCAACTGTTTAATGTAGCAGTAACCGAAAAGTTGGCACAGTCTAAAAACAGATCTTTTTTCTGGGCGAGTAAAAAAAAAATAAAGTATAAAGTCTGATATGAGCAATGCCGTGACGGAGGCAACATTGCATCCCAGAGGATTGACTCTCACTTAGGCAATGGCGGCAACAACGTGCCAAGTAGGTCCCTGAGAGATGATTCGGTGACTTTTTGGGGGGTGACGATTGTGATTGGACTCTCTCTAATGACGATTTTGAGCAAAGTGCCAAGTTTCACTGCCCATCGTTGAGGCCAAAGTTGCACCCCCTTCTGTTCCCTGCTATGCCAAATGCCAGAGCGTGCCAAATGCCTCGGGGTGAATCAGCCCTTTGGGGTCAAATGACATTGAAACAAGGGTCAACTATGCTCTTTTTGACCTCAACTCCAAGGTCCTATGGTGTGTGCATGCCAAGTGGGGGACTTTGAGCAAGAACAACATGGGGGACCTCAGTTGCAGACCTCCGTGGACCGCATCTATCTATAGCTACTGCATGCTCGACGTGGACAGCCAAGTTGATCTTGGTGATGTCACAGCACCCAAAGTACAGTCCTTGCTGCAAGTGATGTTTTTATATTCTGAGCGCTAATGCTTTAGGGGTGAATTTTGATGTGCCGTAGAGATACTTTGACATGATCAGAAGTTTGGTCAAGTTTTGTCTGTTCATGGTGACCCTAGAGCACTTTAGGCGTGCTGAGTTGGAGATGGTGCCGCGTTGCTTCCTGTGGATTTTTGATGTTTTTGACCAATTTTCCTGGGTAGAAATCGCTGAATCTTTCTGGAGGAGTTGCTGTCCACCCCCCAGTGCAGCAGCAGCAGCAGGGACAGGGGACACAGGTGGATGGAGCTGCCGCCGCTGCCGTCTGGGCTTGTCGTTTGACCACGATGATGATTTGTGCGTGAACAAGACGCCTTTTTTAATGTAGCAAATCCAAGGTTGGTCTGGAGGACGTCATTGTTGGCATGGAGTACTGAGAGGGGGGGGGATGGCGACACCCCCAGAAATTCCAGGAATTTTTATCCGAGAAAATTGGTCAAAAATTTGATCAAAAAGCAACAGAAAGCGGCTCCCTCTCCAACTCAGCACACTTAAAGCCCTTCATTATCACAATAAGTACTCCAAAATGTGAACTTCTGAACTCAAAGTTATATCAGAGAGTCTGCCTAATCGTTGTCATGTTGAAATTCGATCCCAGAACACTTCACAGCAGTGTATGCAGCATATTTGCATGTAGTGACATTACTATCGGCAAGGACTGTGCTCCCTACATTTTATGCATACCCTGCATGGGGTGATTTAGATATACTGGTTCTCATTACGTGCTTAATAACTTTTTCAGGACAAATTATTTGGAGTGTCATATTACACAGAAAGGTCAGCTGAGAAAACAAGGAACACATGTAATATGACCGTTTGGTCCTGATCGCATCCTCAAACCTTGGCACAGCGGAGCTCCAGAGCCATGGTGATTGAGGCCCACACTGTTGCCAGAGAGGCTCCCAAATTTGGCACAGATGTGCCAAATCCAGAATAGCCTGGGTGCTGCTGTTCATGATGTTCAAGTCTGGCATGGGATTGAGTCACATCTCTGCCATCAAGCTCGTACTGAACTTCAATGTATATCTGTCCACTACGGCACAACTGGAGGCATTGATCATGGAGATGATAAGGTAATTAATTGCCTAACTTGTAGACCTTTTGAGGTGGTGACTAATGTGTCATGGCTGAATGAATCAAACAGTAAAACAGTAGAACCAACTTTGGTCACTATCCGGATATTCATTAGCTTTCATTAGCACCAATCCTTAGAGGAGATGGAGCAGAATACTTGACCCGATTTGCTCGAGACACCCGGATTCAGATAGCAAGAAGCAGCCAGTGTGGTCTCTATAAAAAAAAAAAGCATAATAGATGACTTTTTGTACGTCCATGAGAAGACTTTTTCTCTCTGTCCTTGTGATTGCTGAACCCCAGTTTATCTGCATCACCCTGTGCAACTGAAGCCTGCCTGGGCTACGAGGACGGTGATGAGCCGACAAAGAGATATCAGTACAATGGAACTCGAATAAGTGTGACGTCCCCCTTGTCCCGGCTCGCTAAATTGGGACCCTGAGGCTAAACAAAAAGTGATAATGACAGCATTTTCGTACTTTTACCACCAACTTGATAGAACAACAGCCCGATCGATCTTTGTTTGCCTTTTGGCTGCAGACAGTTGACTAAACACTTGTTCTGCGTCACATTGACGAGCGAGACGTTCAAGTGCTTATTGTTATCAAAGCAGATTTTCTCCGTCATTATTGCGTCGACAGATTTTAAATCGAAACGACAAAGGAGTTCGCCTTCTTCGCCAAAAAAAATGGGCCTTCTCCGTGCAAAAGGGTCCCATTTCCGTCAGACCCGCGTCTCGTCCCGAGGTTGCGGACTCGATGGGAGCTTCCGCTTCCGGAGAATCGTTCCGGTGATCCGAGTTCCAACGCAGTCGAGTCCAATCTGAAGCTTTGTTCAGTCTCCACAGGAATTCGGTGACCGAAGCTTCGTCGTGTTTCTCTCCGCTGGTCTCCAACGCAGCTTGAGACAAATCCTCCGCAAATTGTTTGATTGTTTTCGATCAAATCTCTCAAACAATCGATGGATTGTTTGTTCCGACTGTGACGAGTCCCCAGGAGTCTTCTCTTTGTTGCACATGTCCTCAATTAGGAGTGGTGCCAAGACGTGCACAAGACTTTGGGAATTTTCAAAGAGGACCTAGCACATTGGTGACTTTGTGGGACCTGGTGTCAAATGCTTCTTTGGTGCTTTGGATGCACCTCCCAGTACTGCCTTGCAAAGATGGCCCATGCACGAGGGCTTCTGGAGTTGTGGGTGCTGGTCCAAGGACCAGGAGCCTCCATTGACAAATAACTATTCTGGATCCTTTCTCAAAATTCATACTTTGTGGAGTGAAATGGGTAGAAATGTTTCGGCCACATGAACCAAACGTTTCTTTGCATGTGTGTGTGTGTGTGTTGGAATCCCAAGAACTGTTGAAACAGGAGAATGTTATTTCCATGACGTGAAAAACGTCCCTTTAAAGCCTTTTAGAGAGTCAGAGCAGGATCACAAGTGGAACTTCTCCAAAAACAACCATTGTGTGACATGAGAAATATTTTATTCATCACGCTTGAAATCAAGGGCAAGGAAAATGACGTGTGCTCAATCAGTGCTTCACTCACGTCATCGTGGCCTCTACGTACACACGGACAGACAGCACGTGCGAGTGCGTGTGCACATACGGACTCCTCCGGTTACTAGGGCACTGTCGTCAGTGCTTGACGGCGGAACCTCCTGGCACAGTGTAGGAATAGCCTACGTAGACCTCACTGGGGCGATGAAGAAACATTTTTGGGACCTCGAGTGGTCTCGAGGCCACTGAAGCCTGTCGAGGCCACTGCGTCGCCTTTGCTCTGCGGCAACTTCTGTGATCTGACCAGAAGATGCAGCCTCAGAAACCTGATTTTTTCCGTCATCTTGAGTTTAGCTAAAGCCCCATTAGTCGGGTTTGAGGAGAGAGCGAGAGAGGTAATAATTCAGGCAATTAGGCTGGACACAGACACCTAAACCATAATCTCCCCCCCTCTGACCCCCCCTCGACCCCCGACCACCACCCACTGGCCCGGGGCTACCCATTAAGTTCTTCGCGTGCCCAATTCTCTTTTCTCCTTTAATGTATTCATATCTTCTGTCAATGCACGCATCGTGTGTGCGTGGCAGAGCAACGCTAGCCTTGTCGGGTGCCCCCCCTTGTGGCCTCTTGGCGGCTCACACGGTGCCGCTGTCGCTCAGCCCTGGGGCGCCAAATTGATTACATCCTCACACTTCCCCCATTTTAACAGGAGATAATGATCCTCCGACCCCCTGGTGGAGTAAAAAAGGGTTTTCCGCCAATGAAACGAGGAGGAGCTCGGCTGGGGGTCAAACATGGGGCTGGCATTTTAGGTGTTTACCCGCGCCAACCCCGAAAGTGCGACAAACAAACGGTCTTTCAGTCATACACACGCGCAGGGGGGGGGAGGCGTTTTGGGGGCGGTGTCAGCGGCTGAAGGGACCCCGGAACGACTTCTCTCCGCATATGTGGCAGTGGCGACGCCCACAGTTTGACAAATTTGTAGCTGCCGAGGGTCACACATGGACTCAAGCTCTTGAGGCATCATGGCAGCGAGCTGAGGGAGCGGTCGCCCAGTGCAGAAACGTAGGTGCACATGGCAAATCGGGTGGTTTTTTCCCCCTCACTCCAGTTGGCGATCAGATGAAGAGACTTTTCAGCAGACCCGGTGCCCCGGCGGGGTCATCCCGGTCTCGTCCCCCCCCCCCCCGTCGGACGGTCCGGACGACCCGGATTGGGTGTGCGCCCGGACGCAGCAGCTTCCGTGGGTGCAACCGAGCCTTAAAGCCTTGGTCAGGATGATGAAAGAGTAACGTTGACAACTCTGAGGGCACAGATGGCTGAACAAAACCTTCTCCCTCGTGATCATCCCAATTTCCTTCACAGTTTGAGCTTCTCTCGCCTCCAGCGAAATCGTGCTGAAAAACTCATTTGGCAAAAAAATAACTCTGAGCAAAGGGTTGAACCGCTCCAGTTGTTAATGTGAACATCTTGGGACCTCCTCAGAGACCAACTGTTGTCTAGACGGTGCCAATTAAAGGTGTTCTCTACCTGTAGAAAGCTTTTGCACTCACTTTGACACACTTTCTGTCTAGACGAGAAGGTCACGCTTGCGCAGAAGAGAGAAGAAAAGGCTTTATCTCAATAATGTTGTCTATCAAATACTTGAAACGTCTTCCCCCAAAAGACAGGTGTTGTGTGTGGAAGTTCATTTTTTTTCTTTGGGCAATAAACCACTCTCATTGTGCTACTATTTCCCTAATATTCAATCGGCCCCGAAAACCACCTGCCAAGACAAATGAGTCGGGCCCTTCCCCCCCACTTCCAATAGAATGGAAGTGGCCATACGTGCTCACCGGGGACGGGCGCCCTCCCCCCCTCTCCAACCCTTTGCCGAGCAGAACCCCCCTCGAAGAAAACCCCACTTTCGTCCGCGGAGGAGGCACAAAAAGTGCCCCTCTTCCTATCAGGGCTGAAGACACATTTGCATAAGATCTTTTCTCATGCAGCAAATCATTAAAAGAAGCCACCTTTTTTTGTTGTGCTACTTCAACCCTTAATTGGAATATCGTGTTTATTTCCCTGCCTAAAGACCCGTTTACACTTGATGGATTGCGACGAGAGGGACGAGTAATTGGTGAGGAATTAGGAGAAAAGAAGACTCTTCAACTTACCTGGAAAATGTCTGGACAGGTAAATTGACAATTGACTCTTCCTCTGCTGCTGCTCCTTCCGAATAACTCATCCTGTTAATAACGACTGTTCATACGTGCCACGAGGGTGGCGGCGCACCCGCCTCAAACCCGGCTCAGACCCCGAGCCACCCCTGCACTTAGTGCCAAAAAAAATTACACCCCTGCTCCGTGGAGCCGGGGGGAAGGTTCGATAACCCTTTGCCTTAAAAAGAGGGGTCAGTCATATCCTGTGTGGCAACATTAAAAAAGCACACAGGTTGGGATAACAAGGTTGTAGTTTGTGGGCTTTCCCCTGTGCTAAGAGGCAACCCTGAATATGGACGAATGGGCAGTTGTGTGCTTGACAATGAGCTCAACATCTTGCCCTCAACTGTCCAAGTTGGCCCCAAAATGTGCACCCATTTCCTTTTTTTTTGCATCACTGAATTTGCACGGCTCAAGCATAGAGAGGCGCCGTCTGAGGCGCCAGGGACGCCCTGTCCTCGTCTGGCTCGGCCCAGATGTGGCGCATTTGATGGCGTTCGGCGGCCCCGGTCGCCGCCTCCTCCGCCGTCCAGTCCACGGACTGGTGGTGGACTTCAATCCTCTGAGGAGGGTCTTCGACTTGCTGTGACCAAGGCTTTGATCCCCGACCACGTCGCCCCTGTTGACACTGGACTCGCCGTTGCTGACATGCGCATTGGACGTCTGTTTGTGGGCAGCAGCGCAGTTCAGGACTCCGCTCATGACTTCGGCCACTTCTGCCGGCCCCTCTAGCAGGGGCTTGATGTGCTCTGGCCATGCTATGAGTTGCATGGTGTTTGTCTACGAGAAAATGACCCCTGGAAGCACATTTTGAGGAAGTCTAGACATCTCTCTCTTAATTGGCTCCCCATTAATTGGCTTCCTGCCTTTAAAGAGGTGAATTTTCACAATGTGTCGAGGCTGCTGAGGCTCCCCTAATATTTCCTGTTCTTTATTCTGACCGGAATCAGGCGCAACAGACTAGAAATTGTTTCCCATAAATTCAGCGGGCCAGCAGAAAAAACCCTTAATGAAAAGGGCACTCAAATTGAAATATAGCTGTGTGTGAAGCCCTGTGTGTGTGTGTGAGGAGGAAGAGGCGAAGTAGAAGGCTTATTTGGCTACATTTTCGCCCATTACTCCCGGTAGATGCAACAATGGAATTCCCTTTTTCCTTCACACGCACGTTTTAAGCAGCCAAGCAGAGCAAATCTGCCATTCATAGCTCGGATTAATGACTACATTTCCTCTGCCGCGAACTCCCAGAAAATTCAATAAACGTCGTTGGGCACTAAAAATTCGCGCATAATGGGGGAGGGGGATTCTAGGGGCAAAAAAAAAGGTTGCACGATTTTTTTTGCACACGATTCAAAGGGACAGAGTTGTAAAGAGAAATTTTGCAAACCTATTTGCTACTACTTGCTTTTATTGGGCAGGAAGAAATATGTGTGGGTATTTGCAAAAGTAGCTCTGGTCACACAATAACTTGACGTTTAGGCTTCCGGCCCGAAATTTAACGATGCAAACTTAACAAAAGTTAGGTTTTTAGGCATGATTTTTTTTACCCCCTATGTTAATAGTGAGAATGGCGGCTTAAGGAAGGCTTTTCCCAAACAAAGAGGGCGATAAAATGAGAGAGGTAACGAGGTAATGCACAAAACCAGCGGTGACAACAAAGAGAAGTGCAAAATCCGTTTTCCCGCTTTTTTCTCTCTCTCGTCTCGATAAAGGCATCATTGTTCACTTGGACGCTAGGTAGAAAATGCATCGGGCTTTTCACACAACAAAACACACACATGCATTCGGTCTAACGGTCTTGCTCTCGCTCAACGAGCTACTGGAAGGGCGGTGGCAACCCTGACTCCGCCGGTCCCGGAGGGTTGGCAGCCAGGTGGCAGCCAGGTGGCAGCCCTGACGTCAGTCCCTCTCTCTCCCGGGGTCGCACGGGTGGGACGTTGGCACACACGGGGTGCTGCTTGCCCATGAGGGACACCGAGAAGTCCGCCCGCACCTGCTGCCAGGCTTGAAAAAGGCCTCGACGCGGACTCCGTCTGCGTCGCCCTCTGGGCCGCCCTCTGGGCCGCCCTCTGGGCCGCCCTCTGGGCCGCCCTCTGCGCCGCCCTCTGCGTCGCCGTCTCCACCAGACCAGATTGGACTGGGCTGGAGACGTGACATTTGTACTCGAAGCCACCGTCTGGTCGAGCTCAGTGCAAATACGCGTTGATAGCTCAATCCGTAGACTTCTTTGTCTTTGTCGGCGCCTTTTTTTCCCACCCTGTAGCCCATTTACGACCCCCCCAAGCCACTTTACCTGCTTTTTACCCCACGCATTTGTCAAATGGCTTTGAGCAGATTAAACAGAGTTCCTAATCTGAGAAGGGATAAAAAAAAGGGTTAGAAGCACTCAGAGAGTCTCAGATTTTAATTTTGTGTCAGTTTTCTGCACAGAAGGAGGGAGGAAAAGACTCCAACATCACCAATGACCCAATTTTTTTTCAGCTTCCAGAGCTCAAATAACGAAAACAATTTTGTGTCACCCGATCTCCGTAGCTCGTGGCTCTTTCACTCTTTCTTCTCTCTCTCTCTCCTCTTTCCTAAACCTGAGCTTTTGCTCTCAGGTCATCATCACCATCAATCAACTCAAGAAGGAAGAAGAAGAATTGGACTCTTGCTCACGTGGCAATAGAAGCAGGTAGGGGTTTACACCAGAATTTTAGTTGGGG
>JAAUXU010180852.1_pt1 | contig 11017 bp, 2 predicted proteins | sample 7278151 | NCBI WGS metagenome assembly JAAUXU01 (sample SAMN14350113, study PRJNA611818) | marine sediment metagenome | isolation source: surface marine sediment (1.8m) | place: French Polynesia: Moorea | collected 2018-08 | reverse complement strand
CCCGAGCCCTCGCGCGCGCACCGATTAGAAATTTATTTATTTCCGTTTTCACATCAGAACACACACCACCCCCCCCCCGGGGCGGGGGGGGGGGGGGGCCCCAAATGGCGCCCTCCTTCCCCATTTTTTCCCCCCCCCCCACGCCTTGACTTTCAGTACTGATGTGACAGCTAAAGGGCGAAGAACTAAAGAAGCTCTTGACATTGGTGAAATATGCGTATGTGTGCAAAATAATGTGTGCATATTATAAACATATGGAATAGGCAGACAGGGCTTTGTCATGTTGCTGCTACTGCTCCTACTCGCTGTTGACTCGAGTGTTCTCGGCCAGCAGCTGAGCGGCTCCGAGTACGCGTTTGCCACCAAGAGGTCGAGGGTCCGGATCCTGCCCGACACGAACTCCTCCTTCAGCTGCACCAGTCCCATTGGGTCCATGGACTCGGCCATCCTGGTGGAGTCCGAGTCCGGGGACCTGTCAGACTACACCACGGTGCAGGTAGGCAATTGCAAATTGGCCAAAACCCCTCGACGACGACGACTTGAAGTTGAACCCTCTTTCAGTGGCAAATAGGCCTGGGGGACACCCTGTGCTACCGCTTCGTGTCGACGCACGACAACTCAATGAAAGGCTCCATCCAGGTGAGCAGAGGCAACTCTAGACAAGCAACAGTTATTCTTCGACTCGATTGTCACGCAAAGTTTGCAAAAGAGAGCAAAGTTTATTACAAGAAGGCTCTGCTTTGGTGAATCCAGATATTCTTCTCCCTCCCTCCAGGCAAGTAGGCCTTTGAGGCCTTTCAGAGAGGGGAAAAAGGTCTGCCAATATCCTCTTTGACACCTCGATCTAGACAAGGGCTCACAAAGTATAAGATTTGCACAGAAAAACCCAGTATCAAGTCTGTCCTGGGTCCAGAGAGCGAGGAGATGTCCTTTAGCAACAACTTCGGGACTGTGCAGAGCGAGCCAGAACTAACTCAAAGTGAATGCTTATTAGCTCAGACTGTATGTGACCTAAAAAGAAAAAAACGTGACGGGGGATGGAGAATGTATTGCTGAGCAACAGGACTTTCAGTATTGACAGAGCTTCCAAGTCAACATTGGCAGGTCATCCTGCATCAATTACTATGGGGTGTGATAAGGCTGAACAATATCCAATGTGCAGAAAATTGACCATCATCAAGTTTGGGGAAGCCCTGACGTTTACATTGGTCTTTTGGTCCGAAGAATACGAAATTCGTACGAGCTGAGTCGTGCATTGGTAGGGCTTGATCAGCATCCAGCTACTTCTGAGTCAGGCATGTTCGATTAATCGTATTTGGGACATTCATGATTATGATTAATTGGTTGGCAAAAGGGCATGATTAAGTGATCAAACTAATTAATTATAGCTTCCTCTTTGGCATGTGCTTTCCATAAGCACAACTGTCACAAAATATCATCATTCTGGATCTGGTGTCAATTCCATTTTAAGCTTTTACGTAGTTGCTGAAGACTGAAATGCCTTCTCCAGTGCAACACAGGGTTGCCAAGTTTTCCCTCAGCACTGCGGTCCGATTTGTGAAGAAGATCGGCCAGGCAGGAAATGGCCAATCTTAGAATTCAGCCACATTAGTAGATAAGATGAAAAACTTTTGCAGCCGAGATGTTTTTAAAAAGGACAACTTGGAGCTTTTTGTCTGGAAGAAAGCCCACCTGGCAACCCTGGCGCAACAGGAAACAGTCATGCTTTTACCAGTTACTCAGTTCGATCGTTTCTACAAACCATGATTATACGACTATGTCAGACCGCACGATTGAAAGATCATACAATAAATTGGGCATGTCTTACTTCTGAGTCACTCTGTACACGGGGATTGGTTTTTGTTGCACTCTGCGTTGAAAATAAATGAATGTGTGTGAAGCGCCCAACTCGGAGGGTACAGGGTGTCCACAGATTTTGTAGGACTCGTTGAATGGAGAGCACAAGTTTTGGAACACTAGCACCAACGATGCGAGCTCTGCGCAGGCAAGTTTCCCTCACCAATGTACAGGGTGCCGCAAAGAGTCTGCCCAACAACTTGGCTGCACGTCAAGACGCAAAAAAAAAGATGTTGGTTGCATTCTCCAAGCAATTAATGAAGGTCTTGAGACCAGGAAGAAGAAAGTTTAAATTAGTACAAGCAGGCCTCAAGAGAGCGAGGACCTCTCGAGGTCAGAGGCTCGGGACAAGTAGTTCTGGGTGGGCATGAGGACGTCCTGAAAATCTTCCTGGTACCTGGAAGACACACACGCAAAAAACAATGCGAAGATACTTTCCACGTGTTACGTATAATGCGTAGGCGAAAGTTTCCACGTCTCCCTGGAAAGTCTCTGCTTTCATGCGGCTGATGGAAAGTTGGCAAAGAATGGCAGCCCTGACGTGCAAGAGTGCCTACGACAGGTTGTGTGCAGATTTCTTATCCAATAATCCCAAGTCCCAATCTTCGTCTATTATTGACTTTGCTGTAATAAAACACTGTCTGAGGAAATATGTTCATCAAAATAGCTGCTGCTGCTGCTTCTCCGGAATTCCAAATTGCAACATCCACAAGTTCCCATTTGCGTGCCATCATAAGGACGGGTATGGAAGTGACAAGGCAATTGCTGGAGCGGGCGGAATTGGCTGGCCCGACGCATCCCTACTTTTCTTTCGCCATATGGTGAAAATGAATGTCAGCAGCCCGAGGCAGGACGACTTCACCTTGCAGGACACCCAAGTCTCATTTTCTTACGTGGAAGTTTGATATTGGGCATGAGACTCTTCAGTACAGGGTGAAGCACATAAATCTGGCCCCAGTGCGACTCCATCGAGGACAGCGACGTGGGCCAGTACAGCACTGACGTCCTCGACTTCTCGTAGGTCAGGACAGCCCTGACGTCCTCGACTTCTCGTAGGTCAGGACAGCCCTGACGTCCTCGACTTCCCGGGGACCAGAGTCCTCACGACCTGCGTGGGCCAGAGTGATGACGGCTTGGCACCCTTGAAGATGTACTCGTCCGACGATATTCCTAATTGCACACCTTGGGGTCCAGAACAAGGTCAAACTTGGTGCAATTTATAGTCTCACTTTTGCACGAACTTACTGTTGATTATACTTCTTAGTACATATCAGAGACAAATGCGTTGGCAATCTCACAAAGCTAATGCTGTTTTTCTTTTTTCCTATGAGAGGTCAGCACTTTTTCTTGCCATGTAAGCAACTCGACACTGCTATGAATGATAATGAGTCATAATAACTGAGTTGCATTCATTAGCATTTATTGCTGCCCAGGCTGAAAGTTGCTTCCAAAAGTTCTGCTCATTTCTCCTTGCTGTCGATCAGCATCTTTGTTCAGTTGTTCACCTCCAGCGTGGTTGATGCTGGCCCCAGAAGCAATCGCTTCTCCAGGGAGACATCAGCAATTCCGTTATTGAGCAACAGTTTAATTCCAATCCAGCAACGCTGCTGAGTGAAAAGTTGGTTTCGGCCGATGTTCGGTTTCGGCCGATGTTCGGTTTCGGCCGATGTTCGGTTTCGGCCGATGTTCGGTTTCGGCCGATGTTCGGGTTCGGCCGATGTTCGGGTTCGGCCGATATTAGGGTTCGGCCGAGATTCGGTTTCGGCTACTGGCTGAATTCGGGGTATCGGCAGAGGTCATTAACGTCGATCCTCCGAATTGAGACACACGTGTGTGACTTTTTCGGGCTGAAATCGATGCAAGACACATATGCATTGACCGAACTTTTTAAAGTTTCTTTTTTACTGCTATCGTAATTCCTGTGCTCGTCAGTTGAAGATAAACCTTTGACCCAAAAATCATCCATCATTCTCACATCCGGTTAAAATTCAACTCTTAACAAACGATCTCCTCTTGTTGCACCTGAGCAAATGAATAAGAACTGCAGTTATTATCATTGTGTGTTTATGTGCAGCTTCTACTAGGCTCTTCTAAGAGTAACAGTCTTCTACAAAGCTATTACTAATTCCTACAAGACTATTGAATAAGTGAATATCATTACAGCTGGTTCTCACTGGCAAAAACTATCACAGCTTATCCTGGGTGCAAATGCGTGCAGCAGAGCCTCAATATAGTGAGTGAACTTTTTTCTGACAGCCGAATCTTCACTAAATTAAACATCCCCCACAGTGAAGCTGCAGCAAAATTTCTTGTGAAATTTCACTTTAAGCCTTTTTTTAGTGAAATGCTGCTGTCTGCGTTGTTGTCAGTGGTTAGGCTGTTCGACTTTTATCCACCCTGTGCAAAATCGAATCTGATGCAAATTTTGTCAGCTCAATGACGCATCTTGAACAGTGGTGGCTGCAAGTTGGCATCAGCAATTCAAAGTTGCCAACAGACTCCTCTGTGGCTTTAGCGTCATGTAAGAACATGCGATATCATAAATGTGGAGTCGATACGATATTTGGATCAACAGTCGGTACTCGATATTGATATATCGATATCAAGGTCTGTAGAAACCAGGTTGTGGCACAAGACCTATCATGAGGCGCACAGGGCAGCAATGGCCGATTTGGTCGGCATGGCAAGGCACAACCTCTCTGAAAACAGTTCTGTAGCTTGCTGAGCTGATGATCGTTGTGCCGCAACCTGGTTTCTGCAGACCTTAGTCGGTATCAATTGAGTTGTTGATATTTTTTGAGTTTTCAATATTATCGAGTATCAACCTAGAAAAATACCGACTAACGATATCGATATTTCAAATTCAATAGTCGGTTCTCGATATCGATATATCGCACATGCTTAGCATAATCTACAAACAGCCCTAAGAGCAGTGTTCACATGTGAGATCAGTTAACCAGACATTCTGGCATCAGCTGCCTCGACAGGGAGTTGCGCAATCAGCTGTGAGGCACTAAAGTCAATGTTTTTCTGCAAATGAAAAACAAGTAGTTGCCTTTTATTAATAAATGCCTGGTGGAGAAAGTCAGTTGTTGCGAAAAGAATCTGCAACCACATCTGCAGACTTTGGTCCAACCGTGTGTGGGGAACTTTTTTGCAGGGCAACTGATGACTTCACTGGGTTATACTGCATCTTGGCCCAGGGGTTACACGGCTCAAACATGGACAATGTTGACCAGGTTCAAGAGCAGTTCTTATTGGAGAGTACACATAAATGCTGCAGATGCGTTTTTCAGAATTGCAAAACATCAGATCACCCTAGCACACAGCACTGCTGTCCATAAGTACTTTGGATTGTAGACATATACATTAGGCGAGTTCAAAAAGGTACTTTTTCTGGATAATTCATATTTTGTCACCATGGATTTTGGCATAGGGTCAAATCAAGAGAATTTTACCTAAAAAGTCTTTTCCTAAAAGGTCATTTACTGTCTGCACTTCTAACTTGAAATTTTACTGCAGTATCGAAGTACATACAACTATCTGAATGGGCAACTCCAAAAATGCTACATCGTAACTGTGTCTCTGATTGAACTGAAATTTTAGGTGCTTATGGCAGACAATGTCAAATATTAGCGGTTAAAATTTCAGCTCAATCAGAGCCGCTGTTATAGCATGACATTTTAACATATATATCGCATGTGCCACAAACACGTGGATTAGAATCAAGGTCACTTTTAAGTTGTGCAGTTAAGACTCGAGGTCGTTGCTACTCTTTACCATAGAGAGGATGCCGCTGCTCAATGAATGGGTGGTTCTCACTAAAAAAAAAAGGTCATTTTTAAAATTTTCTCACTTTTCAAACTTTCAAACTGAAATTACCAGTATTTGTCTTCATATGGTCAATTTGTCTCGAAAGTATTCACATTAGCATCTGGCTGAATGTGCATCACAAGATGTTTCTGCTCTGCCACAGACTTGGTCATTGTGATGGAAAAGTCAATTGGTTGAGGAAAATTACACGTTTGACAAAAATCAGAAGAGTTATTCCCATTTGCAAATTTCACTCGAATTCTCTCGTGTGCAAAGACTTTTCCTGGGTGTTGTCAAACAAACAGTCTCTTTTGACTAATACCCAAGGGTTAAATAGTCGGTATTGAGGAAAGCCCCCTTCTGTTAAGAACTTCTTGACTGTCGTCCAACGGATTCATGGCTGGCTGGACCCCAATAGGGCCTTCCTGGAAGGCCCTAAATAGGCCCTCACTTAGAGGGGCCCCTTTGAGGCCGACCAACCTACGCCATGACCTGGCCCACGCCAAAGGACGTTCCCGTGTCAACTCTGGGCTCTCCGGCTCCTGCAGTCCGGATGCCGGAACAAACAAACAGACACCCAACTCGAGTATAATAAACAGTTATGATATTTCATTGATGACATCAATTCGATGTAGACAGTGTAGGGCGGTAAATGCAGGCAGGCAGTCCGACCAGGTCGGGCTGGACAACAGCCCGGCCCCGCCACACCGCAGTCCGGTCCGGTCCGGTTCAGCCCGCCACATCCCTACACCGGGAGGCTGCATTTCCCTTTGCTCCTTCTTCTCTTCAATATCAGGCAGGGATTGAACATGGCTTCAGTTATTCCCTTTTCTCTCTTTCCTCCCCCCTTCTCCCCAGGGATGTGGGATAATGTAGAGCGCATCCTGACAAACTCCCCATAGCAATTTGGTGGTCAAAGGCCTTAGGCCTACCACGTGGGCCCGTGGGCCCGGTCAGTCTGGGCCACAGACAAAAAGTGAGTGAAGCGAATAAAGAATGGAGCAAATAAAGCGCGTCTCTCCTACAGTGAGAGTAACATCCCCAAATTGTCCTGCTTACTATAGCGGTGGGACACAATGTGGTCTCAGGGTTGATACTTGAGACAGGTTGGACAGGGTTGATACAGGGCTGATATCTGAAAAAGGCAGGAAAAATGACCTCATCAGAAGTGAAACATGTCAATAAACGGCAAAATCGGAGACTTTTGCAGAAATTAGTCGTTAGAATTTGTTAATGGGAGAGCGCAAAGGGTAATGAAGAGACCTCACGTGATCAGATGAAGTGAGTAGAAGCGTGCAAAACATGCGGGAAATAAGGGTCTCTCATGCATGCAAAACTGCTTGTTGGGCCTGTCTCACACATACTTTGTAGTGCAGGGTGGAGCAAACACTTCTTGAGTTGGCTTGTAATATTGCCATTTTTGCATGTGCGTCGAACGCTCAAGCCGAGGGCCTTGAAGAACTCCGCGGTGACGGAGTTGAAACTACGAAGCCACGCAGGAAGGCCTTTTGTGGGCCTTTGGAGCACTTTTGTGAGGCCGCCTTGAATCAATCTGGTGAAGGTTTTACTCTTATTCTCCCCGGAGATCCAAGCAGCGTAGAGTCTTTGTTGTACCCACTTCTTATTGCTATCAAGTCCTCTACAGACAGCACTTGCTGCATGCTCAAAAGGTGGTGGCAACGCTTCTTTTTTTCGAACGGAAGACGAGAGGCACCAAAGCTACAGATAGCTCTTCTACAGTCATGGAAAGAGAAGGCCACGTGACCTGGAGACTCTGCTGTTCGGTTGGCAACTCTGCCTTGAGAATGGTCCAGCTGCACCGGACACTGGCGCAAGTACACTTAGGTGAGTGACGTAGGACTAGCGCACCAATGGCCAGGGTTGTCACCAACCACATCAGGAATCAGACATGGAAAGGAGTAAGGTTAGATTAGTTAGGTCTGGCTAAGTTAGAACGGGTTAGATCGGAACTGGTTAGGTTGAAACTAGGTTAGAGATAAACTATGTTGGAATCATTTAGGCTAGAACCAGTTAGGTTAGCACAACTGGTAAGATTTGTTGAGTTCAGGTTGCATTTCCATTTCCCAATAAGGCGGGTGGCAACCCTTACCGGCGGTTGTGGTCCTAATTAACTCAGCCACTCCTGCAAAAAAAGGGGAATGCCGCTGTGCAGTGCACTGCAGTATTTGCACAGTCGTGGGGCTCCCAGTCAGAGGTCTTCTGAAAATGAGTTTCTGCGCTGTGTCCACTTGGCGCATGGTGTAACCTGTCCGAAGAATGAAATAAGTCGGTTAAGTCACTCTCACATTGCTCTTGTACACTCGGGTGGACCTGACAAAGCTGGATAACGGACTTTACGACTCCAATGTCCAGGGTTGCCAGGTCGCCTCCCTAAGGCCGTATGAGGCCTGGCCACTTCGCAGTGCATGAAGCAGACTTCACAGAAGCCTCAAGGCACTCATGCATGGTGCTCATAGATTCTGTTGTTGCTAGTTTCGCTTTTTTTTGGTAAGAGATCACACCCAGAGTGAGCTTGTCCTCCTGCCCTTTTTTTTGCACAAAGTCAGAGAAGTTGCACCCTAGGGACTTCTGGTGGCCAGACGGTATTGAAGAGTTGCCACATAGTTTACCTGACAACAACATTGCCAACACATTGGCAGTCCTGAACTGAACGTCCCATCCACGGCCTGTGGTGTTGGACTCGTCCGAGCAGTAATGGCCAAGATATGTTGACAAGAAATGTGTGCTGAGATTGCTGCCGTGCAAATATGTATGCCTTTTTTTAGGCCTAATGATAGCTCAAAAGCAAAATACCAAGGAAGCAACATTGCTGATCCATCCACATCCCTTGTACTGCATAGCAGAGAGAGCTCAGGACTGGGGATGTGTCTTTGTTAGAAGTAAAGTTTGCTAGTTATGCTCTAATAAAAGCAGAAAAATTGGCGAAGTATCAGGTAGAAATGGGGGAAAAAACCGCAAAAAATTGGTGAAGTACTGCAAAAAGTCAGTCTTCACATTTCCTCGATGCACACTCAGCACCAAAGGCAAGGTCCCAGCATTTTTGCGTGGCGAAAGTTACGTCAAAGTTAACAAATCCTTCTAAATAGTACAAAGGCCCAACATATTTTGTGGTCGCTCATGCGACCAGATAAAATGTACATAATGTGCAGGGATTATGCCAAAAGGACAGAAATGTGCCTCAAAGCCCATGATTGGGTCTCTTATGCCCTCAATCTTATATGCAAGCCCCTGCCCATCCCTAGTCGGGATGACCCCGAATTGGAGTTAGGTACAACGTTTGCAAAATTTTCAAAATCAACCGCCAAATGTTCGACCTCCAGCAACTCCAAGAGAAAGATTTTCTCCACTCAGCTCTTCAATAAAAAAAGGACCCAGCTTCTTCCTTTACATTAACCTAAAGCTAAACTTAAGCTCTGTAGTGTGACGATCATAAAAACGCGCTTCACAGGGTGCGTCAGAATTGGCGTCAATCCCGTGAAAACGGGATTTAGTACGTGGAACACTCATCGAAGGACTGACAAAAATATGATATTACACAAAAATTGTTCTCTTCATTTCTGTACCGGTCAGCTGATCCATGAGATTCCTGTACCTGCCGATCGTGACCACGGCCAAGTTTGGCTGTCACGAGGCCAACTGACGCCAGATCAATGCGCAGTGAAAGGACTGTCGGCGTGACATATATATGTAACGGACTGAACTTGTTACACCACAAGCTTTATTATAACATAAGCACAATGAGAGACCTCGATTGTGTACCTTCTGTTGTCCTTGTACATTACTACCAAACGATAGTTTTGTAACATGTGAACATTGTGCCACAGGTGACTTACACAAGTGTGAGGAGCATCCACTCCATCTCCAACAGCTACTTCTTCAGGCTGGCGTCGGCCGACATCAACTGCGTGTGCGACTGCCCCGGAGGCGCCAACGCATGCAACCCGCACACGGACAGGTAAGTGTCCCAGCACTCCTTCACCCGGTCCACGATGCGTTGCATGAAGGCTGTCTTATATCACATTGGAACTTTTTTGGCCCTCACCCTGCAAGAGTCTTGGTAAAGGGATAATTAATTCTTCACTACTAAGCTACCTTTTGCACACTCGTGGCAAGGAAGGAGCTTTCACAGTGCCAAAAGACCCCTCTTTTTGCGACGTTTTTTGCCCTCAACACTTCTTTGTTAATCAAAGAGATCTCGGCATTTTTCGCACAAAAGACACACACTTGTTCTTTAAATCAACACACCACAAGAGTTGACACACATACAAAAGTAGACGGAGGATTTCACTCTTTCCAAACTTTTTTTATACGAATGTGTCTTTCTCCTGACTGTGCAAATCTGGGGATCAGAAGGTGCCATAAAGTTTGAGTTCAGTGCATAGTGTGGGTGGAGGACGAAGGAGTGGGAGTTCAGTGACACTCACAGTGCAGCAACGTGGAAGAGGCAGCTTCAGCCACAGCAATAGCGAATGGAACAATGGAGACAATCTCAAACGTGTGGCAACAAACATGTTGATGACTTTTCTAAACAAATGTTTAAAAAGACAACAGCGGCAGATGTCACAAACTCCAACCTATAAAAGGGTTAAGATGACCCACAAGTCGGCATCACTTCCACCTCTCACAAGTTGGACAGCAGAGACAAGAGGAAAAATGAGGGTCTGCCTTATCCTCCTACTCCTCGTAGCCTCCGGCTCCCCACGCTCAGTCAACCGTGAAGGAGAGGATCTAGAAGCACAGGGTCCACCAGGAGAGGGTCCACCAGGAGAGGGTAAACCAGGAGAGGGTTCACCAGGAGAGCGTCCAGAAGGAGAGTGTCCAGAAGGAGAGTGTCCAGAAGGAGAGTGTCCAGAAGGAGAGCATCCAGAAGGAGAGGGTCCAGAAGGAGAGGGTCCAGAAGGAGAAGGTCCAGAAGGAGAGCGTCCAGAAGGAGAGCATCCAGAAGGAGAGGGTCCAGAAGGAGAGCGTCCAGAAGGAGAGCGTCCAGAAGGAGAGGGTCCAGAAGGAGAGGGTCCAGAAGGAGAGGGTCCAGAAGGAGAGGGTCCACCAGCAGAAGGTCCACCAGCAGAAGGTCGACAGGCAGAGAGTCCAGAAGGAGAGGGTCCAGAAGGAGATGGTCCAGAAGGAGAGGGTCCAGAAGGTGAGGGTCCAGAAGGTGAGGGACCAGAAGGAGAGTGTCCAGAAGGAGAGCGTCCAGAAGGAGAGCGTCCAGAAGGAGAGGATCCAGAAGGAGAAGGTCCAGAAGGAGAGGGTCCACCAGCAGAAGGTCCACCAGCAGAAGGTCGACAGGCAGAGAGTCCAGAAGGAGAGGGTCCAGAAGGAGATG
>JAAUXU010013822.1_pt1 | contig 11018 bp, 7 predicted proteins | sample 7278151 | NCBI WGS metagenome assembly JAAUXU01 (sample SAMN14350113, study PRJNA611818) | marine sediment metagenome | isolation source: surface marine sediment (1.8m) | place: French Polynesia: Moorea | collected 2018-08 | reverse complement strand
TTTGTGCAATGCTCGTCACTTGCCTGGCACTCCAATGGTTGATGCTAGGCATATATTTGCTATGGACTGGAGATTCTTCCCAACCCTGGACCCACAAGTATGTCAGTGCAGCAAGTATGTCAAGGAGTGCCATACTCATATTACTTGCATCTCATATTTGCCACAGGTTGCTGTGTATGTTTGTCGAGATCTTGATTCTCGCTTCTCTGATCGTGAAGCTGCTGCTGTGGCTGAGTGGCTGGCAAGCGATGAACCAATCCATGGCATGAGAGACCATCCCCTTCACCAATCACCACTTTTGGGTAATCATACCATCAAAGAGGCATAAGGAAGTTTTTGTGGAGTGGTTCCTGAGGGGTCAGCTCTCCGGAGTAGGGTTATGCAACAAACTGTGGTGAAATTGATGACTGAGATTTCTTTGATTCAATGATTGATGTTGAAATTGAGTCCAGGCAGAATCAAGTTACCAATGGCAATTAATGCAAAGTTGACAACCAGTTGTACTTGTGCAAATGCCCGTCTGTCTGCTATTCAGAAGTAGGTTGAGAGGAAGAGAAAAGCGTCTTCTCTTGCTTTACTTGTCATCTTCTCAACTGGCTTCATCGAGTGGCACCTCTGAACACCTATTCAGTAGTTCTAGTCGCTGCAGCATAGCGGAAGCGACCAGAACCTGCTGAACCCAGAAAATGTGGGAGCACTGATGTACCTTAATTATATCTCAAGGATGATGAACCATCAGCAATTGTAGTCCAATAAATGCGTCATCTCTTGAAAAAAATTGACCAATAATCAAAGCTAAATCAGACACGCAAATACTGTCCAATTGTTCACATAACATTTATGTAAGGTCAATCAAGCTTCGCTCTAGGGACCAATGGCCATCATGGTTTTTGAGAATTGGATTAAATCTTCCCCAGCCTGAACTTGTCACATGTGCACCTTCATGGTTCATCTTTACATTATTGTAAGAGCCAATAAGGCGGAAAAGTCATGTCTGTCACTTCTTAGGTGCCTCCTGGGGCTGCCATATGCAAAAGAAGAGTGCTCGAAAACTGTGGAAGGAATCATGGAAGTCGATGCTTCAAGATCCACTAGCTTTTAAACCCAGACATGGCGAAAAAGGCCCTGATCAAGACTTACTTACGAAGTTTGTGCCTGACATATGAACATACAAGAAACATGTCAGATTCCTATACAGCTGAAGTGACTTTTGTTTCAGGTATGTGTGGCCGTGGGGAATAGTCATCTCACTGCAACACGATAGCTACCATTGCCTATCTTACCCTAAGAGAATCATGCGTCCTTTCCCCACTCAGAGAAAGAATGAGCCAAACAACTTTGTTGCAGCCATCACTGTACGAAATACGACTCTGTGGGAGGAGTGCCCACCAGAATGCAGGCCCAAGGAACACCAGGACTGGACACACTGTTAAAAAGAACATTGGTGCATGTGCAGCACAGCTACAAAGTTTTAAATTAACTCTTACATTTTGACCTTATGTACAAGGTATTTCGTCTGTAGTTTTATATCATTGACTCGCTCTACTTGAGCTGCTATAACATTGCCAAGTTGTGTACCAATGCAGCCGAATGAACTTTAGCAGTAAGTGGAGACAGTTTTCTTGGTGATCCTCTTTTTCAAGATGCTATGACTTCCCTGGAAAAGCATTCAATCTTTGACAGATACTGACTGAGCTATCATGGACTGCTGGTCTTTCCCTGCCTCGGCGATGAATGAATGAACCGACAAATGAGCTCTACCATAGCCATTAGCAAATTTTTCCGGTCTCCCTCTTGCAGCGGTTAAATGTCAACATTCTCCTGGCATCCAGAAATGCCGACAGCAATGTAAACACCAACAAAGAACTAAGAGGTGATATCCATCGTCATCTATCTGATCATAAGCCTCTAGTCATGCGGCGAGCTAGATCTTCTTCGAGCTGTTCCTTCTCCTCTCTCGTAGTGAACGGCAAAGCGCGGTATTGATACGTTCCATAAATAGCGAGTGTGGAAACATGAGGCATCTTTAAATGAGGATGATAAACAATGGTTAGGAAAAGGTACGAAGGCATCATCGATTTACCTGAGAGCACCTCACACCTCGGCCTCGCTCTGTCTGTGGCCCATGGTGGTGCAAAGAATACTTGGACACAACACGACGTTGACACATTAGCATTTTTTCTTTCTTCACACTCTACAGGTTCGCCTCGTCAGTGCGACCATTGAGTTTTGTTTCCTTTTTATGTCTTTGGTGCTTATTCCCTGCTCGCAAAGAGTCATTCTTTCAGTCAGACTGAAGATTAAAGATTGAGGGGACAGTCACAAGCAAGGACTCAGAGTGATGGAAGTACTGTACTTCTTGGTCAGCTGGATCAAGGCAGGCAGGAGATAAAACACGGTGAAGTTACTCTGAACGACTGTGTCAATATCAGTGCCTCGAACAATTCCGTCTAGACCAAGCATTGATCCTTGAAGGGCAGAGTGGTATATTTAGTGAAGTCGTCTCCATCGAGCCACTCTATGGTGTCGAAATTTTGCCGAAGTCCGCACAAAGTCCAGCATGGATTTTGACACTTTTAACTGAAGGTCAAAAAATATGCCGGGTGTGATGATTGTTAAGTGTGGTATAAAGTCCGACTCGAAGTTCGGCACTTTTCACTGAAGATTTTAGAAATGTAGGCTGTGACGATTACTAACTCCTGCGCGAAATCCGACACGAGGTTTGGCATTTTCAACTGAAACTCTCAGTTTTAGTTCTTTTGCCGAAAATATCGACTCTATTCATGACGAATAAACACATTGTCACGCTCAAGGACAATCCCAGGGTCCATCTTTCAGCAACAAATCATGCAGCATTTCAAAAGTTCAGAAAAGATGCCAAGGATGGTAGGCAGCCAAGGTGATCTCTTTCCTCGTTTCTGTGGATGGCCTGACCTTCTTCGCAGTCGCCAACGACAGATCCGCAAGGGATTTGGGGCACAAGGATTGAAAATGCTGAGCGCAACAATGAAATCCTTGGTTAAACATTTGTAGCAACATACGGTGCAGCCTGTATATGATCCGCCTGTGATGTTGAAAATGAGCAGGTTGTCTTATTTTTCTCTCTTATTTTTCAGTACAATAACCTCAAAGCACAAAGTGATGGCGAGCCCCCTCCCTAAAATGAAGCATTTAAACTACAATTAAATTCACTCAGATGCTTTGAACTGCATTAAGACTATGATGTAGGTGACGACGGTACCAATGCCAGAGGCGAACGTCATCCTTGAAAGGGTGAAGAACTCCAGGGGTGAGACTGACGCCTCCATAAATCTGGATCGAAGGATGTCAAACTTGAAGTGGTAGTCTTGGTGGCCATCATTAGCCCTGTCCAATGAGGAAGACTCGACTGTTGCTGTCAATGCGAAGTCTTCCAGGCAGATCCTAGGGGGAAGACTTTTTGTACAATAAGACAAGTGCTTCTGCCAAGTGTAAAAAGTGCGTCATGTCCCGCAGTACTTTCGTACTTGCACTTTCTGGCCACAAGCGCCAGCCTCTGGCCGCAGCTAGACATTGCGTACAGCCTACCCACAAAGCAGAGAGTCAAGATCCAGTTCGACAGAGAGAAGATTCCAGGGACAGCGCTGCTGCTGGTGCTGCCGCTGAACAGCACGGTCATTGACGCGTAGGCCGTCACGACAATCGACAAGCTGTTGGTGACGAAGAGGTTGACGAGTCCCCTTCCGAGCAGAGAGTCGAGGTTTCGAGACAGTCTGCAAAGAGATAGACCCACTTCCAAGTGTTCCTCAAAGTCGAGGGTTTGAGAGGTGCCAAGCGTCGTCTCCTTGGGCCTATCTTGATCTTGTTGGGACATTGGTGAGAAATCTATTAAGAATGAATCTATCAAATGAAGAGCTACAGTACATACACGCATATACCTCTGACATTAAGTCACACCATCACCTCTTTTTAATCTGATCGCCCACTCCTCGAAATGTTCAGAGATGTACCGGATGAGGAATGTGTTGAGGAATTCCACGCCTAAAATCACCGGAGAGAAAAACCCTAAGGTGGTTTGCATCGTCAGCACCGCCAGGACGATCCACTTGACCTATGGATGTAAGAATCAATGACAAGGAGGTTACTGTGTCAACACATTCATTGCAGGTACCAGGCTGCCGTCTGTGACATCAGGGAAGATCTCGGAGCAGGCCGCATTCCAAGTGAAGAATGAGAGCACGGAGATGAGCAGGCAGAGCATACAAACGGCACATGTCCCATAAAGAGCCTGAATATCGCACCCTCAACCGAATTCTGCGTAACACAGCTACAGTACAGGGTGCCACTCATTTAGGCAACCGTTATACGCCATAAAACATTGTTATGTTACGTAACGTTAAAAATAAGTCCCTTTGGCGGCTCTGATGAATGCGACCTTGCTCGCAATTTTGGTCTTTTTCTCGATATTGCTGCAGCTACATATTGTTTGCTTTCAATTGTTTTTCCGCTTTGCTAAAGATAGAATAGTGAGACTTCTTACTCAGTCCAGAGAAACCTAATGTTTGGGGGAAGGGGGAATGAGAAAAACAAGTTGAGTTGCATGTGTTGCACCCTGTAATGTGATTTAGAGTTGTACCAAATAGAGTGAATGGACTCTCGATCGTGCATCACCGCTTAAAAGACCACACCGGCTATTAGGTCAAAATGGCTCGGTCCAGATTCAAATGGCACATCTACTTAGTAAAATATCTGCTTTATGCGTCATGGAATATTGGTTAATAACCCTGTTGCGCTCTTCCTCAAGCCAGTAAACCCGTACAGCATTTGATGTTTTTCGAAGTTTTGACCATTGTCATTCTAAATCAAAATCACTGATTTGTAAAATTATTGCAAAATCAAATACTTCACTACAACCTTGATATAAAGTCATTATTTTCGATCACTGACTTTAAGTCTATCCTAATTATGCTGTACGATTTGAGCACCGTAGGTGAGACAGCACTGGTTTGATTTTAGTGATTGCGTGATCACTTTGCCTCCACTTGTAAGGTCTCGCCGCTTTTTAGGTCATTTTGACCTGAGCTAAGTGTGATGCATTAAGCGGAGTTCACTATGCCGTGTGGGAGGTAAAGAATGCTACTAGTAAAAGAAATTCTTTAGACAATTATGTCATCGTTCATTCATATTTGAAAAATCGAAACATTTACCGTTTCGTTTTTTTCATGAATTTCATTTTTCTACCAACATTCTTTACTTCCATTCCTCACAACTATGGCTCAAGTGCTTTCACGTCATGAAAGTAATGTGGTTGGGGACAGTAGTGCGATTGCCCCACGTCACGAGGCATCGTGGATCAGAGAAAAAATGCTCCAGGTCCACTTGACCTCAACAACTCGGATGACGGTGCCAATATTCCCTTGCTCTTGCATTTGTTTGCTATTGCTCTGGCCTCGAAGTACTCAGAGATGTGTTCGAAGTCTTTGGCCAGCCTCGCCAGCTTTCCTCTTTGCATTGCCGTGAAGTAGATGTGGAGGACAACAGAGATGGATAAAAGAATGACAAGGAAGAACTGCGAGACGGCGTCTAGAGGAGAGAGCTTCAAGCCCCTGGCGAGGTCCCGCAAGGTGAGAAGCCTGTGGAACGCCTCCTCTGGACCGAAGTAGGCAACGAAGACTACAAAAGGAGCTACCTGTAACAGTCCGAGATCTGCGGTCGATGTCAACGATTCATCGTCGACTTTTCTGTGAGAGGCGCCTCCAGCAATGTCCTCACCTTGACCAAACAGGGTATCAGGTGCTTGATTAGAAGCCACTTGCTGAAGTGCAGGGTCCCAGACTTGGCCGACACCCTGAGGGGGAACCCAGCCAGCAGGCTGAAGATTTTCAGTGTTAGAGACACCTCGGTGATAAAGTTCACTCCCATAGTTTTTTTCCTTTCTCCACTTTGAGGCGGCGGCACTTAAAGTCTGATTTTGCTTCGACGAGATAAAGGTGACTGACAGAGAGTCAGTAACAAGAGGTGAGCCAATTATAGAGAAAGCGTTGTCCTGAGTAATCATGAGGTCCAGTGCAGGAGAGGTAATGTTGACATAGTTGGGAGGATGACAACTTTGGTCATGGTGGATAGGACGTAGTGTGTATTATGTCAGACGTGGTCGATTGACAGGGTTGTTACACAAGAGAACACGCGTTTACCAACCCAGTGTATTTGATACAACGCGCTATTGGGTCATGAACGCAGTGCAGTCAGGAGAAACAGATATTGGTCTGGTGGCACAGTGAAATACCAATTCACCGAAAATTTTCATAGCATCTCGTCCATAGAAAAGAAATAATTAATGGTGGTAACAGAGACACCAGAAATGTCCCGCGAATATTGGAAAGACGCCTATTTTGCTGGGGTTTCTTAAAAAGAATTAATGCCCGTATGTTTTCAGTAAACCACAAAGAAAAAGCTCCCACCCAACCAAGTCCACCGCCGTCCCACGCGCATGGCATTTTACGGGATTATTTACTTGGAACTAAGTTTTGCATATACGGGATGTGCAGAAAGAAGTAACAGCAAAATTTGCAACGTCAGGTTTAGGGGGGGATGGTACTCATTAAAAAAGGTTAAAGTGAAGTTTAACTTTCAAACATGTCTTCACTAGTTGTAACAGATTTTCACACAAAGCTCATACCCTTAATTGAATTTTCCAAGGCCTCAACGAGAAATATATTTAAACAAAGGCTTGGTAGCGATGCCAATATTTTAGTGTGTTCACAAACCATATTTCCGCAAATCACAAGTCACGGCTTAAAATAAATTTGTCACTTTTAGGTGCGATTTTTTACTCAAGGGGGACTGTATTTCACACACCTTCAGACTTAAAATATCTGTAACTTTTTTAGAAACTTCTGCCGTGACAAAATGCAAAAGTTAAAGCAACACCATACCAAAATTAGCAAGGTTTTTCATGGTCCTTTTGGCATTTTCATTAATAATTAGTAGCCTCAACTGTAATGCAAACGCAGCTCTAATTCTTGGGCAGCATTACACGTCCGACCGCACAAGATTAGCAGATTTTGATGCATTAAGATTGAAAGCTTAATTGTCCAGCAAATGAAGAACTCAATGTCCCTTGCATTCGCAACTTGTCCATAAAACAGTTACTTCTCCGTCAAATCGGCTACTTCTTCACGACATCAGCTAGTTGCCCATCAAATGGACCACCAAGTCGGTTATTTGTCCATTATATCAGCTATTTACTTGCCCATCTTTCATCACAAAAACTGTCGACACATGAAAAGGGGAAATAAATGTATTTTCATTCAATACAAATTAGCACAGCTATTGGCAGGCAAGAGCAGGACAGGTATGAGGAGGTTGTCTTCAGCACTTCTTCTGTTGGAGTGCAAGTTTCTTCGCCATTGATGGGACATCACAGACAGGCAGACAGAGACAAATTGGTATGCCAAGTGAGTGGTTGCAGACTGCACACTTCCCGAACAGACTAAGAACAGTTGACAATCAGCCAGTTTTCGGGCACAGAGACTACCCATTTAACCTGTATCCATGCCCTAGACTGTATTTTCTTCTGCCAGCCACATGCCGTTCTCCTGTTGATGTAGGATGCGGCACTTTAGACCTAAACAAAATTTTCTTACTACAGTTAGCAACCAGCAGGATGAGCTTGCTTCCAGGAGCTGTCCATGTTTAAGCATCCCCCCTGGCCTGTACAGTGGCATTACGATAAATCAGGAATATTTTCAACCTCACCAAGATCTTCCAGGTGTTGAAGTTGGGGGATTCCGCTGTGATCTTGAAGAAGTTTTGTCAGTCTAGATGTCAGACCTTTTGTCAAATTTGAGCAAAGTCAACAAACAATCATGGAGCAACACTGCCATGACACCATTTGTGAACTTGTGCACGCAGGCCATGGTGCCTCTGACATTATCAAGCTCACTAACTACAAGAAATCAACTGTTTATGATGTTGTGAAGAGATTTTGGGACTCAGGGGAGTCTAAGCGGAAGGATCACAGTCCCAGCAGTGACAAGGTTTGTACTTCTCACTTCCTGGCAGGCCTGAAATGCTCCATTAATGCCAATCCTGCAACACCTATGTCTGTCCATGCTAAGAATTGTAATGTCTGTCATGCTACCATCTCCAAGAGCATCAAGGATCTTGGCATGACATCCTAGGCCACAGCGAGAAGTTCATCTTAACAGCAAAGATGAAGAAAGTCCAACTGGAGCGCTGTGTCAAGATACTGAATGAGCTGAAAGGTGCCTCTGCTGGGCATTTGAAGTTCTTCTCAGATGAGAAACTTTTCACCATTGACTGCTCCAGAAATGCAAGGAATGATCGCTGGATTGCTGTGACTAAGAGTCAAGTACAGGCTATATTTAGAACAAAGAAGCCTGCTACTGTGATGATCTTGAGTGTCCTGTCCAGTGACGGTGACATTATACCACCACATTTCTCTACTGAGGGCCAGAAGATCAATCAGAAAGTGTATCTGGATGTCCTTTGCAATGTGGTAGTACCTTGGATGAAAAGTGGCGGCTGGAAGGCCGTCCCTCTTGCAGCAGGACTCAGCTCCAGCACATAAGTCCAGCACTTTCTTTTTGCCGCTGTGCCTCACTTCTGGACGTGTAAGACCTGGACCTCCAACTCACCTGACCTGAACCCACTGGACTACTTCTAGAGGGAACTGGAGAGGCAGGCCTACACTGTCCCCCATCCCAATATCAAGAAGCTAAAGGCCTCCATCAAGCATCTCATCAACAGCTGTCGTGTTTTTCGCACCAGAATCGAGGCTGTCATCAAGGTAGAAGGCAGTCACATTGAATGACAGTCTCCTCAAGTGTTTCAGGCAGAATAAAGCTCATTTTTTCCTGCTTTGTCTACACCTGGAAGATCTTGATGAGGTTGAAAATATTCTGGATTTATCGTAACGACCCTTTAAGTGAGTAGAACCTTGTGATGAAATTGGATAAACCAAGGTAGAACTGAGTTGCTGAGCTGCTTTGATGGGCAAAAGATTTTGTGAACAAGTGGCCGATTTAATGGACAAGCAGCCATATTTGATGGACGATAAATTTTGCCCCTTTTTTTTCAGCCGCAAGGCTTTTTAAAAACGAATCCAGCGATGCATTGTGACTGTCAGTTCCACTCCAGCCTATTGACAATGAGGAGCAAGAGTCTCTCAGTTTTTACTTCCATCCTCAACATTGTCACATGACCATCAAGCGGGAAATTGCTTTTCTTTGAAGGTTGGCAATACTTTTTTTCCAGAACACGGGGGTACAGCTTCAATACAAAAAAGCAACGATGTGCAAAAATGCTGAAGAATGATCCCCAAGAGAAACATCCACTATACACGAGTCCAGTATAAAAGTAGGTACGAAATTTACCGTCCCATATTTGTTTCCTCTCCTGTTCTATTCACTGCGAACGCGTGATCAAATAATGTTTTACAGCCCCAGCACGGTAGCTGCTGGACTGTGCGGTGAAGTACTGTTCTTTTCAAGTAGGCTGTTCCCATTCACAATGTTCGACACCATAGAGGGGCAAAACCTCACGACCTATTTTTACTTTGTCCCTTGACCTTAACTCCCAAGATGGTAAATGCACAAATCATATCTGTAAACACTGTAATCAGAATAACTTTTATGTCACACTTCAGTCATTACTAGTCAGCATTAGAAGGGTCACAAAAAGAGTCACTCTCACTGGATTCATCCTTGGTCCTCATCTCTTTCGACCTCCTCCTGACATTCATGCAAAGTTTCTAATGCGTATTGGCTTTCTTGATCCAACCTTGAACAGTCTGACTGTAATGAATAAAAATGATCTTGAATGCGTATTCATGACAACCATGGCTGCATCCCTGCACAAAGTGCTCTTGAAGAGAGCCTTCCGCTGAAAACGCTGGAAAATATTTTTAATAGGCATTTAGCTGCCTTTACAAGCACCTGTGAACAGTGACATGAATGCTGTTATCAAATCTTTGCCCTCCAGTTATTGTCACATTCATCTTTACCACCATGGACAGTCAGAGAATGAGAAGCTCAGTCAGAAATATGTCAGAAAAATCTTGTCAAAACAAACACTCTTTGGTATCAAGAGCTTGAAAAGACGATTAAGTACCTTGTACAGGTCTTATGAATCTTTTCTTTTGCAACGAGAACGTTGTTGGGTAGAAAACAGAGCTTTCCTCAGAGAAGACGAAATAGTACAGCAGACAGCTATCGCACCGACATTCTAGGTACCGTATATGAGTTCTGTGTCCGTGGTATAGAGCCTTGTGCAGAGCAACAGATTGATACACTTTCTTATCTTGCAACCTCGTCCATCTGATGGACGGGTTGGTGAGATGTGCCATGAATTTAGCTCATACTTTGTTGTTGTATACCAGCCTGACCAAATTGTTTGCGAAATGGTTCCACCAAAAATATCAACACAATAGTGCTTCGATTAAAAAAATAACCCTCACGTGCATACAGTTTTTTTGTGAGATACAGTCAAGAATAAAAGTATTGACCCCCTCGACCTGGCTAAGCTACATTTACTTATGTGTGAGTAGAAGTAAAAACTATTAAAAAATATTTCCTTCGTCACTTCAGCATGCATTGGTAAAATGTCACATGAAGGTTATCTGTAACAGAACAGGAATTCTTGTTTTCCCTAAATCAGTCCTGCGGCAACAGAAATGCTCTTCAGGTTGTCGAAAAGCTTGAAGAATTCATAGCCATAGCTATTTACTTCACTGTTATATCATGACGAGGTCGACCTATCTCTACACCAGGTCTACCTCTAGTCACTCACCCTGTCCTTCTCACATTGCAATGCGTGCACCCGTTTGTTTTGATTTCTTGTATCTACTGTATCTATCCAAAGAAAATAAAGGAGGGAGAAGGTGAATGAAGCCGTTGAACTGAGGCGAAATGTCAGCTGTCGTGGTGGTCCATCAAAACATAGAACATGTCTCTACGATGAGCGGAGCAGGTGCAGACCTTGGCTCAAGCAGTGATGTCAGCTGTTGTGGTGGCCCT
>JAAUXU010060333.1_pt1 | contig 11025 bp, 14 predicted proteins | sample 7278151 | NCBI WGS metagenome assembly JAAUXU01 (sample SAMN14350113, study PRJNA611818) | marine sediment metagenome | isolation source: surface marine sediment (1.8m) | place: French Polynesia: Moorea | collected 2018-08 | reverse complement strand
TAGGGTGTGTCTTGGTCAGGTTTCTGCAATGAGGAAGGTATTAACAGTCTAGACACTATTACAATGTCTGCTTCCTCATGCCCCTGACCTTACATTTAGCAACACGCTACACTGTAGAAAGCAGATGAAGCTGTCCTGGCCTGTTAGGAACTCGCAGAGGTTAGTGGCTGCTGCCTGGCAGTGCTGGCTGTTGAGTGAATAAAAAGAGAAGGTCTTACACTCCAGTTTTTTTAAGTGGCTGGGAGGTAAATGTCGTTGCCAAGCAAAGTCCCCCCCCCCATCTTCTGTATTTATTTGAACCATTTAGGACAAATACTTAGAGATGCTGGTGTACTTGGTGGTACCTCTGCCAGCTTGACTTCCCTGGCACTTGGAATGGCTCCCTTTCAGTCTGCCCAGGCCACACTTTGCTCCTCGTTCCACACCTGAGCTGGTCCCCAATGCCTCTTAGGGATTGGCCTCCTGTTTCTGGAGAAGTACAAATTTCTGGTACTCCTCTCCTGCTAGGATGTGGGCATCCTCCTTCTCCTCCAAAGTCTCCTCCACGGGAGTAGGCTGAGTACCCTCCATTGGGGAGGCCAACTGCACCACCTTGGCAGTGCTCTCAGCCACGACAGAGTCCTCATTAGAGGCCTCCATCACTGCTTCCCCTTTCTCCTGGGGTGGGGCTGGAGGTGGTTCTGGACTGCCTGATACCCCCAAAGTGTTCATGGGTTGACCACTTTCCTTCTTTTTGGCCTTCTGCGCATCTCTCCAGCATTTAGCATGGGAGAGTCCCACAGTTGCAGGGGTAATCAACCTCTTGCCTGTAATGGAGACTGAAATTAGGCAAAAAAGGAGAAAAAGGGTGCAGTTCTGTGCAAGAATCTTATCCTTCATTTCCTCTGACACGCTGATGTGATAGTACCACCCCTGTTTGTCTGCTCTGGCTCAGTCCTTGGACCTAACTGCCTGGAAGGAATGTATCACATAGGTTCCTGGCAGGTCATTCTGATGGACCAATTGGTCCATAACAGCTTTCCCTGCTGGGAGGTTGTTGAGAGCTAGCATGTAGAATGTTACCCTCATCAGCTTTCCCTGCTCCTCCTGTGCCAGGCCTTGAAGGATTTACCATCTACCTTGATGCCATCGATAGTCTGACTTATATTGTCAGCTGTTGCTGGATTGAGGCACCCAAGAAGCCGTCTCCACCAGCCAAGTATGTATACACACACCGGATACCTCCTTGGTATTGGCAGCGAGCATATACTTCTCCACCTCGTCCATGAGGGTAGCGAAGGTTGCCTCATCCACAAAGGTCCTCTCCTCAGTGCCTAGGTGTACTGAGAGTTGATGAGGAAGATTCTGGCTTACCGCTGTCGCATAGGACTTTGGTGCCACAGGTGGCATTGTCTGTGGTTCCCTTTTGGTTCCCACAGGTTTCACTCCTTATTTTGATGCCTTCGACCTGATAGCTTTTATCCTCCAGAGAGCCATCTTTGGGATGTGATAGTCCCCATATGGTGATGCTGGTCTGCTGCTGGGCTCTGGGTTAGACGGCTTTTCAGTTCCAGGGTCCTCGCCCTCATTTCCCTTTCTCACCCCATCCGCTCTGTCGTCCAATAACATCCCATGCAGGCCTCCTGGTCCACCAGAAGGACCAGGAGCTGGCCCCGACCCGGACAGACCTGGCCCTGACCCAGACAGACCTGGCCCCGACCCGGACAGACCTGGCCCCGACCCGGACAGACCTGGCCCCGACCCAGACAGACCTGGCCCCGACCCGGACAGACCTGGCCCCAACCCAGACAGACCTGGCCCTGACCCGGACAGACCCGGACCCGGTCCAGACGGACCTGGACCCCATGCCCCCCAGGCAGTCTGGGGAACTGATTCACCATTAGAAGTTAGTGTACACCTAAGTAACTTAGCTTTGAAAACTCCTGACTCTGCATGTTCTGTGAAGCAATGTTTATGGCAATGTGTCAGGTTGCCACTGTTCTAGCCTAATGTATTTATACTAGGCTAGGTTGAAGAGGGGTCAACTTCAGAAATTCACTGACAGGGTCTGGGGTTTGTTACATGCGGTCAAAAGATTAAGATGTAGTCAAACACTTTTGAAAACAAATTGTGTTTACCTATGCCCAACTTGATTTGAAATTTATGTAGTAAGCCACTGTAGTAAATTTACTGTGAAAGTAAATTTCAGCTCTGATGGCTGTCAGAAGCTGCCCAACTGGGTGAAAATCACTGACAAAAATGCTGACTTCCTCCAGTTTGTTGAAAAATATTTTATAAGTCCTGAAGAAAAAAAATCAACTTATTTTGCAGTATTATACAACTTTAAATGCATTTGGGTATAGATAAAACTTTTTTTTTCATTTTCATTTGACTACAAAGTCTTCATATGACATGCAGGTACAAATTTTGGACACCAGCAGGGAATCCCAATTTTTGATCTAACCTAATACGTACATAAATGATAATAGACTAATTGCACAGAGTATTATTTATTGTAATGTGCAACATGGATCATTCATCCCCTTTTACTAAAACAGATTTTTTACAGGAATTTTTCTGTTCTTTCAGGGTATGGTTGTTGCTGTCTTGTTCTGCCTGATCAACAGTGAGGTGCTCTTCCAGCTCAAGAGGTTCTTCGGCAACCCAATGGATTCAAACAGACAGCAGTCGATGGCAATGACTCAGTACACGGTACTTTTGCTATGCCAGCGGTGTAATAACTCCTTAATTGTTGGGCATATGTCGTTACCGACGTATGACGTTTGCTGACATGAACTGCCTCAATGTGGAACGAGCATATGTTGTGGTCGCAAGACAGGCTTTCTTCCTACTCCTCCAGCAGACAAGTGAATGTGTCCGTTGCAGAGTGAGTCGCAGAAAACTAACTTGTTTGGCAGTTGTCAGACTGGTTGTCACTCAGTTGCTGATGTTTGACTCACCTTGTTCAGAGCCTTATAGAAATTTGCAACATCCTTTCTCCATTAACGTTGAGCAACCGAACTAATCAACAAATCCAAGCAAGACTTTGAATTTTAATGGTGACAAGCAATACAAACACAGCTACATTACATATTTTCAGTACATCCCCCTTGGCATGAACAGTTTTAGAACGACATTGGGTAACAGTGTCAAAGGCATCACAGATGACATCTTGGGGAATTTCATGCATTGGTCAGTCTGACATATAATTTATTCAGCTGTATTGAAGAATTACTCATTAACTGGAGCAGTTGTACATGGATCAAGTATAAATTAATTTTAGTGAAAGATCCAGCCCCCAGCACTGATCAAACGAGCCTGTCTCGAAACTTATGCAAGACCCTGTGCAGTGAAAGTTCTCTATGACATTCAGCTTGAAGAAGATTCGGTTTGTATGGGAAGGTTATTTACTCTCACTGAGATGTTCCTCTATTTTTGCATATCAGCATTGTACGGTAATGTATTACACATGTACAGGGGAACGTCTCTAAGAATCACTTCATTTTGAGTCTGGCAGGAAGAAACTGATCGATCTTTGGAGAGGTTTCATTGTGAAGTGCTTACTATTACAGTGGAACCTGTCCAACATGACCTTCGCACCAACCGACGAAGATAGAGAGGAATAACTTCATTCTCGTAGTGACGTTCCACTCTACCATGACTCCTATCTTCAGGTCCTGCAATTTTCGACGCTTCTCTTCCAACTGACTGACCTTATCGTCAATGCGCCTATTGACGCTAACACCAGCATATAAAAAATCCTAGTCACTCTGTTAAATTCTGTACCATTTGCAATAATGTACATTGGAATCTCTCACGGAACAACCTCCTTATAGGAATCCAATCCTGGGAGGGCTGTTTCTTGAAGGGAGATTCCGCTGTCCCGTTCCAATGGAACGCGTCTGTAAGAATCGGTTTATTTCGTCTCACAAGGAGGCTGTTATTCTTGTGGACCATTTTAAGCTCCTGTGGGAGACGACGCTGTCATAGAGGGGTTCCACTGCAACAGCAGGTGCGTTCTAAGCGACTGACTCGCGGCCTCTGGCCAGAACTGCACGACTTTCCACTTGCGTCCATCGTTGCCCACGTCCTCACGTCCTACCAGTCCGTGCACAAGCTCGCGCCCCTAGGCAAGTCATGCCTTTACAGGTGCACGGTCGAGGTGTTGCTCGTGAAGCTGAGCCCGAGAAGTGCCAACCATTTGGTGTTGCTCGAGAGCAGCAAGTTGTACCTGCGAAGGTCTGTGCAAATGCACGGACGAGCTATGCAAACCCAACAACTTGTGAGCGACTTAATTATTCATGAAATTTGCTTTGCCCTATATTTTTTGTCATTCCTCTTCTTTTCAACGCCTTTCAGTACGTGCGTCCGCCGGCCTCGCCCAATAACAGCCAGAGGAACATGGACAAGGACGAGAACAGCACCACGTTTATTTGAGAAAGCTTCAAGTTAAGGAATTTCTTTTCGCATATACAAATGTGTCGTTTTTCGAAGTATTATTGCTGGAAAGGAGCTACTAAAAAGGGAGGATGAAAAAAGTATTATGATTTATAACATCTGTTGGTTTTGCCTGTCTAATCATTAATGACGACGCCGCAACACAATAAAGAGGTCTATTACGAAAGGAAGCTCGTATATCTTCATTTCTGCAAGTACAGTGGACGTTGATTATTAGATGTTGCCACGTGCTGCACAGTGGACACGGCGGGCAATGACGTCCCGTGCGTATAGTGACAGATTGACACACCTTTGCGATAACATAGTTATACAGACCTCCTTATAAGGAGAGAAATCTTGGACCTGATACCGGTCTCCTGGCAAGGCTGACTGCTCCTAGCCAGTGCTCAGGCTCCTTGAGTAGCTCCTGGTATCATCATACAGCCCCTTGATGCAGTGCTCACCATAAGTCATTCCAGTGGGGTGACATGGGCTCCCCATGCTACGCTGACAGCTTTTGAGGTGGAATCTTCACGTACAATCAGTCACCCAGACAGTGTTTGACAAGATGCCTCTTGTGCCTCTTGGTGACTGCCCATTTTGGTGCTAGAACGCTCAAAGTGCAGCAATGCCCGAGATGGCACCCTCTGGACCCTTTGAGCATGATTGTGGTCAAACCAGGAGCAACAGATACTCTGCAGCAGCAGCGGGAGCAGAAGGAGCATGCTCTGTCACTGCCGCTGAATTTACACGCTTGTCGTTTGATCAGGATCATGACCACGATTTGTGCATGAATGTGACGTTTTTGGCCAGTGACTTGTCAAAGGATGGGTTGGAGGGGGCCATCTTGGGCATGAGGCACAGGAGGATGTGTGGCGACACACCCAGAAAGTTTCAACCACTTTCATTATGGAAAAGCCACTGAAAAAGGGGGAACACAGGGCATTTTATCGTGGTGACCTCTTGAGGTAGCTGCCCTTTGAGCGCTCTAGCATCAAAAGGGGCAGTCACACAGTGGCTTGAGATGCTGCATCTTGTCAAGCACTGTCTGCGTGACTGATTCCGTGTCAAGGTGACACCTCAAGAACTATCAGCGCAACCTAGCGTGGGGAACCCATTTCACCCCACTGCAATAACTTACGGTGAGCATTGTCCCAAGGGGCTGTATGATGAGACGAGAAGCTACTCGAGGAGCCTGAGCATTGGCCAGGAGCAGTTGGCCTTATCAGGAGACGGGTATCAGGTCCAAGATCACAGACAATGTCTTCATGTCAATGAAGGCAGGGAGTTCAGGACATGGACGATCACCATGGGCTGCATGGAGAAGACTGACCAGGGGGCCTGGAGAGTTATGTGAAGTGCTGGGCGCAGTTTTTGACCACTGTACAGAGGACCAAGAGGCTCAAGAGGACCCATCTCATCCTCAACATGCTCAAAAAGAGGTTCAATGGCAAGGTCTTCATATTCAGTGACGAAAAGGACTTCCATGTCAACAAGTACATGAACAGGAGGAATAGCTATGATATAGCAGGTGGCTTGGTCAGCACAGATCTCCTCACCAAGAACATCGGCCGCAGGAAGCACCCATCCAAGGAAATGATAATGTGCTAGGTCAGCAGTGACGCAAGGCATCGCCACCTGTTTGTTTCAACAGGAGCATCAACGAGGACACCTACAAGTCTGGGCTGATCTGCATGGTCTTCCCAATGCAGAACAGTATGTATGGCCAGCATGGGTATGTCTGGATTCAAGATGACCCCCCTGAACACGTTGAACATGGCGCAGGGGTACCTGGAATGCTGCCTGGGATCGGGGGGTTTCTGGTTAAAGCAGTCTGGCACCCAAACTCTAACCTTCGACTTTAGCGTCTGAAGCTACATTGAGAAGAGAGTGTGTGCTGAGCCTCACAAGTCTGCTGAAAGCTTGAAGACTGCCGTGAACAATGAGTCGAGCAACATGTCCATCAGTGTGGTCAAGAACTCATGCCAGGCCATTTGGCACCCCATGGAGGGCATTGAGGCCGCCAGGGGTAGAATTTTGGAAAAAAAGATAAAAAGATTAAGTACGGGTGCGTCAGCGAATATTGACATAGACGAGGTCACTTTTCACACTTTTCATTTTTGCATTACGTCGTAATGCCAGTAGTTGTGGAGCTATTAACTTCACGGCAAGGTCTCCTACCACTGCAGATTTCTCGACATAAACATAAGCACTGTTCAACTCCAGCTCATGGAACGAAATCTAGCCAAAGTCACTCAGCCAAAAAAATTAAATGTTCCGACTTTAAATGTCTGTCTCAGGAACGAAATAAGGTGTCAGCACAAAACCAATGCCATTTGAAAGCTCTTTTATTGCACTACATTCGCTCAGGGTGAACACATAACTTCCTACGCATCCAGGGTCTTGCCATACGCTTGTACGACCTGCTCCATGTGCCCACGAAGCACCCTGTAGAAGCTCTGCACCAGGTCTTCCTCCAGGTTGTCCCATGCGGCTCTGATTCAACCCCTGAGGCTGTTCAGAGTGTTGCTTGATCTTGCCCTGACCTCTTGTGCCGACTGATTCCACAGGGAATAGTCCCACAGGTTCAGATCTGGGCTAACCTCTTCTTGCCGAAGTTGTTCTTGAGCCAGCGCTGGGCAGAATTGCTGCGGTGCGCATGTGCACCATCTTCTCGTCAAAGAAACTTTAATTCTTGGAATTGAAACTTGGTTGATGAAAATGTTGCCATTCACATCTGTCACACCAGCAGTATCTGGGTATGACTGGATGACCCACTCTTTGCACTTCTCCAGAACAGCCAGGTAGCCTGTGGCATTCAGCCTTTCCTCGGGCTCAAACATGATGGGTGGCATCACTTGGCCACCTGAACCAGCGAGGCCAAACACCATCACCTTAATTGGCTTCTTTGCCTTGAACACGACTGAATCTGAATAGCCAAGGTTGTCTTCCTTCCAATCGAAACGCTGTCTCTCAATAGAGGTGATTGACTTGTGCTCTGTAACAGGCAATTCAGTAAACGTTGTGCGCAGAAGACGTGTCAAAACGTACAAGCATGAGCTAGATTATTTATGGTCACTTACAGAGCTCATCACAAGTAAATTATAGCACGGAGTTTTCAAAATTTGGAATGACTGGAGTATTGGTGGGGGATTTACCTGTATCGCTTCTTACGTAACACATTTGACGAGCTTCTATCAAGTTTTAGCAAACATGACCAGGCAGTGGACGGACTAAGACAGAGAGCTATGAATAACTTTGTTGACAAATTAGCGTAATGGTGTATCTGGAGGAGTGTGCCTTACGTAGTCATGCTCGTCACTCAAAATGATCCCCTTTAGCCTTGATCACCCTTTCATGGCAGTAGACAGTCCTCGACCATGCTCCGTTGCAAAGCATCAACAGCTGGTTGGCCGACCCTTTCCTGACAAGGACATCGTCGAGCTAAATGCCATCGCCTCGGACAGCAATTTTGAGGTGAGGTCAGATAACTAAGTCAAGAACATTGAACTCAGGGCTATAGCCTAGTCCGAACAGGGCCGTCAGAGCTTGGAGAAGAGCTTAAGTCGCTTGTTTGTGGCCTCATCAACACCTTCCAAATGCTGAGGAGCTTTCCTTTTGCGCTGCTTATGGCCATATAGTGAATCTGGGGAGAATTAGGCACCGTCATGGTCAGCCTCATTGTCTTCAGCCTCTGCGGTGGCAGGAGGTATGTGCGCAAGGTACTTGGGCTTTTTTCCAGCACCTGGGTGAAGACTTCCACTCTTTTTTACTTTTTCCATGACGAAAGTATGGCTGTGAATACCATAGCAGAGTACGCAGGCTCACCTTTTGACCGTCGCTAAAGAGTAGCCAATTGAATCACAAAGATGCTTGATATGCCACCAAAGTTTGATCGCGTGAGGATGAGAGTGTTATATGTTGGGCTCAGAGAGCTTGCTTCGTATAACTTAAGAAAGGGTGGGAATTATGAATTCTTATCGCTACAAATTACTTGTAATCAGCTCTGTACATTCTGATGACACGGCATAACCTCTTTCTGATCTCGGACACCTCAGGCCGGTCTCACGCTTCTTTGCAGATATGCACATCAGAATGCCTAATTTATGCATGAGGACCAGCAGCGATCTCCAATTTTTGTTTAAGGATGCACCGCATATCAGAGGGGTCAAAAAGACAAACATTCATGTAGTGTGACTAAGTTCTCAACAAAGGAGACAAGGGAGAATTCCTTAGCTGGCAGTGAACTATGATCGTGAACGACTCGGAGTGCGTGGACGGGACGTGTGATTTACTCGAATATTTTGGGGGGTACATTCGATATTGCGAGACTACGTTCAATGCTGACTTCGAAGTACGGAAATTGAGGTCCTTCTGTCATCGGCCGTCGGTGTCGCAAACAGGGTTTTGGCGCGAAATGTAGAAGTTCGTATTGAACAGCTGTTTTGGCACGACGTCTCTCAACAAGGTGAACTCGGAGGAAGCGAAGCATCGCTGCCCAGGTGAAGAATATCTGCGATATTTCTACGACTTACAAAACTACAAGGGTTTTTGAGGTATTTAATCAATGGTCCACGTCAACAACAACCATTAGAGGTTGTGTTGCGGAAATGGCAGCGTATCCAACTCATACTCAAGCCGTGTAAGTGGAGGGGGAAAATCTTGCAGAAAGAGAAAATCAAGAGAAGAGCTCCACCCTCTTCGTCTTATCAGAAATTTTTATACCTTAGTAAAATCTACAAGGAATGCAGGCGCACTGGAATGGAACCTATGAAAATGCGTTATTGTCGTACGGTTAGAGCCATATAAGTCTCCAGGCTTCTGTTGCCACGAGGTACAAACTTTGATAGTACCGGATGTTCACGAGGACGACGACAGCTTCTGCGTGGACTATGAACGTGCCAAACAGAAGGGAGAGGTCAAGAAAAGCACGTTGCTCGTCCCCTTCAATTGCATTGTCGTCTCCCATTGTTTTGCCACCAGGTGAACGAGTATATCATGCTGCTGAAAGAAATAGCCCTCGTAGCGTGTTGATAAATGTAAGGTCATGGGCATGAGGAAGCAGACACTGTAATAGTGTCTAGACTGTTAATACCTTCCTCATTGCAGAAACCTGACCAAGACACACCCAAGTTGCACTTCCCCTTCCTCATCTATCTGTATATAAACCCTCTGTATAGAATACATTTCATCCCCTGTCTGAACTGGAGGATATTGAGACAGCGAATGTCTCAATATCCTCCTCACCCATCGCTCCGTCGCTACGATCGTTGCTACTTCGAGTTGAGTCACTCGGGGTCATTTTGACTGAGTTACTCTGGTCACTTTGACTGAGCCTCACTCACACTCACTCACGCTCACGTAGCCCGGCGCGAACTGTATGATGTTACATGGCATCGTGAACAGGATCGTCTGCTACATCAGACGATCTAGAAGAAGAACATTGTCGATCCACGGAGATCCGGCCGAATCCGATACACAGACAGCGACGCACGGAGATCTGCCGACATTGCCGAGTCCCACAATTTCGTCATCTTCATCTATGCACGGAGGTCTGGCCGACTTCGTCTACACACGGAGATCTGCCACCATTGCCGCCTTCAGCTTCATACACGGACAGAAAAATCTCGTTGACTTCAGCTCCTCACATGGACGGAAAAATGCCGCTTGTCATGTGCGCACACATGCACACACAGCCCAGGCAGCCCCGGAGAAGGAGCGTCCACCCAAGGAGCCTTCTACCTGGAGTTTAAGGGAGCATTTCCACAGGCAGACTTAAGGTAGGACAAGGCCAGTTTGTACCTGCTACCTGCACAATGCCTCCAAAGGAAGAAGCAGCAGCAGTCAAGGTCATTACAAAGACCAAGGAGAAGAGGATTGCCACAGTCTCTGGTTCTCTTAGAACATACAAGGGCCATTTGACCAGAAATCTGAATACATTAAGGACAATCCTCAAAGAATTAGATGACAGGGGCCCAGGTGCAAGTACAGTTCAAGACCTGACTAGACTAATGAGCAAAGTAGAAGAATATGGAGAGAAGATTGATTCCCTATACATGCAGCTCATGGGCCTGGATCAAGACAGAGAGGCAGAATTCCAGGCTAGTATGGACAGAGATGCAGCCACCATAGATAAGTTGGTTGCAGTCACATTGATAGCCCTGGAATCAGCAGTACCTGCAGTAGCACCTGCCTCTTCTCAGCAAGTACCTGCAATACCAAGAGCCAAGTCAAATACAGCATTGAAACCCACAATGCTGAAGAGAGATGACATGCCTGTCACAATGAGGCTTATCACAGGACCTCACACTTGGACACTCTTCCTGATAAAGATCAGCAGACTTAGTTCTTGACCCTTCTGAACAGTTCACTAAGGGCAAGAATCAAAGCAAGTCTGTCTGATGAAACTCCAGTCCTACCCATCACAGGTCAGGACAGTTGTTGGAGATCAACAGTGTGTGGAATTGCCCGGATTCCACTAGATTCTGTTAAATTTATTGGCTTGGGCTGATGATGAAATTGAGACACACTAAATTTTGCTTGGTAGCTCTTCCTTTATTTTCACTACCGTACACTTCAACAGGTCCAGGGGGAATGAGCCAGAAAGAG
>JAAUXU010180730.1_pt1 | contig 11031 bp, 13 predicted proteins | sample 7278151 | NCBI WGS metagenome assembly JAAUXU01 (sample SAMN14350113, study PRJNA611818) | marine sediment metagenome | isolation source: surface marine sediment (1.8m) | place: French Polynesia: Moorea | collected 2018-08 | reverse complement strand
CCCCCCCCCCCCCCGAATCAAGTGGGGCAGAGTCCAGATGAAATGGATGGACTGATGGGCACCGATGCCCGGACCGAGCCCCAATGTGCGTCTGAAGCCGCCATCTGTTGAGTTGAAGCAACGTGTGGGCGATGAAAGATGATTGAAACCATTGTGTCGAAGCTGTGCAGAGGCCTCCGTGACAGATCAGACAGGACGCATCGCCAAACGTTTTCGCGCAGCCCTCCTCAGCGTCCTGATCTCACAAGCCCGACGAGCCTTGGGCCCGGCCCGCTGCACACCCCCAGCAATAAGCTGCAGCTCCGTGCACGACGTACTTTTAACCACCACCTGGCTGGCCATGTTGTATCGGGCGCAGCAGAAAAAAAAGTTTACACGGCCCCGCTGTTAAGATGGGCAGATACAAACTGTTCTCCGGGATCCTTCCGATCCTTGTCTGTCTGCAGGACACCAGATGGAGCCTGATGGACTGGTGGAGTCTGATGAAGATGCATACACACTGTTATTTCGCACACACAGACGACTGAGATTTGGCAAACTTTTTGGCCAGTACGAAAAAAGTATTGTTTATAATTTCGAGGCTTGGCCAACTTGTCAAACGATCGTGCGTGTCATTGTGTACAGGATCAATAGCGTATTTGAAGTTGTGAGCAGAAACTCCTACGCATAATCTTAATCAGTTGGGAAGACGGAGGCCAGAGAGAGGGGAAAAAAGTCGCGATCTTCTTGGAAAACGCTTGGGTCGTGGACGCCAAGTTTTCTTGGTACTGCTGGCGGCGTTGGGCAGCACCAGCGCCCGCCCCGCGCCCATCAACGGTTTGGAAGGAGGAAAAGAGTGGCTTCTCCTCCTGCTGCACAATGAAACCGGCCGCTCATACCTCAATCCTGGGCAGTTAAGTAGGAGGGCAAGCGTACCAAGTAGTTCGTGTCACTCACCTTGCTGGCCGCGTCCGTCTGTCCGTACGCCGACTGCATGTATGTAGAGGAGGCTTTCAGTTTAAAAGCTCTCGCTGCGTTGGGTTTCCTTCCTCCGGGTCGCACATGGCGAGCATTGTAGTGCTGCTTGTCCCATGACTGCTCCAAGCTCTCCCTGACGACGCCTTTGCTCATGCGGCAGTTATAATTTTCAGCAGGGTTTTTTTTTTCCTCTCTGACTTTTCGAATCTCCGGAAATGCCGCTGGAAGAGGCTTCTTTGTTAAAAGCACACGCTAAAGCTGTGGCAGGCTACTATATGTATAGTATAAAACTACGCAATCATCTAATAATACCTGGAAACTTTTTCAGTCTTGCCACCTGTATGACTTGTGAGCAAAAATATCGTACAAACAAGAGCGAAAAAAAAGTGCCAGCAAGGTCGTCCTCACTCTCCTGAACAATATCTTTGAGAAAGCTTCTTCTGTCCCAATTCGCGGCACCCACGACGAGGTGAGCTCGGCTATTTAGTAATACACATGGGCACGTTTGCTCCACCGAATGAGAAGGTATTGAGAACAGTCGTTGACTGTGGACTGCAATTTTCCTCCCTATAGTACGCATGAATACGAGAAATGGCAAGAAAAGTTTAAGCCCTCAGCAGCGTCCGGCGGCAGCAGCAGAACAGGTGCTTTAGCTCCTGCTGCCTGGCGTGTGTCTAAATCCTTTAAATCTCAGAGAGTTTTCTGCTCACACACATGCGAGCATTTATTTCTCGGCCTTCAGCGGCAGGTCTACATGTGCCTCGACTCGCTCGCCTTCGTTCGCCTTCGTTCGCTCGTCAGAGGCCAGCGAGATGCTTATTTTGCGAGCTTACTCATTCTGCTCTGGCTGTGCTTCATTCTCCTGACGTATTTTCTTCTTCTTCCTCTCCTCCGGGATGAGACAGCCACGAACTTTTTCCCCCTGGCCGCGCCGATGGCCATTGGCCGTGGCCGTGGACGCGGCCGTGGACATCATGGGAAAGGAAGAAGCCGCAATCGTCCTCCCTCCTGCATAGATCAAAATGTTCGCCAGGCATAGGAGAAAGAAAAAAAAATCTGGCCTTGCAGTTATGATGTGCTTCGTTTTTTTCTCTCTCTCTCTTTTCTTCAGCCTTCAGACGCTGATTCTGGCAAGTTGCCCATTTGAAAAGGAAAAGCCTTGCATTATGTACCTCAGGAGTGTAACAACTTTGCACGTAGACCTCTGTTCTCCGTATGTAGGCGTCCTCGGACCCAGACTAAGGTAACGTTTTGCTCAAAAGTGAAGGAAAAATTATGCCCCATCATTAATTGCGAAAGTAACTGCACAGGGGGCGCGGTGGTGGTTTTTTCTGTGCTCTATTTATTACAGAGCTACTCCTACATCAGCCAAAATGCTTGTAGATAGCACCACAAATTGGGCTAATTTTGCTCCCCCACCACCCCCACCACCATTATTGCATTACGTCGCATTGGTGTAGTTCTACTTCGACAAATATGTACATAGGTGGACTGACAGAGAAGAAGAGATGTAATCTAACGCAAACACACGCACTAATGCGTGAAACAGCAAATGCGAGTTTGGCACGAAAGTGGCAGTTTCATTCTACATACATCATCACAACGTGTACTCTGTAGTTTGTTTGCTGCCGAAGAGTTAGCGACCAGCACCAGGACATTGTTAGGGACTGCAATGAATGGAAGCAATAGCGAATACATATGTATTATGATGGCCAATACTCAGTAAAAAGGAGGGAAGGACTGTCGATGGCCAGGCCAAGTTCCGCGTAAAGCCGCAAACAAACGTGGCTCTGTGCGCCAATGCCTTGGATTGGCTATTGTGCGTACACTAAGCTACAATTTGTAGCAGCCCGTGTACAACGTGAACGTGTGTTGTGCCTCTACACCGCACTGGGGACTTGCATGGCAAGGGGGGTGGTGGTGGTGGCCAACAGCGCATTATGTGGAGACATCTATCCGTCCGCACGTGCGTGCACGCACGCAAAGTTGTGCAAAGGCACTGGCGGCGGTAAAGTGCTTCTCTCTGTGCTGGCATGAACTTGCGCTACTTCTGTACACAGCCTACGCCTGCGTTAGCCATGTTCTGTTTGATGCACGTGCACTCAAATAATATGTTCGGTACAATCATAGTACAAGAGCAGCAGTGGCATTCATTCACCAGGTACATGTGCACCAAGTGCACAAGAAAGACGTGTGGAAGGAAGTCACAGTTGCGCCGTCCCGCAGGAGGTTGCGAGAACGACGGAGACGTCGGACCCGCCGGACGTCATGATTTTGACCGGTGGGACTGATACGGAGTCGTCGTAGCACTTATCATGATCGGAGATCATCTCGGCAGCAGCTACTCACTGACTGGCTGTCGGGAATGATCGTACTTTTGCGCTCCGCACAGACTAGGGGTGCGCCAAACATGTCAGCAGCCAGCCTCAAGCCGGGCTCGAAGGGATCGAGCCTCGAGCCTGGGACCGAGCTTGGAACGAGCCCAGTTGACAGTACAATAAATAAACCAGAAAGACCTCACTCGGATGGTTGGCTTGATCTGCAGCCCGCTGCAGCTCTACATCAGACTGTGGAAAGAAATGGTCGTTACCCCGGTCGCCAGTCGGACAATGGACATGAGACATCTCGTCACGACTCAACAGTAAAAACTCTCATCATGTGGTCTCTAGCTAGGACCCAGAGAGGCTTCTTCGGCAGTTGCGGCTCAGTTTTCTACTCGGACTTTACCCAGCTTGCTGGACCAAAGTCATTCCCTTTGGTCGGCACCTTGCCGCACTACTTCGTCACCAAGAAGTATGACTTTGATCGGCTGCACTGGGGCGCCAGGGACAAGCAGAGAGAGTTCGGCGACGTTGTCAAGGAAGAATTTTCACCTGACGTCCCAGTCCTGTGGCTCTATGACCCGGAGGATATCAAGTACGCCCATTTGTCTTTCATCTGTTGTAAGTTTCGCGCAGCAATCATGCTTTTCTACAGGACCATGTTTGACGCAGAAGGTGTTTATCCCTCGCGCCGATCTCACTTGGCGCTGGCGCATTATCGCCTCAGCAAGCCTGACGTGTATAGCAGCGCCGGGCTCCTCCCCACAAACGGGCCAGAGTGGAAACGACTCCGCCAGAGGTTCCAGTTCAAGCCCGGGGCCGTCGACAAAGTCATGCCCCTGATCCGGTCGCTGGCGCAAGACTTTGTTTCCACCTTGTCCATGAATTCGACCTGGGGGATGGAAGCGGAGCTCAAAAAGTACTTCCTGGAGGTAACGAGCCTCTTCCTTTTCGGCGCGAGAATGGGTGCACTGGACGAACGGTCGGACGCTAACGTGCCGACTCTCCTCATGGAGGCTGCCTACAAGACCAACAGCAACATCTTGCGAACGGACAACGGACTGCAGGTCTACTTTTTGAAAGCAGCCAATTGCGTGTCCGATTGAGACATTGGCGCGGTTCTGCTTTCAGCTGTGGCGCTACTTCGAGACGGCGTCCTACAGGTCCATTCGCGAAGGGCAGGAGTTCATCGAGACCGTGGCAAGGGACATGCTGGCGGAGCATGGGTTTAGATTAGGGCAGGTACCGATACCCGATCTACACGAAATGAAAGACACCAACCCCATGGTGTTGTGCTTGTCTCAGATAAGTGATGGGGTGGAGGAGACCGATATGTTCACCTTCGTGTCCGACATGTTGCTGGCCGGTATTGACACGTCCACGTACAGCACTTGCTTCCTCCTCTACCATCTCGCCAACAACCAGGAGGAGCAAGAGAAACTGAGACAAATAGGAGCGGTATGGACTGCAATGTGAGTCAGAAAAAATGGAGATCATCTGCAGGCCCGGCGACCTTTTTCTGACACACACTGTACGCACATAACGTATAGAATTGAGTAACTGAGTGATAACCGATAAATGTGCATGCTCTTAGAGTTACGCCAGGCTGTGCCTTCGCGAATCGCTCCGCCTGAATCCCGTGTCCATCGGTGTGGGTCGAATTAGCGCATCTGAGGCTGCGCTGCCCTCCACTGGCGGCCGCGTCGTCGTCCCGCCCGGCACCGTTATGATCTCGGCCAATCAGGTCAGTTGCAGGATGGAGAAGCACTTTCCGCAGCCGAACGACTTCTTGCCCGAGCGCTGGGACCGCAAGACTCAAACCAGACCACACCCGTTCGTGTCTGTACCGTTTGGCGCCGGACAGCGGATGTGCGTGGGCAGGAGGCTGGCTGAGAGAAGCATCTTGGCTCTCGTCGAGGAACTCTGTGGGCAGTGCAAGCTGGAATGGGCGGGACAGCCGAGACTGGACTGCAAGACGAGGCTCATCAATGAACCCGACGGCCCTGTCAAGGTTAAAATCACGAGAATCGCCTCGCAGTAACACTGCTGTGGAAGGAAGGCCATTTCATGAAAGAAAGCTTCGGCCAACGCTCGCTCGGTGGCTGCCCCGAAGAAGTAGAACATGCGTGTAGTGTAGCAGAATACAAACTCGTGTGCCTCAAGTCAACGATTCAACTTTTGTGTCGCCGCTATTGTTGACGTCGATTACACAACCTCCCCCTCCTCTCCTCTTACCATCGTTGTCGTGGTCTCCACCGTGGGAGAGCCGCACACCTTTCGCAAGGGAGAGAGCGAGGGAGCAGGAGAGGGTTCGTCAGGGAAGGCTCCGAGGGAAAATGCATGCACGATAGCAAAAATACCACCTGGACTGCTTGCACTTGGCTCTGCCGTTGCTGCTGCTGCTGTTCTCGATGACGAAGGAGCTACGTTCATTACAAGTCATGGCTCAATCGGTCGGTTTTAGGAGAGGAATCGGAGAAATCCTCTTTTTCTGCAGGAGTAAATAATGCGTCTTAGTCAACGGGCAAACAACGTGTTGTTTGTGTCCCCCTCCTCTCTTTTTCCCCCGATTGAATGTGCCTATGAGTCTTTCTTTATGTGCACACGACATGCGATGTCGACGACGTCGACGTCGCCCCCCTCCCGTCCGCCCTCGCAGTCCACGGGAGCTGCATAGGACACATCAAGATGTTGCTAACGACTCGAGCTCTTAGGCTGCGTGCAAACGTCAAAACTGTCACATGCGTCACCAAATTCCCTCAGAGCAAATGCATCCTTTCTACCCGAAGGTGGCAACTTCATTCCATGTGCACACTCCATGCACTTGGACATACAGTGTGGATCAAGAAAAAGTTTATGTATGGACAACTAAAGAAAAGGGGAGGACCCGACGGGAGTGACGCGGAGGAGGGGTGGTGTAGGTGGTGGTGGAAGACTGAAGGGGGTGGAAGAAGACTCCTTCATCTTCTTGGTGACTCACCCAGTACTTTGGTGGACGTTAAATTCCTCAAGCAGCTATGTAGTTACCCCAAATCTTATTTCACGCACAACACGTCCAGCATGTCTGGATGTCCAGGGCTCTCTCATCGCAGCGTCGTTCTTGTACCGCCTGCGGTCGAACACGTGTATTGCCAAAAATATGCTCAAGCAACCTGACTTCGATTGCTGTTATGTTCCTTTGGGACCAGCATTGGTCGCTTTTGTTACACCCGAGCGGGACAGGGAGAGAGAGAGCGAGAGAAAGGGGGGGCGGAAGAGGGATTTAAGCTCTTGCGATCCGGCGACGACGTCGGTGTCTTACTACAAGTTCCGCCAAGGCCAACATGTGGAGGGAGAACGCGATGAAGGCTGCGAGTGCGACCATCACCCTGTAGTCTCGTCCGACCGGTTAAAAGTCCACTTCTTCGTGTGTACGAGGCGTTATTTTGTGCTTTTAGTCGTTCTGCGATCGGACTCCGGAAAGGATTTGTCCAAGGGGTAAGTGAGCTTGACAATGTTATATCGGCATTTTCGAGGTCAAATCGACTACCCTGAGGGTCGGTGCAATATTGTAGAGGACGCCGAAAAATCCTCTATGCAACCGGCACACCTATGCAAGAAATTGTGAATATAGTTTCATGCTTAAATAAGGGAGGATTCTCATTTGTTCGACGCGCATCGTGCGTCGCAAGAGCCGGTGAGGCTCTTCACAGTCAGTTACAGTTCCGGACACAACCTGTGTCACAATCACAACGTCTTTTCCAACAAAAATTATTTTAACTTTACTCCCGCTGATCTGAAACTCGGTAAGTGCTACCTCTGGCATAGGTTTTAGACGGAAAAGTGGATGAATGACTGAGACACTGACTGAAAGTGGGCTTTAGAGTAGTGCTGGAAAGCAAAGAGGTGGTTGAATTGACGAGGAAGATCAGTGGGATTTTTCTCCTGTGAAAGGCCAGTCGTCCTTTTCAGCTCGAGGACAGCCTTCCTTGCCTTCTTGTTGGTATCCCGGACCATTAGCAATACTTCTACAATGTAAAGTAGCTCTCAGGCCTGTTACGAGGTCCTCCTTCGGGAGGAGGTAACCTGAAAGGAGAACCAGGTTCAGATCAACCAAAATGCTCCATCAAGCCTTTTCGTCATTTATTCTTATTTTTTAGTCAAGTGAACGGCCTCTTGGAGCCCTGGAAGAAGAAGGGGGACAGGAGGTATGCGGATCAGAAGCCCACGATAAGACTTTCTGCTGGACCTATCAAGACACCTCGCTGCAAGGGGGTTATTAGTGAAATAATACTAATTACACACGCGTTAGCTCGTTAGAAAGTCATGCAAACGAAGACGGGCAAGCAGCAGTCTGCGAGCACTGGCAACAACGGGAATAAGCGAAACGACGAGGCCACGACGACTACAACCACAAAAAAGAGCTTGCTTAAGAACCCCATCAAGCAATTAATCGGCACTGCCAAATCCAAGCTGCGTGTATCTTCCACCAAGAGCTCGCGCTCGTTATCCTCCTCAACGTCAGCGACTTCCTCTTCAATTAAAGCCCCGGCGGGAGGTGACTCCAGGCATCAGAAGCGCAAGTCACGCAAGGTTGATGTTGCAGCAACAACTGTAGCAGCAGGCCGGAGCTCCTCAGAGCCCGCGCTGCCTGCAGCGACGTCAACGAATAGAGCTTCCTCAAACTTATCAATCAGCCCCTGCAGGACAGGGTGAGTCAAGCGAAAGGGCCCCGTGGGACCTTTTCATGATCCACACTGTACAGGTATCTCGACCAGCCTCGGATTGCTCGTTTTATTTCAGAAGATCCTCTCCGCTCTCTCGTAGTGCATCTTCTCGCTCCTCAAGGCGCCTATTCAAAGGGCGCAACAAGAAGAGGTCGACTGTGAAGCCTTCTTCAGCATCCTCGCTTCTCGCCATGGGACGTCACCCGGTCTCAGGGAGCGCCAGAAGCAGGAGATCCTTGCAAGAGCACAGAGAACCTGTCTTTTCCTTGGACATCAGAACCCAGGTGCAAGCTGTACAGTACTCGAACGAAAGCAAAATGTCATGGCGCTACTGAATACTTCCCCAGAATACTCGACTGGTGACCTCCAGACAGCGACAGGAGATTTACGCCCTCAATCGCGTCATGACCAGACTAGAGAATGAGAGGTTCAAGCAGTTCTGTCTGGAGAAAGGACACCGTGGAGATGGTGATGACCTTCAGGAGGGGAGCTATGACATCTTTATGTGAACACAGAACAAGCGCTTATCGAATCAAAACGGAACTGCGGAGTAGTCACATTGTACTGCACATGTACATTGTACTGCTTCTGGTGTCGTACGAAATTCTAGTACAACAATATTTCGAAATACCGACACGAAATGCTAAGATAACCCAATATGAAATCACAGCATTCACTGAAAGATAACAACATAAGTCACCACTTGGCTCTTCCATCACCACGACTTGATCTTCCTCCTCGTTTCTGTGGACACTCCCTCCAGCTGTGTCCAGGCGTGCCACGGTTGAAACATGCACCGCCGCCGCCGAAGCCACTGTCAAAGCCTCCCCCACCTCCTCTCATGCTGGCCCTCTCATTCTCCCTTCTCTCCTTGAAGTTGTCGTACCTGCTTGCCATGTCGATGAGGGGCTGAGGAACTTCCTGGTTGGCCTCGATCAAGATGTCGATGAGCTCTCTGGCGTGTTTCCAGTCACCGCCGCGCCTCTCCATGAGTGAAATCGCGGTCCCCGTCCTGCCTGCGCGACCGGTGCGACCAACTCGGTGGACGTATTCCTCGATGTTGCGCGGGAAGTCAAAGTTAAAGACATAAGTTATGTCAACGATGTCGATGCCTCTGGAAGCCACGTCTGTGGCGATGAGAATCTTCACCTCTCCCGTCTTAAGGTCCATTAGGGCCTAAAGCGACGATGAATCAGTGTTGACTCGTGGTTACACAGGACCATGATGTGACAATTACCTGTTCACGATCATTCTGTTCTCTGTCGCCGTGAATGCTCTGGCACCAGATACCATTTATACTTAAGTCCGAGGAGATGTCGTCCACTCGGGCTTTCTTACCCACGAAGACAATAACCTTATCGTCAGCATTCAAATTGTCGAGGAAGTCACGCAGCACATCCCGTTTCTCTCTCTCGTCCTCGACAAATACGATCTTCTGTGTGACTGAATGCACGGCGGCCAGGTCGAGTGAGCCGATGAAGACAGTGACTGGGTCCTTCATGTAGGAGGAGGCCAGACGACGAACCGCAGCAGGCCAAGTGGCGCTGGTCATCACGGTCTGACGATCTGGACGAATGTCCAACAAGATCTTGCGAATCTGAGGAGAATAAGAGCTAAGAAGAGCATCGAAATGACACTGCTGATCACGAGAGAGGACGTATATACCTGAGGCTCAAATCCCATGTCAAGCATGCGGTCAGCTTCGTCCAGGACCAAATAAGTGATTGACCCAACTGCCACGACGCCGGCCTCGACCAAGTCGTTCAGTCGTCCGGGAGTGGCAATGATCACCTCGACTCCCGCAGTCACCACCCTCATCTGCTGGCGTCGGTCGCCCCCACCATAAACGCATACGGACTTGATGCCCTTGTATTCATACTTGCGTACCTCCTCCTCAATCTGCAACGCCAGCTCACGAGTGGGGGACAATACGAGAACGTTGGGTCCGCCTCGCTCACCTCTGGCAAGAGGCTGTTGGTCGATGTGGATGAAGGAAGGCATGAGGAATGCCAACGTCTTGCCGGTTCCCGTCTGGGCGATGCCAATCATATCCTTTCCAGATAATAGATAGGGCCAAGCCTGGGCTTGGATAGGGGACGGTTTCTCGAAGCCCTGCTTCTCGATTGTCTTCAAGATGTCCGGGAAGCGCCAGAAGCTGTGGTGAAACTGAGGGCAGGGATTGAGTAGAGGTGCATCGCTGTTCTCATCGAAGTTGGAAACGACGATGTTGTTATTCTCCTTTCTGAACTGCGCTACTTCCTCCTTGGGCATGTTGGTCACGTCGGGGTGCTCCTCATAAAAGTCTTTGATGAGTGGCGGACACTTGGCCCACTTTGCCTTCTGCGCCACCTCGTAATTAGTCTTGATGGCGTCCCAGTCGATCAGCTCGTCCTCCCGGCTCGTGGAGGAACTAGAAGTTGTGGCGTACCCTTTGTCGTAGCCGAGCACCTCGTAAATAAGCCTCTTGGCTTCGTCCCGCTGTTCTTGAGATCCGTACACGTGAACCTCGGCTTCCCTATCCTCCTCTTCTCCAATTTCGATCTTGGTCCCACTCTTCTGGCGCAGCTCCTTAATCTGTACGCCGGCGCGACCGATCAACTTTCCGACGTGATTCGCGGCCACCTTTACCGTAGACCTCTCACCCTCGTTGGGAGGCCGTCCTCTGGTGCCGCCGCGGCGACAGCCTCCTCCGTAGCGCCCGTCCCTGCGCCCAGATCTGTCGACATAGTCGGTCCAGGTGGCCCTGGTCGAAATTTGCTCTTCTTCCTCCCAGTCATCCATCAGGATACACAGGTTGGACAAGGCCAAGATGAGAAACGACACGAAGCTGGCTGCCGGCGTCCGGTCAAGTCCTCCTCCAAGTCGTGGCGTGGGAGGAACGTCCGGTTTGCGGATCCGGAAGACTTGTTTACCCTCCTCTTATGCATCAACTGGTACTCTGTAAACGTCTTGTGCTAGTGTGCAAGACCATTGAGCTGCATAAGAAGCGTAGACCGAGAAGAGAAGACGACTACTTGCAAGCTGCTCAGGCGGGCGCGGGCGGACTG
>JAAUXU010040283.1_pt1 | contig 11032 bp, 8 predicted proteins | sample 7278151 | NCBI WGS metagenome assembly JAAUXU01 (sample SAMN14350113, study PRJNA611818) | marine sediment metagenome | isolation source: surface marine sediment (1.8m) | place: French Polynesia: Moorea | collected 2018-08 | reverse complement strand
CTGTACGTTCCGTACAGAGTCCAGGTGCTGTACCGTGCGTGTATGTAGTGTACACAGTGTACAGCACTGGTGTGTGTAGTGTCCTGTGTTCAGCACTTGTGCATGTACGTACCGTACATGCACAGTGGGCTGCACAGTGCATGATCGGTGCCAACACACTGTCCCATTTTGATTAGCAGAATCGTAAATGAACGATTTCTGGGCATCCACGTTAAGCTATGATGTGAGACGAAGTGTTGCTAAGAGATATCGGACGTCTCCTCCTTGGACCTGTCGCAATTGGACTTATGCAGCACGTTGTCTTTACAAACCTACGTCATTTACTGATTGACCGACGAGCAACAGCTTCTTCACGATGTTGAACAAGGCATCTTGACGCTGTCCAGCTGCAAGGAAGCTGTTGTCTTCAGCTTGCTGGGTCCAGCCAGCATGGAGATGTGAAACTCAGGGTCCTATTGCCCAGTTTTAGGAGCAACAAATAGTCTGGCGCCCTGGAGTAGTGCAATCACGCGTGTTGACCGTGAGCAATTGTCTTGCAGTCATTTTCACCGGCGGAAAGGGCGGCGGCCTCCCCGTCATGCGCATCATCGTCACCGACGCCGACCGCGTGGAGCAGCAGCTGAGCAACAACGACGCCCTCCCCCTCGATGGGTACGGCGGTGGCGAAAGCAGCAGCAGCGGCCGAGTCACGCCTCCCGCAGGCGTCCCAAATCCCAAGAGACCTCCGTGTCCGAGTCCGACAGCTCCTCATCCTCCCCCTGCGCCGCTGTGCCCGAAGCCCAACAACAGCTACTTCGAGGACAGCGGGCACCACGGCAGCAGCTGCATCGAGGAAGAAGACGAGGACGAAGAGCGAGGAGTGCACTGTGGCGGTGATGTCGTTAATGAAGTGGCGGTTGTCACTTTGCAATGTACCAGTTGAGATCGTCCAGCTCATGGTCACCCACATGACACTTTGCGATTGTGTTGAGGTTATGAACCGAAAAATGACTTTCTACAATAACATTCCAAGTTGTGGACTGTGTTAAGAATACCCATTAAGCACCTATGTATATGTCGTGACAGTCTTAAAGGAACGCAGACTGGACGGACCCTGGCAATGATTCAGTTTACGAACTTAAAAGATAGTCATTCTTTCTTGATTTTCTGCTGGCTGTTACTTTTATATTATAATAATATATTAGAAAAAATACTATACCATTACAGAATTAAAAAAAAAACCACTGCGCATGCGAGACTGTCCCTGTAAGCTGGAACAGTGTGAGTAATAAAGAAATCCGAACGTCATGGGTGAGGTGGATCAGACTTTCTCACCTGCGGTGCATAGAGTGATCATTCGTCCAACTTATATTTCGCGGTAATGTTGCCAAGAGTCAGTTACAATTTCTGGCTGCTCTCCCGAAAGGTCTATGTCCTTGGACAATAATACCATATTTTGAGCGCACTTTCACTGCTAAACTTGTCTTAAGCGCCAAGTACCTTACGCGAGGAAAGAATGTCCACGCCTGCAGTAGTTCAGAAAAGGGCATCCGCATGCGTGCATCAAAAATGTTTTCCGCTCAAGCATCACTCACGATCACGGGGCTCTTGACACTTGATGCATTGGCTTTCCCAAATGCAAACATCTAAAAAGCAACTCATTCATGTGGCGACAGCAGGCAGGGATTAGGTTGTCTTCAGTACACTCCTGCAGTGTTTTTTCCGAACGAACCAAAAATTCCAGAAAGATGAGTGAACGGAATAACTCTGGCCATTTTCTAGATAAATTACAGCAGACGTGGAATCTTACCTCGCATACTGTACTGTACAGTCAACACTTTGTCGAGGCTATAATTTCACACAGCAGCACTATATACACAAATACTACGGATTAAAAACTTCTTTTTGTGACACAGGGCACAATTCCATGTACGTAAACTCGCTCTACCTAACGGTTCTTCCACACCAGGTACAATTTATTATGTACACACTACAAAAGAAGCTGATAAAATTATTAGTGCACATTTCTGGGTAGGGGCGAGTAGAGATTACATTCGTTAAACAGGTTGTAATTCACATTACGAGACACGCGCACATATGCAGAAAAGAATTTTTCATACGATTTGCTCAAGTGGTACTGATGGAATTGACGGGGTGCTCAACAGGGTGAAGAAGAAAGGGGTAAAAAACACCCAGAAAAATCTGTTTCGTCCATTATGACATCTAATAAAGGTACATCAATTGCAAGATATGATGGATGAAGTAGACAGTCATGTCGCTTCGGCTGGCTAGGGAAAGCCTTGAAAGTTCAGTCTCTCTCTGTAACTGTCATGACATCCAGCACCTGGCAATGTGCTGCTCTGGCCAAATAGCAGGATGCGCCGTATGGATCACTCTGAGCTTGTTGAAGCTGACAGTGCCTTGGTGTCTCCTGATTGGCTTAGATCAACCACACTGTTTGCCATGATGTGAATCAATCCTCATCAGGTCTTGGTGGTCTCGGTCGTGCTGTCCAGCTCCAGGGAGGGATAACATGTCATTGCAGAAGGAGGGTCAACAAGACCCCAGTGGTGCTTCCAGAGCTGCTCTGTCCACTCACTGCCAAAGCGACATTTCTAGTCTATGCGCCAAATCATAGCAGCAGCACTTCGACTATCCTTTCTGCATAAGGTCCATACTCAGAATGCAACAGACTGTGGAATCCATTGAGATGAGCAAAGGATGGCCACACTGACACATCTTAGACGTTCACGTTCGGTCGTCACAGCCACTTCACTCCATCAAAGTCAATAGTTAGGCTTCAAGCGACTCTTACGACACGGATGATGAGGGTTTGGTTATCTTAACCAATCCATGTGACACCACATAGGTATGTGAGAACAGCCTTTCACTCGCTCAAGTGCCAGCTCCTGCAGAGGAGAGGCTAGCACAAGTGACTGTTAGCATTCCAAAGTGATGTGTGGACACGACCGACCCCTGGCCCCTATGAAGTTGGCCCCGTCAGTTCCCAGAGTACCGCTCAAATAAACGTTTATGGTGGCTCAGGTACTTTGGCATTGAAGAAAGGTAGCGCGTGGGTATGTAAATCTTTTGCTCCAGGCCGTCAACAGATGTACAATTAATCAGGAACAACCAGCCCAACCCAATCCAAGGCGACTTTTCTTTTTTTCTTCTTTTCTTTTTCTACTCATGGCCTTTTTCACATCTGTGGCCTCATGGGCTTGGTCTGTCCCTTGGCATCGGGGAATCTCTCGTGGTAGCGTTCCTCGCGCAAGTACTTGACGGTCACCAGATTGCCGCGATACCACTGACCGTGGAGGGCGCGGAAGACCCGGCCGGCGTGTTCGGCGCTGGCGCACTTGGCGTAGACGCAACCCTCGTTACTCTCTGTGTCGACCGCCACGTGCAAGATCGCGGCGCTCGAGGCCGCGCAACGGCGCAGCAGCTCCTCCTTGACTCGCCAAATCCAGCCTGAGCCAGAAGCAGGTCCTGTGCTGTGGTCGAAGAGGTGGCGCACCTTGACGCAGGACGTCGGCGCGACCGCCGGCGCAGCCACATTCTTGCTTAGGGAGTTGAACGCTGAACCCTGCCAAGGAGATGACGACGATACGGAGGTGGAAGGAGGAACAGAAGCGAAGGAAGAAGGGGTAGTGGGTGAAGCAGAATGGTGCCACTGAATAGTCGTCGCATTGTTACTCAGCGCCGACACTGGGGAAGTCCCTTGTTGTTTGAGCTGTTTAAACAAGGAGGGGGAGGGTGTGAGATATGGGTTCGGTCCCGGATGGTGCGCCAGCCCAGCAGGAGTTCCACCGGGCGTCCAGTGGATCTCCGGCACCCAGCGCCACACCCGGTGCTCTTCACCGTAGATCCGGCGAACCTCTTCACGTACTCTGGATTCTTGTTCACGGATGTAACGCACCGCGCGATCCCAAGCGTGTCGCCGGCGTCGGCGCTCCGCCGGAGGAATGAGCTGGTCACGGACGTGACTCACGGCAACCCAGGCAGTGTCGGGGGTGGCTCCCGAGGGACTGGTGGCTCGTGCTTGTTGTTGCTGAGCCACCAGAAGACTCAGGGCTTGCTCTACGAGCTCGAACGTCTCCTGTTGCAGACGCAGCTGGCGCTCTTTGAACCACGCCTGAGCTTTGTATCCTACGTACAGCACCAACGTCGCACCAACAATGCCAGCCAGGTAGACACTCGCCATGCAGAAGAACGCGTAGCCGGCCTCCATCTGGACCGCCGCCCAGCAGGACCAGTCGACCTTGGGCGGGTGAGATAGTGCCAAGAAATGTGCACTGGAAGTTGCGCCGCCGTCGGGGCCAATTTCCACGGGTTCGCCATTCGGGCCGAAGACGGACACGCCCCACTTCGGGTTTTCGCACAGGAGATTCAGTAGCACTTGGAAGAGGTCCTCAATCTGCTCTTCTTCGTCTGTCAATTCCCCAAGGATCTCTTCAATCTTGACGACTGAAGGCGTGCGAGTCGTACCATTGTTACTCTCTTCCTCTTCTTCCAAGGTCGTTCTGGAGCACATGGAATCGACGCTCAGCCGATCCAGGATCCTCTGGACTTTCTTGTGCATACCGATAATGGCCTCTTTATCTCGCTTAAGGACGCAGGTCCCAGTACCATTGTATTCTGCAAACGAGGAAGTGTCTTCATTGAGAGATCCCTAGTTGTGTCGTCTCTGACGTACGTAATACAGTGGAAACTTTCTACCGAACCAAACAACCGTTATTTACCGACTACAAGGCGCACCGGGCAATAAGGCGCAAAGTCAATGAACGGGTCCGTTGTCATACAAAAGGCGTCCCGGATCACAGGGCGCGTAAAAACGGAACAAACCCTTTGAAAATCATTCACAATAACTCTCCATGTGTTTCAGTTGTAACAAATGAAGTGAAAGTCAAGAAATACATAAAGGGTCAGTCAGCACAAGCAGAATTCATATGTAAGTAAGGTGCACAGCAGATTTTGGAGAGAACTGAAGGATTCAAAGTGCGCCCTATAGGCCGAAAAATACGGTGTTCTATCTGAAGCTGATTCTGATTATACGGGTTCTACTGGACAGGGTGCACAGCTACATTTCAACACCAGTACCGTGCGTCACAGGTAGTGGGATTTATGTGGGACTAGGTCCGCCTGATTAAGCTCAGCGTAAAAGCAGTCTGAATCCTTCCAGACGTGAACTTCCGTCATTAAAATGCGTGCGAAAGTGCCAGAGCCGTAATTTGTTCCACCAGTGCCAAAATTCGGATGACAGGGGTCAGGTGCAGAAATGTAGCAGAGCACCGTGCATTTTTATAAGCGAAAGACAAGGTTTTCCAGATAACCGCGGAAAAGCTTTGTGGATTCACAGTGCTCAGGAAAAGGATTTGACACGGTAAACAGTCTTCATTGAAGTATCAGCGACCTCTTTGACGTGTCTGTCTGCAACTTCAAACATTTCTCCCGTATAGCAAAATGACGAATTGCAGGGAGACTCCACCTGCGTGGGATTGATCTTGGAGGCCACAGACCTGGTGAAGGTCTCCAGGCTCATTGCTACACGCAGTAATCAGAATGAACTTCCAAAGTTTTGGCCAAGGCTCGAAAAACCTTCGAACCGAACTCTCATTTTGGTCAAATCTCCATTCAAGCATTGTGAGCATTCAAAGCATCTCCTATTTATAGCAAACTCCGTGCCATCAAATGTCGCTGTCACTTTCTTTTACATGAAGACCTAATGAACTCATCAAGAACTCACCAGGAGTCCCACAGATCGGTATTCTGTTGGCAATATCGAAGTTAGGCCTGAGGCTGAAGTACTTGACTCCGAGACCAAGGAAGAAGAGACCAGCAGTCAGCATGATCAGCTTGGACTCCCAGCCCTCCCTGGACCAACCAAGTTGCTGTTGCTTACTGTTTTTGGCTTGCTGCTGACTAGTTGCAGGCCTAGTGACTTGAGTCACTGGATTGACACTGTTACTATTGGGGCTTGCTGTGCCGTTGCCACTCTGATTGTTGTTGCCCCCGTTCACGTCGAAAGCTGAAGGGGGATTTACGCCAGCCAAGGAATCACCTAGAGGAAGAGAAAATGTAGGAAAAGTCTGTATCGGAGCCCTGTACAGAGACGCTTACTTAAGTGTCCACTGAACTCCTTGTTTTCCATGGATCTCCGATGTTGAGAAGACATCACAAACATGGAAGAGGGTGATGGTCTGCTATTGATAGAGGATTGAGGAGGACCCAAGAACTGGGAGGTGCTCCTGAAGGTTAGAACATTGTTGTCAATTCTTCAAGCTCTTGTACAATGAGCACTGAGTTCACATACTTGACTGGATTGAGCGGAGTACTGCTGGTGAAACGTCCTCCCGGGCTCTGTTGGGATCTTCTGTAGTGAAGACCTCCGTTCAACATGGGTGATCCATCACAGCCAGAGCTGTCAAGACCTGAAAGTCATACAATTTTGATACAATGGATGTCTTAATACGTTTGCCTGTTTTGTTACCCGGTGAAGTCTGGCCGTTAAAGTCGACCCTGTCATCTTCATCTTCATCCTCTTCGTCACTTCCATCCTCTTCAACCTATGAGGAGAAAAATAGAAATTGAACCTAATTTTTCTTAGCATGACTGTGTTTCTCCTCACCTCTTCTTCCTCCTCGTCCATATCATCATCCTCTTCATCATCATCTTCGTCACTTTCTTCCTCTTCGCCTTCGCTATAGCTGAGCATTGTTTTGGCAGACATACTGGGAGGGAAAAATTATTTACGTCATTGTTCAAGGTTGAGAGATGCAAATCTGAATACACAGCATACCAGGACGCAAGAATTAGTCTGCTATGGAGGTCAGCTAAACTACTGCCTCTAGCACTGATGAAATGTGCACTGCTGCAGCAGGATCAGGGCAATTTAAGCCTCCTTGGTCCTTCTATATGGACACTTCGCAGTAGAAGAAATACACACAAAGGAACTCTCTCTCTCTCCTATATAGCATATGAGACACTGGGAAAAGCGCACCACCAGTGCACGTCCCTTGAGAGCCTTGGCTTGCCATGACTGCCTTGAGCTCCTCCAATCTAGGTGATTTCTCAGTGCCTGCCTCATACTCCACCATGGCATGGGAGTTCGTTATTGGGTGTCCTCGTGCCTCCTCCTAGCTCTAGCACATCTCTTTCCTCCCCAAGTCTTTCGTGGTCGACCATGATACACATGGCCAAGCATTGCCAAAGAAACCCTTTAAAGTGTCTCTCTCAAAGTGAAAAACATTGAGATCTGGTGAGGTGACAAGTCTGCCAGCCAAAATGAGGCAAAGTTGACCTTACACAATTTCTGCCCCCTCTATGCCATGTCGGGCAGTGCTCTTGCTGCCACAGATAGTTGTCTGCGGGGTATTGGGCCTTCATCCAAGGAAAATCCATGCATCTCAGGGCATGGCAGTAGTTACACTAGTTGGTCATCTCCCAAGTAGAAGATGGAGGTAGTGATATTGACAATGTCAATCGCAATCTGCTGCTGGAGCTCAGGTGCGACGAAACTGATGAAGAAGACGACTTTCCTGAGACTTCATCCACTCAGAAATCCCCCGAACGATACTGCATAGAATGGATCCGACAATTGACGCAGATAATTCAATGCGATTTGGTTTAGATGGGTTCAGGCACCCGTACCGAACATTAAACCCAGCCACTATTCAATTGTGCAGAGCAGATCAAAGGTATACATGAATTTTGTTGTTGAGGTAGAACAGACAGCTGTTACTATACTCTAAAATAACTGGATTGTACCTAAAGGGAGAGCCAATGATGGCAAATTCGTCTTTAAAAAGAAGAGGTAGGGAAAATATGAAGTAATGCGAAGATGAAAGTTCACCATTTCAATCTGCTCTCCAACAGGAGCCAAGTAGGCTGTCATCTCACCCACCCCTGACTATAGCAACCACTCACATCAGCAGCAAAAAAATAAAGTACCAGGGAAACTGCATGTCATTTTTGTCCACTTTCTTTAATTTTTGTCTTGCTTGACGACTTTTTGACATCTCATCATTCTGCAGCGTATAACGTGCAGGTTATGCCTTTTTTCACGCTATGTCACACAGTAACACCACAGTAAAAATAGAAGAGCTAAGGAATAGAGATGATCATGTAGCTCAACTCTGGTGAGAACTCCTATGTGGCAGGGGCCTTGTCCTTCTACCGGAACATGCTCTACCACATTGAGTGGCTTTCCAACGAGACCGAAAGCCTTCTCAGGAGCACCAGGAATGCTGGCCGGCCCATTGAAGTTCACAACATCATGGATGATGTCAAGGAAAACACTGACCACCATCTCGCCACCAGCATATGGGGCCCCACCAAGGAGTTCAACATGCCGAAGGCCACCATGCGAGCCACAATCAAGGAGCACTTAGGCGGGAAATGGCAACAAGATGCTGCCCTCGCTATTTTATGACAGAAGAAAAGGTGGGCAAGAACGTCAACTACAGGGTCCTAGGAGACAAAGTGCAACCTTGGCTAAAGACCGTGCACCCTAGGGAGGTCCCTATTTGGTTGACATTCTAGAATCAACTTATCTCACTCATCATGTGTTGCCCATGGTATCCCCAAGGTGGGGTATATAGATAAAATTTTGGCTTGTAGCACTAAAAAGTGGCACTGGGCCCATGAAGTTGCCTGTGCCTGTGGTGAGCATCATGTCCTCTCTGCAGGGCCTCTGCTTGATAAGAGAAGTCCAAGAAAAAAGAATCATTTACAATTGTTGACAAGTACCTTCATTTTTGCTATTATCATTTTTCTGATTCATTAGTCAACATTTTCACTTTGTTTAGTAAACCCTCTTTCCCACCCTCCCTGCTCCTCACGGGAATCCTTGACTGACATTTGGAGTTAGTTTTAAGAGAAATGTCTTTCATAGTATTCTTTGGGTATACTCTTTCTGGACACCTGGGTGTTAAGAAGGTTTTTGTCTTTTTCAAGCCCTACAATCTTTCTTGACACTGCTGTAATGTCTACCACCAGCCTCTCAACATTTTGTGAGTGACAAGGTATGTTGAAAGTGGTGATGTTTTGGCATTGTTGATCAAACCCCTCATTTGAATAAGATAACAGAAGAGGAGGTGGAGTGAAGAAGGGCAGGATCCAGTCCAGGCTAGTAGGCAGCACAATATTTTGGCATTGGCTTTGGTTGACCAAACAGAAAGTGCTCTGATGAGCGTGTGTGATTTTAGGGACTGGTACTGGACTGCTACTTGGCTGATTGGTGGCACAGTGCTGTCTCTGGTAGCTTGCTTACTGTATGTGGAAAGGAATCGTGAAAACTTTGTTAAAGTTGTCTAGTGTCCATAATTTTGGTTTGTGGCTCTTTTTACTGCTTTAGAGAAATACCACAGGGGAAAAACAAAACTTTTAATTTCACAGCATACTGATTTGGCAAAAGATGTCAGAATGGAGGCCAAAACAAATAGGGTGTCAGCTCTCCTTGACACCCAAATGAGCTACCATGAGGTCGCCCAGATTGCTCCATGCTCCTTGGGCCTCATCTCCAAGGTCAAGAAGCAGAAGGGGAAGGACCTTGGAAGGAAGCCTGGCAGTGGTAGAAAAGGGCAAGAAAAGGACGGCAGAGTTCATGGCCAACCTCAGCACCTGCATTGAGGCATCGCCCACAACCAGCATGAGGAGCCATGCAAAGAAAAGAGGCTTGGGGTTGACGAGAAGACCATCAGAAATGCCGTGAGACACTTAGGGTCCACTCTTAAATGTGCAGTCGTCATGGATGTCAGTGAACTTCATGAAAAAGATGCGTAAAACCTTCTGACCAAGGATTGAGGCCATGGTGAAGGCCAATGGTGGCCATTTTGAGTTATAATGCACCTGATACTATGGTTAATGCATGTGCCAAGTGTCTGTACCCTACCCCTTGTACACTTCCTGTAATTCTGGACAAAGTTGACTATGGAAGAACTCATTTCAAGATTCCCTTCTGCACCCTTTTCAATCACTGACATCTTCCCAGTGGCAGCATCAGAGAAGCCAGTGGCAGGTGGCTCAGACAACACCTGAGTCCAACTACCCTCTTGGGGTAGCTCATGGTGTTCTCCCCTGACTTGTGAACTTTTAAGTACTTTATCCATAGTTGGTTTTGTGTGTTATTGAGCCCATTGCTCAATAACTGAGGAATTCTCCAAGCTAACTATGGAGCACAATGCCTGCCAGTGTCCAGATTTCACACCAGATCGTATGCCAGCCACTGAAAAACCATCACTGGAGCTCATATGATGGTGTTTCTACCCACTTCCCTCCCTCTGACAAGGGGCAACTTCATCGACCACTTCACATAGAAGACAGTCCTTGCTGTAAAGAATGTTGCTTGGTACATATCAAGGTCAGAGGCTGACTGGGGATGTTTCCGAGTGGAACTTCAGCACATAACCAATTATTCAGACTCTGACAGAACTTTTAGTACACAAGGTAACCATTTTTAATGATTGTTGAGGCACTAGAGCAGTTTAAGTGTGATGAGTTGACAAGAGCACTTCAGTTGCTGCTGAAAATTGGTGTTTTTGACCAGTAAATGAAAGTGAAAGTGGCTATTTTTTTTGGGGGGGGGGCTCCTGGCCCCGAAGCCACCCACTTTTGGGGAGCTTCCCCCCCCCCCCCCAAGCATCCCCACACCGTCATGCTAGGCCCCCATAACAGTATGTAGCACTGTGCTGAAGGATCCAGGAGCAGTGGGACGGCCTCTTTACTCCACAGAACATGCTTTCTGTTCCTTTCTGCACCAGGAACTATAGAGAATCATGGAAAATGGCTACACTGAAGGCTACCACCATAACTGCTGAGCTCAGTCATGGTCTTGTCTTTGAATAAACTTTCCGGTGCGCTTGTTACCTGTGTGCTTGTCGCCTGTGCGCTCGTTGCCTGTGCACTTGTCAGGCCATTTCAGCCTAGTCACCCCATTATCTCTCAACCTTTCCATGCCTTAGCCTTACATAGTGCTCCATACTGTTTTGGGGGCCTAGCATGACAGTGTGGGTGGGTGTTTTTTTTTTTTTTGGGGGGGGGGGGGGTGGGGGGT
>JAAUXU010087628.1_pt1 | contig 11036 bp, 12 predicted proteins | sample 7278151 | NCBI WGS metagenome assembly JAAUXU01 (sample SAMN14350113, study PRJNA611818) | marine sediment metagenome | isolation source: surface marine sediment (1.8m) | place: French Polynesia: Moorea | collected 2018-08 | reverse complement strand
TGAACTGGAGCCTGAACTGGAGCCTGAACTGGAGCCTGAACTGGAGCCTGAACTGGAGCCTGAACTGGAGCCTGAACTGGAGCCTGAACTGGAGCCTGAACTGGAGTCTGAACTGGAGCCTCAATGGAAGCCTCAATGGGAGCCTCAAGAAAAGTGCCTCTTTAAATCGACACCTTTTCCCACTTTTCAGACAAAGATTCGCCCTTCCGACTTGTGCGAGAACCAGAAGGGGGGTAACGAGGAAGTTTACGGGGATATTGCAGAACTTTCTCCTCATCGGCATAAATCATCACTCTTGATTTTCATTCTTGGGCTTAACTATGTAGATGACGGTTTTCCCGATAGTTTTTCTTCCTCCTCCACGACTTTTTTTTGCATCAATTTTCGTCCCTGGGATGAAACAGCGAGCCTTGATAAATGGTCTGATGCCAGCATCAGATGCACGCGGCGGCGACGACGACGGCGGCGGCGACGACGACGGCGGCGACGACGACGACGACGGCGACGACGACGGCTACGACGACGACGACAACGACGACGACGACGACGACCGAGCGAGCGAGCGAGCGAGCAAGAGCGAGATTTTTTGGCCAGTGCGTGCACGCGTGCTCGCAATTCCCTTCCCACTGCTGACCCTGAGATGAGATGAACAGAGAAAGAGCATTAAGTATTTACAGTGGGGTCCGCTTGAGTCGGCGTCGGCCTACAGGGTGACCCCCCAGACACAGGCTGAAGAAGTGGAGACGTCGTCCCCACGTAGCAAGTGTGCGGCCAGTCGCTGTCCTCGCCCCTCACCGTGTTCTGGCCGAACGTGGCCATGTTGACGAGTGGTCGTGCCCACGAGTGGAGCCCGAAGTGTGTGTCCACCCTGTCCAGGACCGATGCCGTCCGTCCTCCAACGCGTGAGACGTGTCCGGGTGGAGCCAGAGATTGTTCTGGTCGTCCATGAACGTGGCTTCCACTGCATCTCTGCGCTCGTCCTTTATCGTGGCTTTTTCTGCCCCCCCCCCTGCTGCTTGGCTAAATTACGCGCTGGAGCCATCCGGACAAAGACCAGAAAAAGCTCATATCTTCTTCTCCTTGTGGAAATGACCGAACATCAACTGGAAAAAGACTTTCTGGAAAGCCATAAGAAGCGAGCCAGTATAAATGAATGGCTGGCCGGGGTGGAGATCATGGAGGCAGCAGCATTTGTCCTCGTCATTTCGGCCTGACAAGGTCGTGATCTTGGGCGCGGCATTGGTGGCCATGCTCATCAGGATCGGTTAGGCCACAACGATAAAACCCCCGGGATTATGCTGCTGAGATGGACGCAGCAGCAGCAGCAGCAGCAGCAGCAGCAGCAGCAGCAGCAGATGTGGACGAATGTGTGGTTTTCAGGCTGAGGGAGCAGTCACACTGCCACATTTGACATTCTGTGGTGTGGATGTATGGACAGCCTTCGTCCAATTGATCCCTGCTATTTATAGGCTGGCTTCTCTCTCGGTGCAGGGGAAATGCTTGCTTCAGTGCTACGTATTCCCTTTCTTCTCCAGATCCTTCAAGCCCAGTTCCTTGGGGCAAAACAAGTCTGCTATCAAAAGAAATGCAGCCAAGCAAGACTAACAGCCTTGGGGTAACCTATGAGGAGGGAAAGGTTTTCTCTCTCCACTCCTTGTGCTGGCTCAGGGAGGAGGCGGAGGAGGCGGAGCAGGCGGAGCAGCAGCGGCAGCAGCAGAGAGCACAAGGTCAATGCCAGCGAGGACACCAAATTTCACCAGAAGAGACCAGGAAAAAAAATTGCTTGATAATTTTCGCAGCCAGAAGTTAATTTCCTGGGGCATCTTTTTCAGGTAGCCTCGCTCGTATGCGCTGCTTTAATTACAAGATGTTGAAGGAGGTGCAGAGGAGAAACTTTTACTCACTCCATTACACCTGGTGCAGTGCGGCCCTGACACATATGGAGCAACGGACGGACATACACGCTATTAGCTTACAAGATGACGACGTCTACTTACGCAAGAGCAGAACAACATGCATACATACATACATACATACATACATACACACACACTGACATACTAGTGTAGGCACGTACGTACATGCTGGGCTAGTTCCAAAAGGTACTCTTTTGTTGTGTGTGTGTAGAAGATCGTTCATTTTTGGGTCGTGCACCAAAATAGTCAGATTTTCCCAAATTTCTTCTTAACGGCCACTTCCTATGTGCACTTTTGACTCCCAGATTTATAGCACACTGGATGTAGCGAACGTAGGGGACACTTCTTTTTGCTTTCAGCCATCACCTTCGACTGGATGGAGCTAAAGAAGTGCTTGAGCCCCTCCACGGAGAGCTCAGAATCTTCTTTTAAGCTGAACTGATTTGCACTTTTGCTCTGGCACCGCTCATTTTTCCCCAAAATGAGATCAAAGCAGCAGAGTTGACTGCATGAAAGTTTGACTGTGTTGTCGACAAATGACTGCTTCTAGAGAGCCTAGATCGCCTTCACATGGGTCGGACGAGCTTCTGGGCTTTCCCCAGACTGGTGAACCACTTCTGCAGCTCAATCCAGTCAAAAGTGAGGCCTGAACCAAAAATAAAAAAGAAGTGTCCGCCACACTTGCTACATACGTACCGTGTGCCATAAAAAGGTGAACATACTGAGGCATTTTTTTCTTTTTCGTTCAACAACAACAAGAAAAAGGCCAAAAAAGCTATAGCAGTGCCAATCTGATGCCCACTTGCCACACTTTCCAAAGCAGAGTTGACCCTACAGTCAGTACATGCGTACGTACGTCCACAACTGCTGGCTGGACGCATAAGCATTTGGTTGATGTGCCTGTGGTTTATGGGTCAACTCAGTGTAATCCGAAATGACCTCCATTAGTGTTACTTGGTGAATGAGGGCTCTTTTTGATCAGGTTATTGCCTCCTTTGTCCTCCCTGTCCTTGAGGCTGCAGCAGTCGTGATCCCTCCTAACCTTGCTGTTGAGATTAGAAAAAAAAAAGGAAAAAAAAAAAAAAGCTCTCACAGATGAAGGTCTTACAGTTGTAATTTATGTTCACCATGTTGTTGCCAGCCTCACGCTAAACGCGTGTGTGTCCTTCCACCACTGCTGCAATACTTAATCTTCCAGCATACGAGCCCACTTCCCTCTTAGGTGAGTAGCTGAGGTAGGCATGACTAATAGTAAAAATTGCTTCTTTTCTCTTACCCTGGAAAGCAATAATGCTAATGAGCTGCCTGCGCGTACATTGGGCTTTTTCTCCGTTATTTCCCTGCACCAAGAAGACATCATTAGCTGAGAGGGCTGGGAGACCACACACAATCAGGGCTTCCCACATGATCGTACCTTTTTCTTTATGGTGCGTGTCTTCTACACAAAAGGCAGAGAGTGAAATGGAGCTCATTTGCTCCGTCAGCTGAATCTGAATCGCTCTCTTCTCAGTGGTCTTTTTTAAAAGAACGTCCTGGAAGCTGCAGAAGTTGTTGGTGTCTCTGCTGCTCTCCGAAAGGACCGTCAAGCTCGTGCCAGTGACGAGGGACGTGCTGGGGTCGACCAATGCCAAAACTCCACCAGACAGACACAACCTGGGGGACTTTTTCTGCCAGAGTCACTTCGGCCGGCCGGCCGTTGCCACGTGGACCGCCAGTCTCAGGACAGCAGCAGACACAGGGTGGACCCGGAGTGGACAAGCAGTTCCTCAGGCTCACGACTCAGGCGTCAGCTGTGCATGGACAGAAATTTGCCAATCACAACATGCGTCGGGTGCGTGTGAATCATTGACGACGCATGAGGAGCGCGCGCAGGTTCATCAAGCGAGAAAGCCACACACGGCCGGGTGGGTGTGTGGCTTTATCGCTTCACACGCCCGAGCAGCTCTGGCCTGCTCAGGTTGCCGCCCGGGGTCAAGCTGACCCGGTGACCCCATTGCTGTGGTCCGGGGATGACGGCGTCACTCAGTGAAACGCAAGTTCATTGTGCGTAGACTCATTTTGACACTTCTGGGCAGATTCGTGACCAGGCCCACGTCTTGGTCCACGGTCATGCACTGTGGTGCGGAGACCCAGCACAGAGTCACACGGACTTGGTGAAGCATTGACTGCTTCTGACACACTCAACAGATGTCCCGATTGTCATTTTCCTGCCCAGCCGACCCGACGAGCCCAGGTTTGTGGTCAACCCCGAGTGCTGTTTGTTGCTTGGCCATTTTTTGTTTGGGCAGCGACCTCCATTGTTCTGGTCTCACCCACTTTGTCATCACGTGGGATGAAGAATTGCTGCGTGAGACCTTGCGCGGTCGCAATCGCGTCATGCGTGCAGGTGATCAAGCACGTTAGTTACACTCATGATTACCGACCTGCGCGCCGTAATGACTTAATTACGGCGCCTGCCTGATGATGCCAGCAATTAAGCACGGGCGAGAAAGCAGACGTTTCAGGGCTAACAAAGTCGAGCAAAGTGTCTTCATACTAATGAAATGCTTGCCCAAATGTTAAAAATCAAAATGCCTGCTCTGCCCCTGGGCTGCGATTTGACTGGCCCAGTTCTGCTGTCTTTGCTGCCCAGGCAGGACCTGTGTGCACATTCTGGACCGTGACTGCCACTGCTGCCTGGGCTGTGCAGGACATGGTGACGGTAAGAAAGCACTGCATAAGTGGCACATTCGTGACGACGCAGGCAGGTCTGCAGTGCAGGTCCAGCCAGCAGCGCTGTGTCAGTGCTTCACATCTGCCCCGTCTCATTGTCGGTGCCACCCAGCCTGATCCGTCCTTCTCGGACTCCCTGTGTGGAGTCTGGCGTGGAGGAGGGACTCGCCCGCCTCCGCCTCCACCTCCGCCTCCGGGAAGGCCGGCGACTCCTCTTTGGTGTGGAGGTCGCTTGGTCTGAAAAGCCCTTTTTTGGCTCGGTTCGTCCTTTTCCTCAACAGAATTGATAAGAATCTATGATGCCTCTGCTCGCTCTCAAGGAGGGAACTGAGACTTACTGAAGAAAGGAGAACAAGAGGAGACGCTCCTTGAAGGTCTTGGGCTTCACGTGGTTGCGTGCGTTCACATAAATACGCTTTCCCATGGGGACAGCCACAGGGTGTCGAGCAAGTTGTTCATTTGTCAGCTGAAAAGCCCGCCAGCTGGGGCAGAGACTGTACAAGGGACACCCTGTACAAGAGGAGGTTGGCGAGGGAGGTGTGGGTCTCTGCGGGGTTAACATATTGCTGCCAGGCAGAAAAGAGATATCCCACAGTTGGATGGGCAGATGGACAGGCGGTGATCTCATTTTTGGCAATTTTGGCTGATGCACCCGACACTGACATCCTTGCAGGGCCTAATGTGTGTATAATGGAGCTCCCCCCCCCCCCCCCTGTCAAGCCGCATTTGGACTGCCTGCACCCCAAGGGAGGGTGAGTGAGGGCTGCCACCTTGGCCAGGCCCCTGGACTTGCTGGAGCTGCGGGTGCTGGGCCAAGGAGCACCCACCAATTCGAAAATTGCTTCTTCATCGCCCAGCAGAAGACCAGGAAGAACAAGTTTGTGAGAAAGACCTTGAAACATCAGCAACTGTCTCATGATCTAAGCCTTAAAAGGTCTGTTCATGTATTCCGAGCCTGCCTGACAGCAGAAACCACTCTCTGGATAAGGAAAGTCCCCATTTCGAGTACACATTAAGAAAAGTTGTTGACTCGTGTTCTCTGTTCACCTCCGCAGTGAATAAAACATTTTCAATTGTGTCTGCTTGGCCCAGCTCCAGCCAGTTGTCCTCCGCGGGCTTGGTCAGGGCGACAGCCCCTCGTTGTGGGGGTGGGTGCAGTCCAAACGCTGCTTGACAGGGGAGTTGCTCCATTTCACATCGAGATGACAGAGATATCATCAACATTGCAGATGCATTGGCACAAAATTCCCCCCCCCCCCAGTGACGTCATCACCTTTGCATTGAGATGTTGCCCACGGTGGTGTGTGTGTGTGTGTCAGAGCCTCAGGCCCTTTTGGAAAAGGTCACACCCTGGCTGACCTGGCCCTAAAGTGTGACTGCTGCTCCTGCCAGCCCGATCTGTTGAGGGTGTTGCACTCGTCCTACTTTGGCCAAGAGGATTGACGACCGCTCTTAAGACGCAGTTGCCATGACAGTCTTTTGGAGACAGCTGTTGCGTATGCACTTCCCGACGAAGCTGAACCCTGTGGACTCCCAGAAATACAGGTTGTGTCTGCAGAAACCATGGGATGAGGGGAAATGTTGCTTTCTCCGCGCACACGTGCAAAAGTGTGTGTGTGTGTGTGCGTGTGCGCGCGCGCGCGCGGCTGTTATCAGAGATGTTTTGACTGAGGGAAATTTCCCCCTCCAGGTCCGTCCGTCAAGGTCTTTTGACTGAGCACCCCATTTGGGAAATTGGCGAATGCTTTCAAGTATATAGCACTTGCTGAATTTTTCTCAACGGGAAAAATAGATTCTCTCCTCCTCTTTACCTTCTCAAAGTTTAATTTCACAGTTGGCGAAGCATAACATAACGGATTTTGAATGGTGCCCGTTATTGCAACGTGCAGAAATTGATTTAGGAGATGAGAAGACATTCAAGCCCAAGGGAAATTGCCACTTTTCCGCGAAAAAGCCAATTTCAACTTTTCGCAATAATCTTTGCACTTCAGTTCTGAGTGACATTTGAAAGCTTCTTGGTGACGCCGCCGCCGCCGCCGCCGCCGCCGCCGCTGCTGCCGTCGCAGGCTGGAGAAGCCAACTTCGATACAGGAAATTCGTTCAGATTCACCGCATCTGATCCGAATTTTGACACACCGGGATGTCCCAGGGCCGTTCTGGGCTTCGCTCCACCCGTGGACCTGGACGTCCAAAAGTGGTGACTTTGCCGTCACGTTCCGGACCCGGGGTGCACCGGTGACTGGGCCAACTGGGCCTCACCCACCGGGTGGTTTGGGACTCTGCCACAGTCGGTCGACTGCTTCGACACCCAGATCCGCTCCATCCTCCTGTGCACGGTTTCATCTGGGCAGCCTGAAACAGCCTCCGGCATTTGTCAGAGTCTCCCTCGGTGAACTTTTTTCTCGCTGCCTCAGTTGTCTGATTGAGTTGGCCTCACACCCACCATCATGGGCGTCGGAGGCCAAGTGAGGCCGCCACAAGTCCTCAAAGGGGCCAACTTGAGGGTTGCAGCTCCCAGAAAGAGGTCCTGGCTTCTTCTTCCTCAGCACAGTTTGCTCCCAATCATCAGCACTGGGTGTGGTCAGAGTGGTCATTCTTGTCCAGGAGAGGCTGAGGACCATCCTCGATGCAGTCTTTGTTGTGTCCTCAGCTTGTGAGGACGCCAGAAAAGGCTCAGAGCTGTGCCCCAACCAGGTCCAGTGCCAGATCTGCTGTTGCCTGACGAGGAAGCCGTTGTTGACCAAGATTTTGCACTGTCTTCGTCATGGAAAAACAAAAAAGGCCCTTTTTTGCTAGGGAGGAGGCCTTGGCCAGCTGATTTTCTGAGAATTTTGGAGAGCTTCTTGCTCCAGTGAACGAGCCTCTTCCTCCTTGTGGATCTTTGACTCAGGTGGAAAAAAAAGTTTTCTTGTCCAAGTGTCGAGAGTGTTGTTGTGTTGACCAAGTTGCCTCTTCTGCTCATACACACACTCGAGACCCCCCCCCTCGAGTCACTGAGAGGCCACCTCGAGAAGAGTCTCTGCATACGTGGTGGATTTTTTGTGTTCTGGAGCAGAAAATGCCTTTCGTTGCCCCCAGATAAAAAAAAAGAGCCCATCATCATGCTGTGAAAATGTCCCCGTGGTGCAGAAATCACTTTCCAGATTCAAAACAGGCAGTTAAACTCAGTTCCAGAATAGAAGTGTAGCTAATGTGACTTCACATAAAAGTGTGGAAATCTTCCGCAATATTTTGGTCGGGGTCTCGTGACGTTATAGTGCGCATGCGTCATGACAGCGCCGCAAACGTCGACGAGGACAACACCGTTGGCTTCAGTGACGACCTGAGCAACTTGGCCCAGCTGATGGGGAATGGCACTGCTGATTGCTCCTCATTAGTCATGTCTGACTGGCTTTAAGAGACAATTTCGTTTGGGAGGTGTTAGAGACCTGAAACTTTGGTCCTTGGGGGTAATTTGAGGTAAAAAATTGCTTCGGCAGTCAAATTTGGGACTTCACCTCCTCTTAATTACCACCATTATGTGATTTTGAGGGTCATCCATGACCCAAAATGCAGCTGCTGCAGGCCGGACATTTTGGTGCCAGGGCAAATTCGGGCCAAACGATGACCGACGTCAACGCCTTCGATGAGGGCAACCTCGGCAAGACACACAATTCTCGTCTAGACTCAAGGGGTTCTTCACTTTGCGCAAGGGTCCGTTCCAGGCATATGAAACGAATTAGCATCATACAATGAAATTTGGAGCTTGGATTAGCACGGACAAATTTATTAACGACATATTAAGGTTAATGAATAGGTAGCGCCAGCCATTATTCCATCCATGGGGCTGAGGCTGAACGTGCGCAAGATCAATTCCATCGAGCAGTGCAAACAGCCGGTGGCTCTGCAGCCATCGTAGCTGGTCACACCTGGCCAGCATCACGTTGTTTCACCTCTGTGCAATGGATCTGGCAGCCGCATGAGCCAGGCCTACACGAGTCAGGCCTACCTCCGCCTAGGCCTGCCACCGTCGTGGCGGGAGGCCAGAAGAAAGCACTGGTGCCAATGGCACCGGGCACCAATGGCACCGGGCACCAATGGCACCGGGCACCGGGCACCAATGGCACCGGGCTAGGGCGGAGTCAAACTGTCTCTCCAGTGACAGAAAAGACCTGGAGTCAGCTTTTGCACATGACTTTTGTGACTCTGCTGGTGGCAAAGTCACATTTGGTCACCGGGTTCACATGTTTTGCTTCAACACCCGGCGGATGCCTGGGATTGAAAATGGCCGCATTCGAGCTCCTTCCTGATGTTCTCTTTCGTCAGACGAGACATGTCAGGTGCTGCTGCGCGGCCGAGGTGAAGTGCGACGACTACCAAGTGTGCGACGGCTACCAAGTGTGCGACGGCTACCAAGTGTGCGACGACCCCAAGTGAACATTCAACTTTTAGCACCCTTGGATGAACCCTCAGTCCTCAAACCTCTCTGAAGTCACCTCTCTTTGGCCAGGTCAGCACCAAAGTACAAAGAGTTGCTAATCAACGGTTGGATTCTTCCAGCTCTTGTTTACCGAAGCAAGGTCGAAAACCCCTTTAAAAAAAAGACCATTTTTGACAGTTTTTGCCGACTTTGTGTACGTGCAAGAGAAAAAATACAGTGTGTCCGAAAAAGGCAAACGTGACCTTTCTTTCTCTGCAGCCAGCAGAGGGTCTGAACGACCCTCACAACCTCAAACTTCTGCTAGCCTTTGAATTTTGAAAAATTGGACGGACCAGTTTTTTTTTTTTTTTACACGCCATACGACTTTTGACTGATTACAGTTTCTGCCAGTGGTGCTTTTGGTGGTTGCACCATGACTGGAGATGTTGCTTTGAGCCAAATAACCTGCATCAGCACACAAACAGCTGACTGTTGAGGATTACAAAAGTCCCATGGTAGGGAAGAGCCTCTCCTGAGCAGCAGCAGCAGCAGCAGCACCATCATCCCCTCCAAGACTTGCAACACTTTTGGCTGGCTCAGACTGTATCATTAGTTCATCCATCCATTTCTCAGGTGAAAGGACTTGGGAAGCAGCAGATCTTCTTTTCCTCTGGCTGGAAAAATGTGCAAAAGCTTTGTTGCAGACTTTCTACCATGATTTATAGCAAATGTTTGTTGCAAAAAATCGGCCCCAGAACGTGCGTTACGCATTTTATAGTCTGCTTGGTGAAGTCCGTAAAAAAGGCTGCTGCTTTCTCCTTTGCTCTCCGAGGCTGCCAGACGAGGACGTCGCCCCAGACATAAAAGAAGTTTTTTTCCCTGAGCAGAAAAGTAAATTGACAAGTTGGCGTTGGCCTCCACTGACAAGAAGAGTTTTGCACACTCTGCGTGCTCGGCACAAACACAGCCTGGCTGGCGCTGGTTGACCTCGGTTGCGTGCAGCCTCGGCCTCGCCGACCTCGGCGCTTGTGTCTGCCTGCCCAGAGGCTGGACAAGTCAGCCCTTGCCTCAATGTTGACGTTGTGGCACCTGTGGAAGGGGGGAAGGGGGGGGCCCACGCGAACAGGTCCATGGACAGGCTGACCAGTGGGGACCACGTCCGGGCAGTGGCACAACGGGCGCTCCGTCAGCACCTGCAGTGCAGCCTGGGCATGTGTGTGACACACGGAGTGCAGCCCTTCTCATGACTGACACACATGAAGATTTTCCCGGGAAAACGAGGACCTTTTCCAGGGAATCGACACGCGGGAAATTGAAAAAAAAAATAAAAAAAAAAGCTTGATTTTTTTTTTCCCGGCAATGTTGAAAAGACACCCTTTAAGTCCGTCTTTCTTGCCAGAACTAACAATAGTCAGTACGTTATTATTGCTTTGACGATGAAAGCGACTTTCTGGCATTGAGAGCGTCGAGACAGCATTAGTGACTCTCTCACTCACTCACTCACTCCAAGATGTCTGCAGCTTCCTGAGGGTCGAGGTGCAGCTGCTCCTCCATCTGGAGACGCAGATGAGCGATTTCATGGAAAATTTCCTGGCCTCGAACACGTCCAACTCCCCTGGTGCCGGGTCCATTGACCCCAAATGCGCGCTGCACCAGCAGTGCCAAGACCTCATGTCTTTTCTAAAAGGTGCTGCACCCATTGACCACGTAACAGACGTTGTTGGCCACACTGTAGAGAGTGAGTCGATACTCGAGCCTTCCAGGGTTTGGTCGCTCGCTCCATCTTCAGACGAGCAAGTTTCACTCAACAAAAAAGCCTGGCTCGTTTGTTGACGGTCTGACGGCCCAATAATGGTTGCTGTGGATCCCCAACCACCAGACCCACGTGGGGGACGCGTGCACAGCCCGAGTCCATGGGGTCAGGAAGCAAGAGACAAGTTCCAGGCCCTGAACAGGCCCATCGGATCGGGGTCAGTCCTGCTGCAATCGGTCATCGTCGTCGTCGTCGT
>JAAUXU010143538.1_pt1 | contig 11042 bp, 26 predicted proteins | sample 7278151 | NCBI WGS metagenome assembly JAAUXU01 (sample SAMN14350113, study PRJNA611818) | marine sediment metagenome | isolation source: surface marine sediment (1.8m) | place: French Polynesia: Moorea | collected 2018-08 | reverse complement strand
TGAGATGAGCATCGATGGTTTTGTTACATACCTAGAGATGCAATCTTCATGAAAGAGGTAATGACAGTAACGGGAGGAAGAAGCGAGTTCGATGGAAGGAATACTGATAAGCCAAGCGTTTCTTTAATATTCAACTTGCAGCATTATTACACCGAGTTTTTATACGATGTGAAGTGGCGAGGAGCGGATCCAACCTTTACGATATCAAGAGATTTCAAACAAGAAACTTCATATGATTGGTTAAGGCTGGAGGAGTTCTTGAGAAAGAAAGGATTTATCGTAGATAAAGATCTTATTGGAGAATCAAAATGAATGATGATTGGTATATGGAATACTCGACTGAAGAGCAATTTGACTGGGATGAAATGGATTTACGTAACGCAACCCCTTGCGATGACTTCTTCGATCATGACAGTGAAGAAATTGACTTCGAGGATTTCTGATATGTTAAAGCAAAGGATTTGCCTTGAGTGTGATAGCCGTAAAAGGAACTGCGTTGAAGTAGGATGCGATGGTAATTATGTTTGCCTTGATTGTCTAGCTTTCATTCTTGATTGCAACAATTATGCCCATAAAGATCGTTCTTACGAAGTAGAGATGAGAACTGAGAAAATAACTTCTGAGAATGTAGACTTTTAATTCTGTCCAACTTTTGAAAAGATAAGGGGTCGTTTGACCCCTTTTTTGTTTTTACCTCTTAGCTACGGCAAGTCGATGTTCATCGAGTATCTGCTTAGCAAACCTCTCCTTAGCTAGCTTCGATCGTTTCTCGTATAGCTTCTGTTTCTCTGGGTCATTACGTCTTTCGTTTTCTTTAATCAGATCCTTCGTAACTTTAGTCAGTGGTCTAAAGTTCCATAGTGGGCAGTCAGTAGCAGGACAGTTTTCAATCTGCATTAACCAAGTGCCTCCAGCTAGTGGATTATAGATACAATCTTTGCATTTAGCTTTGATTGCTTTAAGGGGGGATTTAATTTCCATTGGTTACCTCCGTTTATCGATTCTGAGCGAAATAAGCTCTATCGTCTCTTAATAAAAAAAATGTTTCTACAAAAACCTATACTACCCTACCGGGTACGCTCTTTTGCCGTTAAGAAAAGCTCACAAATACTTTAATGGCTCTCCGTTAGGAAGATCTGTGAATTGCCTAGATTCGTGAACACGAAATATGAATGGATATTTTGGTCTTTTGCCATACTTGCATTTAACGAATTTTAGAGTATTGATTGTTTTCAACTCTTCGCTGTTATCTTCATGAACCAAAATCACATAATCTGCTTGTGCAGTTATCTCACCTGCGTATTTAACGTCATTCAAGTCTGGCATCTTGTTTTCATCAAAACCTTTACGAATATGATGTATCAAGTGAACATTCACACTGTGGTTCCTACATATCTCGCATATTGTAGCTACGAATCTTGTTTGCTGTGTTATGTCATCGTGTCTCAGTCCGCACTTCATCAGAGAATCGATGAATATGTGACGAACATTTTTTTTCTTAGCGCATAGCTTTATGAGTGAGATGATTCTATCTGGACCCATGTTGTTTTCATTTTCGTAAAGGTAGAACCTATCTTTGAAAAAATCGAAAAACCAATCCAAGAACTCATCATCAACCATAGACTCATGTTTTCCTGCTACCTGAGGAGCCATGAGATCGATCATATCGAGCTTTCTCTGCTCCATGTTAGCTAGGCATACCTTTTCGTCTTTAGCGAGCCACAGCGCGAGCTGTGCGGTTACAGTTGATTTGAAATGGCCAGGATAACCAGCCCAGATAAAAAACCGACCATGAGTGAACTTCATATGCTTCATGCTTTGCCATGGAAATTGATAGAAGAACTCTGAATCTTTACGGCTAAGGTAATCTAGATATTCACCTTTGAGGTCACCAACATCGTAAAGGTAGTGTTTTTCATTATCCTCTAACTCATCCTCAAGCTTTTGGAAATCTATCTCAGAATCCAAAATCCGGTCCATAGTACTTCCTCCTTTCTTCATCTCTTTTCTTCTTCGGATCAAACTGCTTCTGTTTCCTTAGTCCTCCCCAATCTTCTCTAACACACTTTCTGTAAGCAGCTTCTAAGTCTTTGTAAGGTTTTCTTAGTTGACACCTAACTGAATCTTTAAAGTGCTCGTAGTGTAATTCAATATCATATCCTTCCTTTTCTCCCCATTTCCTTAACGGTTCTGTTATAACGAAATCATCAATGTTTTTTTGTTTTTGAGCGGCAGCGTTAACAATATCTGGTTTATTATCTGGTTTATTATCTGGTATAGGTTGGACCCTTTCGCCCAATACATTGGTCCGTTTGGTCCAATCTTTTGGACCATCATCACCAATGGATGATTCGTCATTCGGCGCGTACCATAATGTCCTGTCATAAGGATTTTTGTTATGATTTGCCTTAATAATTGCACCAGCTTTAATGAGTTTATTTATTATTCTTTTGATCTGCTTTTCTGTCCAATAAGGGAAGATCTTCGCAAATGCTTTTTTTGAGTTGTATGTCCATGCTCTACCATCAAAAATATTTTTCTCATTTGCTTTATTGACAAAACACCAATGTTTGATATTTGCTAAAAATACCGCTTCATCAACTCCATACTTAACTGCATCCTCTACATCAAAAAAATGTGCTGTATTAGTCATTTATATTATCCCACCCATTTCATTCCTCTCTTTCCAAATAAGTTTATGTAATTTATAAACTTCTTTCTTTATCGATTGTAGCTTATCAGATACTTCGTCTTTAAAATCCTAGTCTCTTCCTATAAGCCTGGCGTTTACTTTCGTAATCAAGAAGATTCTTGCTTTTCTTTAAAGGTTGCTTTTTAGCGTTGAAGTAATCCTTAGCCTCCTGGATTATTTCCATCCCTTTAGAAGAGCTTTGAGCGCCCTTGTAAGCGTCAGATTCAGCTATATCTAGCACAGTCCTGTAGTAAGACTCACCCTTTGGGGGATCTAGCTTTAAAGGCTTATGGCAAGGCCTCTGATCATATCCTCTAGGGCTATATCTGTGATGTGTTAAGGGACCCATAAGATCAGATAAGGTGATCCCTAGAGCATCAACGATCGCTTGCTTACTGCACCCAGAAAAGCAGTGCATCAGTATCTTTCCGTTGTCTATTTCAGTCACAAAAAATGATGGATCGTTATCTACATGAGCAGGGCATTTAGCTTTGAATCGATTCTCTCCGATCTGTTTTACTCCATCTAACATGGACAAAACCTTTTCAGTTATCTCATTCAATTATAAGTTACTCCGATTGCTTGAATTGGGCCGATTATCCTCATAACTATGTCTAAATTGCTTTTCATTTTACCCTCCTTAAATTCCAAATATTTTCAATAAGTTATCAGTTAATTTTAAAGTGATTTCTATAATTATCCCTCCGAGGTAAAAAGCTGAAAAAGTCAAAAACATGAATATGATAAAGCCGTAAAATAATTTCATTGTTGTGTTCCATTTATGAACCTCCGTGTTTTAATCTAATATTTCATAACAACCTGGCGGTAACCATATGTTGTTATCTATCTCTTCGAATGCATCTCCGTGACAGAATGTCAGACTGACTACCTTTCCTTTTATTCTGTCTCTTAATTTGATGTATTCATGGTCGTGTAACGCATCTTTTCCATCTTCATTAACCATCACTTGATCAATGTTATCTAAAATCCTTGCTTTCATTAATTCCTCTTCTTCAAAAATCTTATTATGTCTAGTCCCTCCCTTAAGCACTTCTCGCAAATATCCAGTTGGCTTGTTAGATCTGCACTCCTGTATACGATCGTCTTGCCTTTGGCCTCACAGATGCAACAGGGTGCAGCTTCTCTCCTATTAAGCAGCAATTTGTTCCTCTCGTAAGCCATTACCAATCCTTGTTTGTGAACCTTTTTGTTACATCTGCTGCTGCTTTAAGATAGTCAGGCTCTTCCTTGGCTTCAGACCCAGTTGTGTTACGCAGACTAACAGGCACAACGCGTATATCAATATCCATCAATGACCTCTGTTTATCATCTTCATTATTTATATAAGCTATTAATTCACCTGCTAAATATGTGAACTTGTATTTCTTGTCACTTATATACTTTGTCAGGAATATTGGAAGTTCTGGTTGATCAGCTATGCATGTATTATTCATTAATGTCTGTTGAGCTTTACTAGTTGAAAATGCTTTCCAGTACACACCATTTTTTTCAAATAATATTTTGAATTCATTAATAGTCAATATAAGTATATTTTTATCTCCATAAATTTCATTTTTTATAGGGATATTATTTCCAACTAAATTGCTTTCTTTAAAACATTCCATTTCTTACCTCCTATTACGCATATAACTGCGAGGCTTCCTGTATCCCAGGCTCTCCTCTGAGCCGTAGTCTGGAAGGCTTGTTCCAGGGACTGAAGTACGCAGGCGACCACGCTGTTCCAGTATTCGAGGCTTGTCGAAGTTGATAATCCCCGATCCATTGTATGTAGGGTAGTATGTAGTAGTCGAACTCGTCGAATAGTCCATCGAATCCCATTGTCCTGCTGTAGCCCGGATACTGAACCCGATTAGAATCATTAACGCTACTACTATCACAATCTCCCTCATGATCTTGCTCGGCAAAACGAGAGCTGCAACAAATAATATAGCAATCATAATTAGAATCATAAGTCCTGTTGTTTCCATTGTTTTGTTCCTCATATCTGTCGTATTGAATCCAAATAACAGTCACTAAAATAACTGCTGCTGCAAATGCTGACATTAAGAATAATGCATAAATTAACTCTAAAATCTTCATAGATCTCCTCTGCGCTTCAATCTCTTAATAGCCGTATCTAAGCTCCTGTGTGCTGGTAGTGCATCGTTAAGGATCGCCTTTAGCGCGTAGTCGTATGCATCTTTTGGTTTCTTCTTATGGTTGATGTAAACCAGTGCTATTTTGTCTAGTAATTCGTGCTCGTTCATTATTCCTCCGATAATGCTATTTGTATAAGGTCTACTAACTCTTGACCTTTGTCTGATAATTCACCTGGAAGGCTGTATTTATGTGTTACGTAGCCTTCTTTGTCTGCCCAGTAGAAAAAGAACATATCAGCAGGTGGTATTTCGTTGTGAACATACAACAGCGAGTCCTTCACGTATTTCAGATTTGCAATACGATCCCCGCATGAGCAAAACTTCAATAATCCCAGATGTATGTAATCAATCAAGTCTAAGTAATCCTTTTTGTTGACGTGATCCCTAACGGATCCGTCCTGATTTATCACGTACTTCATTTATTCCTTCCCTTGTCTCTAACTATCCAGTTATGGATGATATCTCGTACTGATGATGCCTGATTCCTAGGGAATCTCTTCTTTAGGTATTCGATATCATCTTTGAAAAGGCGGAAGGTAGCTTTTGCTAGCCCTCCGCGCTCAGTTACCGGTTGCTTCATTTTGTTTCAATTTCCTCTTGATATTTCTTCCTCCATTTCAGTGCCTGTCTTTCGTGGAAGTCAGCATTCACTTTAGCTTTTATTATTCTGTGTTCAAGCTCATCCAAGTGAGCCCATACTTCATCTGGCTCGTGTGATTTGAATGCTATGTCCTTCAGCTCGCTAATTGTTTTTTTCTCTAACAGTTTTTCTATTTGTGATTTGTTAAGCATTTCTCGTGTCCTTTGCAGTTGTTGCACTCAGTTCTACACTCGGTGTGATCTATTCCATGTATTTTGGCGAAATCCATTACATGCTCAAATAGGTTTTCGTCCTCTTCCTTGGATTCTTTAGTGAGGGTGATCACAAATTCCTCATCTAAGTATTCAATCCTGAAGTGCTCTCTTTTCGTGAATGGATCCAGTAGCTGCGTTGTCCAGTGGTTGGTTGGATAAGTAGAGCTAGGCCTGAACTTCATCTCTTTACCGTCTACGGGCACTGCTCCTCTGATAATCATGCATTTATTCATTGGTTAGCCTTGTAAATATTGGTCTGTCTAATGCTTCTTGCATCCTGTTTAGCCTCTTCTTTAGCGCATCTAGGCTTGAAGAGGTCGTTATGCATGGTTCATTCTCAACGATTTCTCCCTGTATCACCTCCTTTATTGTGTAAGTGAAGCCATCTCCACTGTTTCCTGATATTACTACTCTGAATTCTGAATAGCTCATTTTAAATCTCTTTCTAGGTTTGCAAGGATTTGCGCTGCTAGCTCATCAGATTGTGATATAGGACTGTCTTCCCATTTCTCATAGATTGTTCCTCTTGAGTAGCATATTGATGTTTTACCTCCATCTACCTTATCCCATTTGTTATACATCCTGCACTTTGAGCAATTAGCTGATGTGACTTCAGTTACTTCATCTTTCTGCTTGCATTCCTCACATAAAGGGCAGAAGAACAAATCCTGACTTAGGTTGTATTTCTCGTAGATGCGAGGTTTTGATAGCCCTCCCTTTGCTAGCTCCTTCCAAATGAATATCGTCTTCTCTACAGTATTCATTTCTGCACCTGATAGCTAATGTCGCATGGTTCTTTGTGGAAACAGACTGGACAGAAGATATGTGCTGCTTTGTCTAGAGATTGAAGCTCTCTTGCTGAGAGATAGTCTGTTTCGTACTTGGTTATCACGGCTGTTACCTTGCGTTCGATCTGGATCCTCATGTCCTCTGCGCCGCACTCGCTGCACTTCATTCCAGGCATAGTATGTCCATGCTTGTCTTTCTCGTACATCTCGTTAAGTCCAGACAGCATGTCTTCTTGTTTCTTTGCTATCCACTTCCATATGTGCTGCTCTCCTTGTTGTTTGATTTGTTTCTCGCTGTTGCTTAGTAAGTTCATGTCAGTTCCCTATTGTTCATTAGCTTTCTCTGTTCATTTGTTCATCTATCTTCATGATAGTCATGCGCATCTTCCTGGCTATCTCTCTCTCGTATCTTCTTTGAACCTCGAGAGATGCGCTGAGTGCTATGGTTACGCTTAGTAGTGTGATGGTGCAGAGTAAGAAGACTATTGATACTGTATCCATATTTATTCCTCCTTGTGTGTTAAACATTGTATCGGTCGATCTATATGTTACTTTAGCATAAAGGGTTGCCTTTACAAGGATGTTTACCATTGTTTATAACAATTTGTTTGATCGAATATATAGCTTGAAACTATAATGCAAGCGGTAATTTTAAATTTGAGGAAAAACAATGCCTAAAAGACTACCCGCTCCGACTAAGGAACAGCAAGGACATCTACGTGCTAAAGCTATGCAGATCGCTGGTATTGGCTTGGCGCAGATGAGGGAGTATTTGGAGACTGGTTTTATTAGTGTTGCCAACAATGAGCCAATTACTATGACCAATGAGCGCTTGAATACCATTAGGACAGCGTTGAACAAATGCTTGCCCGATATGCATCACTCGGAGGTTCAGAAGACTAATAAGTATGAGGGCGCTTCGACTGAGGAGTTGATTGCCTCGCTTGCTAAGATGGCTCAGGAGCGACCACAGCTTGCAAGGAGGCTTAATGATGTGTTGGGTGGTAAGGTTATTGAAGGCGAGAAGATTGAAGATCCTGCTTAGGCAGCTTATCTTGTACTAGCATTATTATTAGCTTTGTTAGTGTTAGTACGTCCTTCTGTAGGTTTAGCTGGCGTTCGTATGATGACTTGATGTGTTGTTCTAGTTCATCTATGCGCTGCGTTAGTTCTTCGTAGTTGTCCATTATAGTAAGTTCCTGTCTGATTGTGATATTAGCTCTAGCTTTTTTAGTATGAGCTCTTCGCCTGAAGTTTTATATATTTCCTCCGCGTAAGGCATTACTTTGGCTATTGCTTGTTCCACTGTGTCCGCGGCGATGTAGAGTGGGCGCAAATCTTGGGCTGAAAGTGATCGCGAGTTTTGGGTGAATTGTGCTTTGTAGATGTTCATGTTATCCGGTTTGGGGTTTGGGGGTTTTGGGGGTGTGGGGCCTGTGTGGGAGGATAGCCAATCTTTTCACAACATTACCAATACTATTTCCCTATCGAAATTCATATATCGATAGTTATAATCTATCGATGCGATAAGTTATTGATGCGCATGAGCTTCCTGTAAGTGTGTTCGAAGATTGTACAATTTAACATAATGTGTTTTATGCGTAATCAATGACACTATACATGTCACTGTAAGTTATTGATTTGCTTGATGTTTGTTTGTGCTGGCGCGAATAGTTACTGTTTAGGTGGATTAAGGCCTTTTGGGGTATTTTTATGCAGGCACACCCACCCCCCCCTGCGACTACACGCATGCCCCCGCTATCCCCTCCCCCCATAATACCCACCCAAACAAAAAGGCTTCCCATTTAAACCAAAACAAGTTAAATTAAACTTTTCCGAAAAAGGATTTCAAAATGAAGCTAGAAAAAATCATGTCTGTTTCAGTCGCGTCCGATCCAACTCGCTGCGAATCATGCTCAAGTTTTAAGCGAACGTTGCTTGAAGTTATGTGGAATGACACTCACGGATCTGAGTTAAGTAGTGTTTGCGTTGAGTGCGCGAATAAGATGATCCAGGCTTTGTACTTGCGAATAGCTGAGCTAAAGAAATAACGGTTGTTTACATTTGGTGAATTGCGTGCGTGATATGATCGCGATTACCGGATGCGACTTAATAAACCTAAAACTCAAAGTAGGCCTCCACCGAAGCCAAAGCGAACTGACAAGTGGACTGAAAGACCTGGTCAGCAGCGCAGGTGGGGTGTTGGTTACTGGGGCTGATTATGCGTAACGTTAGGAATGTATCCGAGTCAAAAAAAGCACTTTTAATAGATATTACCTATTAGACCTTCTCTCCTATGATGTTATAAGATGTCTGTATGTCGCAGGGGAATCCCAATGGTATCTATCCGAGATTATCAATCTCCTGCGGCATTTACATGGAGATTTTTATGAAAAAGGTATTTTTAATTGCTTGCTTTACTTCTAGTATTGCCTTCGCTCAAACCCCTAATGTTCCGTATTACCAGGTTGATCATAAGACCGTTATTACGCCGTGTGATTCTACTGGCTGTGGCGCTTCGATCGTGATCGATAAGGTTTACGAGATATATTGGCCAAGTGATGAGGAGATATTCGAGATTACGAATAAGCCTTATCCTGGTCTTGAGGAATGAACACCTAGCTAGTTCCGTCTGGGTATTAATAGGTTATAGCAGTTAACGGAATGCTGCCCCTCGATGTACCAAGCTATTCTGGTGAGGGGCTTTAACTTAACTTGGAGATAACTATGAGCACAGCAAGACGAAAGAGCACTAAGAGCACATCAAGGAATAAGAGAGGAACTGGAGGTGTAGATGCTAAACGTAAAAGGACGCCAACTGGCACAGCTTCGGCGAAGCGTAAGAAAGGAAAAGCGACAAAGAGATAATATTAATGTAAAGCAGATTACTGGTTACGATGTAGGTGCTGTTTTAAAGGAAACTAGGGAGCGTAAGGGCTGGTCTCAAGAAGATTTAGCCCAAGAGTCTGGTATTAGTAATTGTTATATATCCATGATTGAGAAGAGTCGATGTAACCCGACTCTTTTTATGCTTCTGACATTGAGTTCTTCTCTCCAGGTTCCGCTTAGTGAGATCTTGAGAGAAGCAGAGGGTGATGGATAATGAGGATTATGGTATGCGAGCATTGTTTACGGAAAGACTGTCCTGGCGATGAATACGATGTTTTATGGCCTGATGGTAACGTTAGTCAGACATGCTGCAGTGATAAGAATATTGATGTTGAGAATAGGACATTAAAGGTTTTTATCAGCAATACAGATCCTATGTATGTGCCTGTTAGGCCTAGCCCAGGTTGGGGAAGTGATGGAAAAAGAGATTAAGCCGTTCTTGGTTATAAAGAAAACATACAAGGTCAAGTGTTTGGTCTGCGGGTTTAAAGGTCAAGCTACTCTTGGCAATGAGCCTATTTTGACTGAAGAAGAAGGACCTGAATTATGTGTAGTCTGCAACCATTATTCTTTGGTTGGTGACAATGGAGATGGAGATGAAAGACGTTAGGAAATGGAAGGTAGGTTGGATTGAGTTTGACAGCTCAAATGGTGATGTTATTAGGATAAGGAGCAAAGATGTCGCTTGGATCGCAGAGAAAGCAGATTCAGGAAGAAGTTGGATCGTTATTGACGGAGCAAAAGAAACTTACTGGGAGGTTAGAAGTACTCCTGAAGAAATTTATACAGCAATGCAATGAAGAGGTAGAAATGTTATTTGATTTTGGTGCACCGGATCATACAGATCATTTACAGAGTCTTTTGGATAAAGGCGGGAAGATAGATTTAGATAGTAAGGTTAATTACTATGTTTCACCAGATAAGCCAGGCAAACCTGCGCTGAAGGTTAAGTCTGGCACTACCATTAATATGAATGGTGCTTCTATTGTGCTGAAGCCAGGTTCTAATGGCAGCTTGTTTGAATACGAAGATGGGGCTAGCGATATCAGTATTTATTACGGCCGATTAAGCTCGATGGGCAAGTCCCAGCCTCCTTTTTATACTAGGTCGATTGGTTTGGTTTCTACCATTCATAGTCGTAACGGCACTAACCTTCATTTTGATAACCTAGAGATAGTTGATGCGTATCAGGTTGGTATATCGCTTTATGATGCTACTGATGTAAGTATGGATCGCATTTGGGTCAGGAGCTCTAGTGGCAATGGTGTTAATCTTAATGGCACTAATTACACTGTTGGCAAGATTGAGGTAGCTGATTGTGAGCACTTTGATCAAGACAATGTCCGCGGTAATCCTATCTTGATGAGAGTCACGAATGGGACTTTTGAGAATCTTACTATTCGTAATTCACCTGTAGGCATAAAGATCCAGAATGGTTGTAAGGATATTATGATTCGTCACTGCAACTGTTTTGGCGGTCACCATAACATTGGATCTGGAAGATTAATTAAGCTGCAAGGTAGTGAAGGTGGTTGGAATGAGAATATAGAGATTAAGAATCTATATTGTCGCCACGGTTATGGCAACGGGTTATATATTTACAACACAGATACTTTGAGAATACGTAAATACAGGGGCCTTTTTAACGGTCAAGGTGAG
>JAAUXU010077102.1_pt1 | contig 11045 bp, 13 predicted proteins | sample 7278151 | NCBI WGS metagenome assembly JAAUXU01 (sample SAMN14350113, study PRJNA611818) | marine sediment metagenome | isolation source: surface marine sediment (1.8m) | place: French Polynesia: Moorea | collected 2018-08 | reverse complement strand
GGCTCCAGCTTGGTAGCTACTACCGCCATAGTGCTTGCTGCCAGACCCTCCGGTCGGGTAGCTGTTGTAATTGTTTGCGTACAAGTCGCTGCCATGTTGCTGGGACGGCTGCTGCTGCTTTCCACTGAAGGAGGTGGCCGAAGTGGTATTAGAAGCGCCAGAAGACTTCCTATCTTGGGAGTAGGCACCAGTGCTGTCAGTAGAAAGCTTTCCACCGGCACCCAGGCTACCCGAGAGACTCTGGGTCACTTCCTTGGCTGATGGAGCGACATAATCGTGACTTTTTGATGCCGCCGTTGCAGACTTATCACTGGGCAAGTATTTGTTGCTGCTGGTATCTTCGGCCCCGTTGAACTCGAACCCGCCACTGGCATTTGCGCTTCCACTATCACTGTTACTGCTGCCACCGAACTGAAGGTCGAGTCCACCGAACTGAACGTCCAGTCTTCCTAGAGTGTCACCTGGCATCTCCACAGCAGAGCTTGGAATCTTGGAAGAAGGCATACGTGATGAGCGTTGCTGTTGCTGCTGAGGAACCTTGCTGACTGCTTGCTGTTGCCTCGGATGAGAACTGCCATCACCATTTGTAGTTGCCTTCCCAATCGCAGAAAAAGCTGATCCAGACTGCTGCGACTGCTGCGGCTGCTGTGTCGGCTGACCGCCACTGGCCGCCGCCGCAGCGTAACCTCCGCTAGCCGCTGCGGCTGCAGAATAATTTGAGGGCGGTACCGTCGTTGAGGCGTACGTGTATGTAAGATCGTTGTTCCCCTTTGATACTGCAGTAGCAACTGAGGGCTGTTGTTGTCCAATACCAACGACGGCCTTTAGAGAGTCAGTAGCTTGCTGGGAGTAGTTTAGCAACGACTGTTGAGCCGTATTCATTGACGACTGAGTGGTCGGCTTCGACAGAAGCGTGGAGAGGTCGATGGGTTGAGAATAGCCGCCCGATGGGCCTGCTCCAAGTGCTGTCGGCGGCATGTTGGGTGCTGCTCGCGTAGCCGTCACCATTCCACTACCGGCACCTTGGCCTCCCTTGGCGGCAGCACTTGAGCTCTCAAGGGATGCAGAGAAATTCCTATTCTGTCCAACTGGTGTAGCAGAAGACGTCACGGAACTCCCTGGCGTAGTTGAGCCAGCTGCAGCCGCCGCTGCCGTTATCGGCCTGCCTTTCTGGTTGCTGGATGACGGCGTAAATACTTTGGTATCTGCCAGTGAGCCTGTGTACTCCTCGTTGTCCCAGTCTTCAGCTGCGGGAAAGTCATCTCCCCAGTTGCCTAGCATTAGAGATGTAAAGAGTCTTGAATAACTAAAGCGTGGGGAAGTACAGTAGGCGCCTCTTACAGTGACACAACTGATACGAGCCAAACTTGTCACTCCACCACAAAAGACACGAAACCTGGTCATCACTCACCTGCGTTCTCGAAAGCATCCTGCTTCTGCCTTCTCCTTGCTTCTTTTTCAGAGATTTCTGTTGCTCCGCCACCACTACCTCCAGGAGGCGCCCATGTATCAATACTGCTAGAGAATCCCTCGCCCCTACCAGCCTGACAACCTGGAGCAGCTGTGGACGAACCCGTTGCCGAACCTCCTCCCGCGCCACTAGCACCCGCCATTCCAGCATTACCAGAGGACGACGAAGCATTAAACATTCTTCCTCCGCCCCCTCGGCCTCCTCCGCGACCCCCGCCTCTTCTGGGCGCGTGATCCCCCCTCCTGGATCCCCTTCCGCCGCCACCACTGCTCTCAAGTTCTCGGCCCCGATGCTGCTGCTGTTCTTCATCACGACCGTCACCAACACCTCGATGGCTCCCTCCTCGGCCTCCTTGAGACGCACCACCGCCGCGACGCAAGCGGGGCGGCCCTCGCTGTCGAGAGTTGCGATCCTTTGGGTCATGGAAGCCTTCGTTGTCGTCGTCCCAGTCATCCTTAAAAGGAAAAAACCCACAAATTATCGTTGGTTGCCACTTCCTGGGGGTTTAGAAAAGAAAAGAAGTGGCTCTACCCAACCTAACAGTTAATTGAATGTGCAAGTGTCACTTGCACATGTTTTGATCACGACGCTACTGCGTAAATCCTCGCCAACGCCAACATGTGAATGTACTGCACGTCTATATGCTTCAGTTGGCCTAGTTTAGACAGATACAAACATACGTACACTTGACCTTGGCCTTTTCCTCCAACCAAGCGCTTTCATTGCCATTCATTTCACTGCTCGTTTCCTACGCCTTAGGTACGACCACAACCTATGCGACGTAATCCGATTCACATCCGTCATATACCTTTCCCTCTTCCACCGCCTGCTTCTTTTTCTTCTTCCGGCCAGTCTCTTCCCATTCTCCCATGTCCCTGCCGCCGCCCTCCAACAGCAACTCCACCGCCCTGTTCTGATCCCAGCCGGCGTCAAATAATGCCGTCGCCACCTCGTCCTCAGGCTTGCCAGTGATGTCCATCACCTATGGCATAGGATTATATGCATGAAGGACTATTGACAATGCCAACAAAGACCCGACTCCACTTTATTTAATCACCTGCTGGATCTTCCTGGGATCGTCGACCGTATTTCTGGTGTCGCCGATGAGCTGGGCGATCATCAACTGCTCTGAGGTGGGCTTTGGTGGCTCCTTTTTGGTGTCTGTTGCTATCTGAGCCTGCTGTTGAGGCTGCTGTTGCTCCTTGTGAGCAGGAGCATGGTGAGAGGAACGATGTTGTTGGTGGGTTTGTTCGTCTACATGATTGTTCGACCTGGAGGAGTCATCGTCCTGCAAAGAAAGACAATGGGATTAAGGCACTAGACCTTGCAGAAAGACAACGTCAGCAAACTACTTGCTGCTGTGAACGCGGTCGACCAACGATCGAACCTACCTCTTTCTGTTGATTCTTTCGGTTTCTGTGGTGGTTTCTCTGAGGTTTACTGTTGGCGTGTGCCGGCGCCTCGTGGCCGTTCTTGTCCACTACGACGGCAGCATTATCGCCGACAGCAGCGGCCGTCTTTTTGGCACCACTGCCGCCCCCTTTACCGCGGGAGCCTTTCGCCATCTTGTTGGCCCGATGGCGCCCGGTCTGTCTCGACGGTGGCGAGGACGACGAAGAGGGAGCAATACTGATGGCAGGATGGGGAGAATCCGGGGAGGAAGAATGAGGTGACTGTCGGATTGCAGCGAGGCAATCCGGAAGATCAGGGCTACTTTACACTATGTACAAAGACCTGCAAGATAAAGAAGATTAATCTTAAATTTGCTGACCCAACAGAGCAACTCGAACTCGTCGCTCGAGTGCGTGTGCGCGCGAGCTACGGCCGACGAGAGGGCGAGAGAGGAGCAGGGGAACAGGAAAAAGTGGATGAGTAAGCGGCGGCCTCGTTTCCGGGAAGCACAGGAGGGCCCAGGTCAAACTTTTCTTTGAACGTAGCCGCCCTCTCCGGGACCCTCCGGGACCCCTCCTCCCCCCGGTGACTACGGCGGCGCGTTCCCGCTCTTTCGCCGGGAACGCCGCCATCTTTCGCTAAGCGACAACGGCGGCGCCGCCGCTGCTACGAGCGTCTGCAGCCGCCGGCGAAGACGCAAAAAGATACCGGGCGCCGGGACGCCGAGAGCGACGGGGAGAGGGACTCAAAAGTGACGGGGTCGGATTCGGGGGGTTCTGGGGACGGTCGCGCCGACCACCACGCCCCCCGGGAGGGGCGTGGCGCCCGGTGGGAGGGAATTTTTCGGGGACCGACTCACCTGGAAAGTGTGCTCACAAAGCATTGGTCACGTGACTTGGCTACCTCAAGCCCGACGAGAGGACTAAGGTCTGTCGAGGCCGCAGATGACTCAGTGTTTGAGGCCGGACGGCTCCAAGGTGGCCGCCGATGTCCTTTCAAATTCACACTTGCACTTGCAAAATCTTTCACGGCGTCTCTGTGAGCAAAATATGATGCAAGAATCTCAGTAACTTACTTAGTCGTCCCAATGAGCAATGTTGGAGATGGTTCTGTTCCCGGCTCGTGGTAGCGTCTCTTCCTCCAGCCGCTCCACCGACGTCTGCGCCACCGCTGCCGCCGGGCAAAGCTGGCGGGTGGCGGGAGAAGTGAGCGCCAGCCGCGTTGTCGTAGCTGCCGCAGCCGCCTGCGCCACTGCCGTCACTGCCATCGACATCGGCCGCTTCCCATGCAAGCTTGCACTGCACAGCGCTGGCTCTGCCTTCTTGGCCTCCTGGCGACTGCCAAGGTACGCCCGGTCCAGCCTCAGGCCGACGACCCCGCCCCACCGTCGTCGTCGTAGACAAGAGGAGGAACGGGGGGAAGGAGAGAAAGAAGAAAAAGAGGTGTGCCGGTCTTTTCTTCGCCCCCGCACAAACACACCTTCTTCTCTGTGGAGCACGCGGGCGCCGCGGAATTTGCCGACAGACAAAGGAAGACCTGAGCGCAAAAAATGGCACAAAGAGTCCATGCTGACGATTGCTTTATGCATCGAGTAGTGTTCCAACATGTTGGCGTCGGTGTAGGACATAGTGGACAGGAGTAGGACGGACAGCAAGGACTAAAAGCTCTGGACTTCGCAGACCCAAAGATGCCTCAAAAAAACCAGCACCGTAGTTGTCGAAGACATTGCCCAACTTTAGATGCACGAAGAACAAAATAAGGGAACGCTTAGTTCGTCTGATCTTCCTACGTAAAAAACGTCCTCATTCCTTCGCAAGTTGATCTAAATCGGCAGGAGCGACTCGAGAAGCAACCATCTATCTCCATGCAATGGCTTTCTCTCCTGGAATCCTTGCACCTGCTGATGGAGCGGCCCGATCCATCCCTAGCAATCCGCTCCGATTGGCCGACGTCTCCTCCAATGACTGCAACGCGCGCCCGAGCACACACCAGTTCAAAGCGAGAAGAGACGACAACGACAAAATCCGGCCCAAGAAAAGGAACGGTCGAGAAGCGGTTTCTTCGTCGGGCGTCGTCATGGCCTCGGCCTCCTCGCCCATGGTGCTGTCGCCCTCGGCGCACTCGACGTCCCTGTCCACCTCGTCTCGTGGAGGATCAACGTCGATGTCGACGTCTACGCCGGCGCCAACTCCGGCCACCAAGATTGTGTTGGTTGGGGATGAGATCGACGAAAAGATCGAGATACACGCCAGAAAATTCGGCCTGCCTGTGGAGAGATCGAGGTGAGTGGTGATCTTTTTGCCGATAGCACTGTTGGAAATGGCGTATGCCTTTCAGAGATGCTGCGGAATATTTGGACTCCGAAGAGCTCCATGACGCCGCTTTCGTACTCAAGGACTTCTCCGGCGATGCATTCGACAACTTGGACTCCCGAAAGGCCTGCATCCTGGGTCCTACAGCCCTTGCTGAACTCAGCCTTGAGGACGACGCCCCCGGGGAGACGAATCCTGCCCTGTATCTCTCCAGCCGACCACTTTATTGCACATCGATGCGCGGTCTAGGAGTGTGCTTCAGCGGCTACCGCGCCAAAGAAAACAAGCGCGACTTGCGTCGCTTTCTCTTCCTCATCCACTGCATGGGCGGCCGGGTGCTGGCTGACGTGACCGCCAAGTCCTCGAACAAGAGCAACGTGACTCACCTAGTGGCAAAAGAGTGCAGGGGCGAGAAGTATACTTATGCGGCCACTTTCGACATCCCGGTCATGGAAGACGCTTGGATAGAGAACGCCTGGCGGATGCGAACGCATGCTGGGTTCTGTGCCGACGAACAAGGATTTAGGAGCTTGTACAAGGTAAAATCCCGTGCACCCACAGTTCTGCGCACAGTATGCCACATATATATGATGTATTGTAGGCACTATCCTAACAAGTGGCACATGTGCCATGTGACCTGTTGCAGGTGAAACCATTCCACGGAGCTCAGGTACATTTTGTGGGCTTTTCTCCTGACGAACAACGTCACATGATAGATGAACTTCTTCGTAACGGCGGCCGCGAATGTGAGGACTACCGCTCCAGACCGGAGTCCGAGTCTCCGTCGCCGTGCACTCACATCGTCGTGGACGATAGCGTGACAGCCATGCCCTCAGAAATTCCCAGAGAAACTCATGTGGTCAAGGCAGAATGGTTCTGGGCATCCATCCAAATGGACGCCTGCGCGGAGGAGCGGATGCATCTCTTCTCGGACTCGTTAGCCTCCTCAGCCTACCAGAGTCCAAGAGCGAACAGTGCTCTGTTTTCTCCGGCTACCCCAGGCTCCAACAACCGGCGCAAGAAGCGGCGGACGGAAGCAGTGCGCCAGCTGGCGCAGAGTGACGGCGGCGCAGCGCTTCTCTCCAAGAAGGCGCGGTCGTCACTGGGCGGCGAGCTGGCCGCACTCTCCGGGTCACTCGTATTGGACACACCTGACAAGACGAAAAAGCAGCCACAGGGGACGGAGTCAACATTATTGTTCGACTCTGCTGCCGTCAGTACTTCTCCCCACCCTGCTCCGCCTGTGAGAAGTCCACCAGTTACCGTTGCCGCTACTTCGCCGGAGGAGACCCGTAGGAACCCCATCTCTGCACGCCACCAGGTCTTTGCTGAGCTTGTGCAAACTGAGGAGAACTACGTCAACATTCTTAAAACCATCGTGACAGTGTTCAAAGTGCCTCTGGAAGAGGATCCCAAGATTCAGCAGCTACTCAACCAGACGCAGGTATCCTATGCAAGCTTCATACTCATGCCCGGAGTATTCGTTATCATGCAGTATATTTCAGATGAAGTTAATATTCGGAAATGTGCCTCCCATTTTGACTGCGCACTCCCAAATGCTGGCCGACCTCCAAAAGCTACTGATCGACTGGAGCGAAAGTGCTCGCATTGGCGACATCATTTCCATGCACGCCGGCGCCCTAAAGAGAGCCTATCCGCCCTTCGTCAACTTCTTCGAGCAGACCAAGCGGACTCTAGAGGAGTGCGACCGCACTAATCCGCGCTTCCACGCCTTTCTCAAGGTGTGTCAGAGCCGACGTGAATGTGGAAGGCAGACGCTGGCAGAACTTCTTATTAGGCCAGTGCAAAGACTGGGAAGTATCTCACTTCTCCTCAATGACTTGCTTAAGCACACCCGCAAGGAGAGAGACCATCCAGATACTCCAGCGCTCGAGGACGCGCTCTCCAAGATCAAAGAGGTGCGTAAGTTCGTTTGCACGTTTCAGTTTTGTGTTTTCTTCAACTTTAATTGCGACTTGACCAGGTTTTGGTCAATATCAACGAGGACAAGCGCAAGACAGAGGGTCAGGTGCACATATTCGAGATATTCAGCGACATAGAGAACTGCCCACCGCACCTTGTTTCTTCACATAGAAAGTGAGTTGAGGTCACGCCACTTTTCGCAGTCACAGTCGAAGCCTCACTTGCTTTGCAGCTTCTTATGCAAGGTGGACGTGGCAGAGTTGGGAGGGTCCGACGAACTTTGTGGCAAGGGTTCTGAACTGACACTCTTTCTGTTCACGGACGTGCTGGAAATATCAAAGCGGCGAAGAAACACAGGTGTGTATGCGTGAAATACCGCTGTCTTGATGTCAAGAGTGATGATGAGACTGTAACCATACGTTTGTCACTGCAGGCAAAGGAGGCGGCAGCGGCTTATCTGCTCGAAGCCCGTCCACCATAAGTCTCAGAAATCCTTCGATCGTGACTCTGGGTCCAGGAGGAGGGGGTGTCGGAGGAAGTCAGGTAATTGGGACGCTGAAACCTCCAATCTAAAAACAACCGATTGAGTGTGACGGTTTGACAGATAAGTGACATAGTCATATTTTGATTTAGATGGGACGACCTCATAAGCACGTTGATCTTATGAGCTTGTCGGCAGTGAGAAGAGTGGTCGATCTGGTGGGAGACGAAGACTGTAAAGACTGCTTCACTCTTGTCTGTAGGACAAATCAGGTAAGAATATTTCCATGAGACTTTTTTATGCTATTTCATCGGGACTCAATTTTGCGCTGAGACGGACTCCTGGCAAGGTAACGATTAACGTGTCATTTAGTGCAGCAGTACGTACTGTACGTGTCGTTTGATTGTTGCTTTTGGAACTTCGTATGTCTCGTGTCTAGTCCTGTTCTGATGTCCGACTAACCTAACTGTACAGAAGCGTATACATGACCAGAGATCTTATTTTACTGCTACGCATTCCAGGAGCTGAAGGAGCGCATGTTTGTATTCCAACTGCTGTCTTTGGGCGACGACGCGGTTGCGCCGCCGCCCAACGCAAAGGCAGACTTCCTGCGACTGTTGTGCAGAAACGTCGCGAACACAATGTATCGACAGGTCAGTAAAGTTTAGGGACATCATGCCCTTGTATAATAGATCTTCTATGGGTAAAAGTGTCATTCATCAGTATGAAGGCCCTTGTGTTGTACTTTTGTTTGCGTGTTGTGTTGAAGAAGGTATAAAACAACTTATCTACAGTGAGAGCGATACAAGGGCCTGAGCAAGACAAAGGCCGCCCATGGAAGGGCTACTACACAAGGGCTCCGTGCCACAGTTGCATAAAGATAAATCACGATGATTCAACAGGATCCCGAGGCTTATTTGGTCCAAATGCGTCCCGACGACCTGGGCCTTGCTCCTTCGGACTTGCTGGTGACAGGAGGCGTTGGTCGTGCTTACAGGAGCCTTCACCGAGTGAAGAAGGCCTTCAGTTTCAATCGTACGCCTACTACCAGCCGCTTGACCCGTGCCGTCTCGAGCATGATCTCGCCGCTAACGTCACACAACAGCATTGGAAGAGGTGGCAATAACGCGGGCTCGGTAACTCCATCCGGCGATCTTCAGAGGATGAGGTTACAATCATGCTCAAACCTTCTGGAGGCAGAGGTCGGCAGCAGTCCGAAGTTGCCAAGAGACGGACGGACCACGCCGGTCAGAGGCGCCAGGTGAGCTGGGTAGACCTTTGCTCTTGACTCGCCTGACACGTCTTACTCTCCAATAGGGCTTTTCCTATGGCCCCCCCTCCCCCGGCGTCTCCAGTCCGATCGCTGCCTCCTCCAGAGTCCCCAAGGAGCGATCGATCCGGAGGGTTTTCTGTCCCGAGGACACCAACGATGTGCGCCAGGAGAGCATCGTTCAAGTTCTTGAGCAATTCACTGGGAAAAAAGCGCAAAGAGTGAAAGTCGAACAAAAGTGAAGATCCTTCTTCATGTCCTTATTCATAGATTCTTCATAGCACTTAATAATTGTAAGTTCCAGTGATTACAGATACAATAAGCTTCACGACGTTGGAAAATCCTTCGCTCTGGTTTCCAGCTCAGTCTATCAACAGCAGATACTTCTTTCTGTCAGCAAAGTTTATTTTAACGTCAACAATCGGAAGAAATATATATAAAAAACAATTCGGCATTCGTTTTTGTGACCATTTTCACCGTAAAAGTCTGAATAAACCGAGATCAGACGCCTACTCAGATCAATACAAGATAAAGCACAGCCTATCATTACCCTTGAAACAATGGAATGATTGCAATGAATACGCAGGAGCAACAGACGTAAAAATTAGTACAGATCAATAAGGTGAGAAGGTAAGAACTACCTTTTTAGCAGTGTAAGTAAAGTAACTTGAGTAAAGGACAAGTGATGAAACTGGTCTGCAATTATGAGAAAGATATAGATGGGTTCTTAAGCTCTAGCTTGCGTCTTTCCTCCTGACATGTTGGTCCTGTTGTCGGCGAACAGCAAGCGCACAAAGTAGACCTGCATAATTCCAGACAGCACGACGACGACACACTGGACTAGGGACCAAGTCGACACGTAGTTGAGGTTGGCGGCAAGTAGATTGTAATCCCTCGACTCGAGACCTCGAGACAACTGCTGGAACTGCCGCATGATCTGGATGCGCCGGTCGACTCCGCTCAAAGTCTCAGTGAAATTCTGCACCGTCACATCCATATCCTGAAGGTGTTGAAAATGCCAACGTCAAAAGGTCCTCTCACCATGTACAGTAAGGACTAATGCTGCAGCAATAATGTAACTAAAAATCCCATATACCTGCAACTCCTGCGCAAACTTCTCCCACTCATCGTATCGGAAGGTGGTCAGGTAGAGATTGACCAGCTTCGCCGCAAACTTGGAGAACTGAAATCCAGCGCCACATTAATGTCTTAGCCTCAACGTTCGCTCTATAGCTCGTACCTGATTGTCCAGACAGACGGAATAGTAACCGCCAGCGGCCGCGCTCTCCTCGTATTCGCTGGTGGGCTTCCACGCGTACGGGTGCACGATCTTACCGTCGGGTCTCCTAACAGCGAATCCGATAGCGCCATCGCCGCCCTTCAATACTTGGTAGGAGACGTACAGCGTGGCGCCAGGATGCACGTACTGATAATAGCAATCTTCCTTGGCGGCATCGACGTGAACCTGCCAACCAAATAATCCATCCAGTACAAGGATCAAGCTGGTCGTCTGCCTCACTAACAATATCTCCGAGCTTGTTATAAGAAACTGCCTTGATCTCAACATAGTACGGAACGTCTCATTGTCGTTCGGTAACGAATGACGTGGCCCCGCTGCCACCATAAGTGGTCTAGCGCCTTTATGAACTCACTTTGTACTCCATGGCAACACCCGGAGCCGCGTCCAACCAATTCACGTCTTCCTGACCCCCAGCGAATGCCACCATGGTGGCCGCAAAGAGCAACAGCAGCATGAAGTCCTTCATGCTTCGAGCAGATGGTAGCTGCTTACTCAAGAGGACCTCATCAGGATAGCGGCGACTCACTTGAAGCTCCCGTCCTTAGGATCGTCAAAGAAGAGTAGGAGCAGGAGGAGATGTTGCACTTGGTGGATGAGGACGTGGCGCCGTTGGTCGACTCTCTCTCTCTCTCTCTCTTGTTCCTACCACAGAATAACTACCACCTAGAAGGGCCGGTCCAGGCTAGTCAGTTCTGCCGGGGTCGATCGGAGCGCTCCAAGCGGTCAAAGGGCTAAAACACAGATGCCCCAGCTAGCCCGGGCGGAAAAGTCGCGACTTCGAGGACCTGCGACGCCGCACAGGATGGGGCTACACGAACGCGCGATGGCTCTTTGGAAAGCTCTTGCAATGATATACACGATATATTACTGGCAATTTGCACCAATTTGCACAGTTT
>JAAUXU010001364.1_pt1 | contig 11047 bp, 18 predicted proteins | sample 7278151 | NCBI WGS metagenome assembly JAAUXU01 (sample SAMN14350113, study PRJNA611818) | marine sediment metagenome | isolation source: surface marine sediment (1.8m) | place: French Polynesia: Moorea | collected 2018-08 | reverse complement strand
CTTTAGGAGGACAAGAGCCAGATCGTGGAGTCGGTGAAGGGCAAGGTGCTTCCCCTGTCCCAGCACAAGTTCGCTTCCAACGTGGTGGAGAAATGCGTGCAGTACGCCTCGAGGCAGGACAGGGCCGTCCTCATCGACGAGGTCTGCATGGCGGTGGCCGACGGGTCCTCCTGCCCGCTGCACACCATGATGAAGGACCAGTACGCCAACTACGTGGTGCAGAAGATGATCGACCTGGCCGAGCCAGCCCAGCGGAAGGTGCTCATGCACAAGATCCGCCCGCACTGCGCCACGCTGAGAAAGTACACCTACGGCAAGCACATACTCGCAAAGCTGGAGAGGTACTTCCTCAAGAACACCACTGAGCTGGGGCCGATCGGGCCGCCAGGTGAGTTAGAACCTAGCAAGTTTTTATTTGAAAAGAGCCTTCTTGCGTGGCTGTCTCTGTAGCACAATTTCAACGATACCCTCCTCCTTCCTAAGTCGTGTCCTTCTTCCTTCCCCTCCTCCTCCTCCTCCTCCTCCTCCCTCTCCTCCATCGGCGACTCGTCTTGCTTTCCGCTCTTTTTTCACGCGCCTTTCTCTCTGCCTTCTTCTTTCCTCTCGAACTGCCGTCGTCAACGCAGCGGCCGCCCCTGCCCCATCCAACGCCTCCGTCGAAAACCACGCCCAAGCAGACCCCGCGCCACCACAAACGGCGGCGGCGGCGGCGGAGGACGAGGAGGGGACCAACGGCATAATGGCCGATGACTCCGCCCCCGTCGCCCTTGCCCCCGCAGTCGCCACCGTGTCTGTGGGGACGAGCGACCCGCCTTCCCCGGTGGCGACGGCCTCTTCCTCCTCCTCCTCCTCCGCAGTGATGGCGGCCGCAGAGTCTTCCCCCTCGCCCTCAGCTCTGCTGGCGGCGGCGGCGGCGGCCACCACGGCGGCGCTGGAGCAGCAGAAGCAGTCGCTCGCGGCGGCGGCGTCTCCCGCGGCGGCGGCTATCGGTACACCAATCTAATGTTTCTATTCTCTTGTTCCTGTTCTACTTTCTTTGACTCTGTAGCTGGTAATTGCATTGTTCCACTATCTTCCTCTTCCCGCGAAATCAAACGTCAAACCTTGAGTGCTTACGTTTCGCATTATTTTCCCCGCAGGCACCAGCTCCATCTGAGAGGAGACCTCCAGCATTTACCCCAGGGATGACGGGCAGTGCGTGTCCCTCCGCCCGAACGAACTGTCGAGACTATCGACTAAAAGTGAGGGTCAAAGCAGATAGATAGTATATCCCAAGACAATCGCAAGCCTTTTGTCTGTCCGAAGAATTGTGTCGAATCACTTCTACCCCTCGTTGCCCCACCCAAAGTTGTCGAGAGCAGGCAAAATGCTCGCTAATTTTTTTTTACGGAAGACCAAACGTGTCGAAAAGAGAGGGGATAGGAGTGTCGGAAGATTATGTTTGCGACGCCGCAGCAGAAAGACGATTTTTGACTACTACGATTATGATGAGCACTGAAAAATGATTGCGATTATTGATGATGATGAGCGATATGATTATGATGATGACCTTTAGAGGAGTAGTTCAGGAAAACAAAAAGGAAACCGGACTAGACGGTGGCGTGTGTAAGCGGAGGGGGGCAGTTTGGGGTGGGAAAGTGGCCGGAATCGTAGCAGAGCTGTTATTTCGTCACTTTTTCGCGAATAAAAGAAAGTAGACATTGACACTGTGCCCTCCTCCTCCTCCTTTCTTCACATTTTCCCCGCTCACCAAGTAACCGCGCAGCTTTGTCTTCCCGTTTCTTTTGTACATTTTCTTTTCCTCCTGCAGTACCCACCCACCCACCCGACAGACCCTTTCTCGTCGAGGCCGATGGAACATTTCATTTCGACCCAACCGTCTCCCTTCAAAGGGCGAGAATCAAACTTTCACAAAAGATTCTATCCTGGAAGAAACGTGGGATATATTTTTTCCTAGCTCAAAGCTCGCCCTAACAAAAAAAAAATGCGACAAACTTGCAAAAAAATGACAGCTCAGGACCAGCAAATGTATTGTTTCTTTTTCAGTTTCCGCCACGACAAACAGCAAGACGAGCAAAAACATTACAAACTTGCAAATAATTTGCTCACGCGTTTCCTCCCCTCCCTTGCCATACTTATCCTCCAAACCGCAACAATGTGAGCTAGGGATGTGCCAGAACCTTCTTTAGCGATCGAACCTCGACGACCCCCCTCTCCTTTGTATAGAACTCGGCATGCACTAAAAGAAGCTCCTCTCCCTACCTGTAAAAGTCCTCTCACGAAAGCAGCAGCAGGAAAGCCATGTAAAGATCCTTACCTGTACAGAAGGCAGCGAACAAGACCACCGAAGATAACTTCACAGCTCTATTACAAGGGCTTGTTGGCATAGAAAGTGTAAAAATCTTTTCCTCCTTTCTCAACAGATTTGATTGTACAAAAATTTAAAAAAAGAAACAGTTACTCATCCCTTGGAAATATTTTTCCCCTGTAAAAAATTTCGGCCAACCCCGGCTCTAGCTAAAAACAAAAAGAAACCACCAAAATCATACATGCAGACCAAGCAACCCCTTTCACAGCTGAGAGAGAAATCATTCCTTCTGTACACACAGAGTACATAAAAAATTCTTTTAATATTTAAAAACAGCGTTGCCATCAAAAGACTCCTTCCACGCGAGAAAAGAAAAGGAAAATATTATTTTTACCCTAGACCGAGAGAGAAGAGCACACTCCAGAGAGAGAGAGACGCGATATAAGAAAAACTATAGTTGCGATGCCAAGAAAGAACTAGCAAACACACAAAACACAAAGGGTCCTCCCCTCCTTTCAACACCATTATTAGCATTAGTAGATTCCTCACATATCCCACGTCAGATCGCCTATTTATTTCATTTCTCTTGCGTCAGTATATACGTTTGAAGCGCGCCCCTCGATCCCTCTAGCCCATCTTTATGCTCATCTTTATTTACTTTTTTAGTTAGTAAGAACAGAAACAACAAATGACACATTGCGCGCGAAAAAAACCGTGTCTTTCCTCCCTCTTCGGAACAACGTGAAATTCAAGCAAGAAAAGTTTTGGAAAAAAGGGGCATTACTATTACAATGATCGGTAAGGGGAAAGAAACTGTCAAATTCGAGAAGCAAACCACGAAATTTGCCCCTATTACCCCCTTCCATGGCGAGACGAAAGAAAAAAAGAAAAAAGACTTTGAAGCAGCAATAATCAAGGGGTTTTATATTCCCCCTCAGTAAAACTTTTTGGGTTTTGTTTCGAAATCGCGAATCAACTGCCTGCCGCCGCCGGTATATCTATTGAAAAAGAAATCGAACGAAGCAACTTCATATATCTCAGAGGCACAAGGAAACTCCAGACGCAAGTAGGACATAAAAAGCAAAGGGGGGAACCAAGACACAATCAACTTATTCCCTCACACATACATACACACGAAAATATAGCTACAATCCCCGTCGCTTCCGATCCTTCCACAGAGAGAAAAGAAACCGAACTTGTTTCCACCCCCACCCCGGTCGCCCAAATCTCGAGAAAGAAGTATTTTATATTCTTACTATGATTATGCTAAAGGTCGCCCGCGAACGAAAAAGAAAGAAAAACCCCTCCAATCCGCCCTCCCCCCCTCCCCCGTCGCGAAAGTGGGGAAGAAGATGCAGAAGAAACTCGAGCGAAATTACAAAGTCTGCCGTTGACAAAAGTGATTGAAACGGACAGAGTAGAGACCCTCGGCTTCGCCTATGCCACCCCCCTTCGCGTGCGCCTGGGGTGCAAAAGTGAATTCTAGAGACTTCGCTTGTGATTGCGAAGAAGAAAAACAGAAGAAGAAGGCCACAAAAGTGAACAATCCCCCTTCTCCCCACCCCCTTCTTGAAGAGCGGCGCAAATATTACTATGATGACCCACGTATACACGGCGCGACAATTATTACTGCTACTATTGTGGTTAAATAAACAGTGATGACCATGATTGTTTGTTCCTCTCGTCGTGACACTTGTTTATTTTCGTTTCTTTTTTCTCGCGTCCTATCACAGGTGCTGCATGTAGTACTCACCAAATTGCACTCTTTAAATTTGTAGGCTGGGGAAGGACGGCTAAACAAAGAGTGTTTATAGTCCTTTTGCGGGAGTCGTCGACTGCTTCTTCTTGCTTGCTACGTACCCCGCCCCCCTGACCTCTTCCAACACGTCCTCCAGCGCCCTCCTCCCCCACCCGCGCCCGCGCCAAACAGAGTCGTCTGAAACGCATGTCTCCAGCAGCGCCCTCGCGTTCCTCCGCCCGGCGGATATCTCCGCCCTCGTACGTCGGAAGCGGACCTGCTTGGAGTCCTCCCCTGCCCCTGCCCCCGCCCCCGCCCGAAGACATTGGCCTCGGCCTGGGGAGGGAGGCCGGTCGCAGCGGTCCTCCGCCGTAGACACGTCGCACTGAGCAGCCTCAAGGACCGACCTGAGATAGAAACGAAAATGTTTTACGGTACAGAAGAACTGGTAGTCTTGTATCCATGTGTATTCATTCCTCCTCAACTTCCCAACCCATATCTACATATGTACAGTACTTCCGGAATTAAGTTAAGGTAGCAGAGATAGCTCTAGAGCAACAACTCACCTCAGCAGCAAGAGAATGTCCTTGTCCGGGAATCCCATCTCTACCAGCCTCTCCTCCCCGAGCAGCGTGTCCAGCAGCCCAGTCAGAGACTCCTTTAGCCTGGCCAGCCTAGCTTGGTCCGCCGCGCTCTCCACCAAGCTGATTGGGGGAAGAGTCGAGGCGAGTTCGTGGTAGCACAGGGTGGAGGAGGAGGCATCATACTCGCCGTCCTCTTTCAGGGAGACATCTTGGGTGGGGGAGATGGCCTTCTCTTTTTCCTGGTGGTTGGGCTCGCTGTTGGTGCTCAGGTTCAGGGGGACGTTGGTCTCTTCCGCCTCATCCTCGAATCCGTTTTCTCTTTCCTCTTCTATCTTTTCCGCCTGGTCTGCTCCATCGCTCTCTGGCAATTGCACCTCTAGGACGGGTTCGTCTCCATCCTCATCCTCAACTTCCCTGCTCGTTTCGAGGGTCCTCAAAGCCTCCTCCGTTGCTTCGGCAATCCTCGGAGCTTTGGAAACGCCGACATGGTGGTGCTGCTGTTCCCGCTGCCCGCACCGCCGGTCCTCCTCCTCCAGGTCCACAATGTCGGGCATTGACGCGCCGCCACCGCCGCCCAACAATGTTGAAGAGGAGGATGAGGACATCGCCCTCCGCTTTCTGGCCAGTTCGGAGTGGAGAGGCGAGACGGACGCCGCCGCCAGCCCGCCCTTTTCCCTGGCTCCTGCGGGCGCCGAAAGTGGAGGAGACCTGCGGCGGCCGGGGAAAGGCGACGGGTAGGGCGACGGCGACGAATCCGGCGCGGCCTCCAGGGTGGAGACTGAGCGGCCGTAGTAAGAGGCGGCGGCGTAGGAAGAGGTGCTGGGGGGCCAATGGAAGTGCTGGTTGCCGCCGCCGGTCCTCTCATGGTGGTTGCCGGGAGAGGCACAGTTGCCGGGCTTGATCCTACGGTACGGCGGCTTTGGGGCGCTGCTGCCGGGGGGACGGCCGCGCCTGGCACCAATTGGGCGATGGTTATCTAGGTAGACGAAAAAGAAAATTATTAACCGAATCTATTGTGCATTCACTAGCATGAAAATGCTAACCATGTGGTAGTCTGGCTAAGGATGGCGAAGTAGCTGACCACGACTGGTGCGTTGAATGCTGCTGCTGTCGTCGATGCTGCTGCTGCTGTTCCAGGCGTACCCTGGCTTCCTTCTCCTTGGCGCAGGTCGAGTCCAACAGGTGCTCCAGGTACCTCTGGTAGTTCTCGTAGGAAGCGTCGCAAACGTGGCACCTGAGCAGGTTTGACTGGCCCTTGGAGCGGGAGGCGCGCTGGAGGATGCAGCGGTGGATGGTCTTGGGGCGCTTTTGAGAGGGATGCTGCTGCTGCTGCTGCTGCTGCTGCTGACTGTGATGGCGGTGGTGCTGTTGGCCGTAGCGAGAGGAGTGGTGGCGGTGGTGGCCGTTAGAATGGTGAGAGGAGGGGGAGCGAGGGTCGTCGGCGCTTGAGCCAGTCAGGGCCTTGGGTTTAAAAATATAAGGTTACTTAATGGGTCTGTAACGTCTTGGCGTTTATTCAAGCTCACCTCCAGTATGGAATTGGCTCCCTTCCTGCCGCCGCCGCTGCTGCCCGCGCTCCCGTTGGCAGAGTTGGTGGTGGTCGTGACCCTCGCCCCCATCTGGCTCCCCGGCGTCAGCACCATGGAACTCTGCTCCCACTCAGTGCAGATGCTAGCCTGAAACGATACGACAGAAAGACGTGGAACATACACAATTATTTATTTTTGTCTTTCACGCCTACCTGGAGATGTACCCACATGATGCATCCTCCGTTCTCAAAGGGCTTCCTCTTCCCCTCGTACCTTGGCGGCGTGGCAGTGAGCATGGCCGCGGGCCCGCTCGTCACCGTCGTCCAGGGGAGGCCCTGAACGCGCCTGTACAATCAAGGGAGGGAGAGATAGCGGTTGTTGCGATGTCGAGATATCGGCGGTTGTTTTTTATCATGATCTCATGCCGCCGCAGGGTACGGACTTTCGCACAAAAAGAAAATGAGATTTCGTGGAAAAACTGTCCCGCTACCGCAGCAGCAAAACTGAAATCTTCAGGATTTCCAGGGAGTACTCTTGCGTAAGTTCTTATCTTTCTCAAACCAACAACCTGCTGCTCCTGCCTCCGACGCCAGGCGCCTCCTCGTTATCAGGACTCGGAGCGCATGGATGGATGGGGTGGGTGGGCGGCAAACAGTAGGTAATCCTCTCTCTCTCTCTCTCTCTCTCTCTCTCTCTCTCTCTCTCTCTCTCTCCCTCTCCTTGTAATTCTGACCTCCTTATCAGGCTTAACCGCTAAAGAGATAGCGTGGGTCGGTCGGTTGGCTGGCTGCATAGGTGGGAGGCGTGGTGTGGGTGGGCATTGTCTCAATGAGGGAGGGGATCATGCCAATATATTTTCACGTGTCATCAAATGAATGTCGAAGACCGGGGGAGACCCCATTGTGCTTTTTGCTGGCTTTCTTCAAGGGTTTTTGAGGCCCAACCATGTGCCCTAAACTCATCAAGATAATGAACGAAAAATGCTCACCTCTGCCACTGATTGTGATGTCTGGCAGGAAAAGTTTCAGCAAGTCGAGCTTTCTCCTCCTGGCCGCGATGTAGTCGGTGTTGTTGCTGCAGCAGTTGCTGCTGTTGTTGTTGCTGTTGCTGGTGGTGGTGGTGGTGGTGCTGAAGTATTTGCTGCCTTCTCAGGTGATACTGCGCGGCGACGGCGGAAGGCCTGGCGGAGGGAGAGTTTGGCGAGGCCGCGAAAAAAGCAGAGAGCGAGGGGGTCCGCGGAGAGGGGCTTGGTGTCATGGGATCAAAAGCAGCAGGTCGAACGTGTTGTTGCTGGTGGTGATGGCGGTGAAAGTAATTAGGATGGAGTGGAAGTTTCGTGGTGGGAGTCCTGAAAAATTTATAAGAACATGACGAAGGTATAATAATTTTTAGACATGACTCTGTATACTTGGGTTCCAAAAGCTCCTCCTGCAACCTGAGCCGAAGCCTCGGTTTGTTGTTGTTGTCTTCTACCCTGCCGCCGCTGGCATTGTCAAGCTTGAGGCCGGTCCCATCATTGTAGCTTGGCGTCGGCGGCATCGCTATGGACGAGGAGGAGGAGGCCGCCGTCGGAGAAGGGGAAGACTGTCGGAACGTCGTCGTCGTCGATGCTGCTGCTGCTGCGGCCTCTGCTGCTGCTGCGAACTCTGCCGCGGACTCTATGGTCGACACCGCCGCTGTCATGACCGAAGAAGAAGGTGATCTTCGCCGGTGGCATGGCAGTGGGCGCGCGCGAGTAGAAAAAGTCGGCGCCTGGATATGAGCGCGGTAAATATCAGAAAGTATTACTTAGCGTTTGCTACAGCAGTAGAAGCTGAATCGTTATCGCCTAATTTCCCGTTCCAGGAAGCGCTAAGCTTCTTTGGTAAAAAGGAAATTGATAAACTGAAAAGGCCTTGGAATTGAGAGCTCACCGCCTCCGCTGCCCCAGTTGAAGACGGATGGAGGAGGAAGCGGCGAGGCCCACAGAAAGCGATAGAGGCTTTTCCCGCGAAACCGCCGTATGTAGAAAAATGTCCTTTTTCTCTCTCCCCACCACGTGCGTATAAGTGCGTCCGACAATGCCGAAGCCGCTCTCCAAACTGATTAAGTGTAATCTTCTCCCTCCCCTCCCCCTCGACCCCCCCTCAATACATATTGTAATCTTCGCCGTTTTGTTATCAACATGTACACACACAGGCACGTCGTATGAGTGCGTAGTAAAAGTAGCCGGCGACGACGACGAACCCGAGCTCGTGCCGAGCTGATTTCCATAGAAGGATGCCGTGACACTCCCATCTCTTTGTTTTGACAAATATTTATTTGTGTACCGGTATTTGCACACTTTTTGTAGTACCAACAAAAACACTAAGACAAGCTCGTAAAAAATGTGCGTGTTCAGTGGTTCCTCTATGTAAGGACCTGTTTCCAACAGGTGGCCGGCTGGCTTAATGCTTGTGCAAAACTTTTTATCTTATCATGCTTGCAGGTAGGTAGGTATACGCTCCAGCACATGGGTCGGGCGGGCAGAGAGAGAGCGAGAGCGAGAGAGAGAGAGAGAGAGAGAGAGAGAGAGAGAGACCTGCTCAAACTCATGCAGGGGAAGGAGGCGCCGGCCGACCGACAAATAGCACCTTGATAAAGGACTGATTATCGCTATCTCTCACTCCTTCTCTCGTCCGTATCTGCCCAAGAGACATGCCGTTCACAAGGGTCTGCAATTCATCAAGAGTTGCCGTCATAGGACTTTGAAAGAAATCGGTGGAAAATAACTATTCACTTAATATGCACCGCGTGGAATCCTCGGGCCCCAAATTGCAACACCTGATTCAATTCAATATTATTGTCCTTCAAACAAATCCTCTTTTCTCAAGGTCGCCCCTTCGACTAACGTACGATTCTACGTACCGCATCCATCCATCCATCCATCCATCCACCCTTCCTTTCACCCCCCGTGATTATTGCCTCGTACTCGAATAGTCCGCGATGGGTTACGAGAGCGCTGCATAAAAAACAGGCGAAACAGAGATAAGATAAGGGGGGCAATGACGGCGGCGGAGGTGTTGAGGGGGGAATGTGTGTGCGGTGCGGGCTGGACGATTTTGCGGTGCTCGAAAAAAAAGGAGCCTTCTTCTACACCTTTCTTCAAACAGCCTTATCTTCTATTTTCCCACCTGAGGTCGGCCGCTGCTGCCGCCGCCGTAGATAGAACTACGCAGATCTTTCTTCTTCAAATTGGGTCTGGATGAGAAATCGCCAAATCAAGATCGCCAAAAATGTTAAATATAAATTTTCCACTTAGAACTTGCCGTGCCACCTCCCCCCAAACTTTCAAAGTGTGCGCAGGGGATTGGAGATATTAAGAGGAGCGTCTCCTCGCTCTGACACTTTGGTCTCTGGTCTCAGCGCGGTTGGCTGGTTGGGGGCGATTTTGACGATTGCTGCCGCATTAGAAAGGTGTCAGCGGTGGAAAACATAGGGATCCGATGTCCAAACAAGGTGTTGTTGGGTGTTCAGCAGAGCCGTAAGGTTTTGCCAAAAGCAAAAATGTATTTTTGCCTTTTTGCCTTTTTCTTCTTTTTTACATTGTTGTCGTTAAGGCTTGCTGAATAAGTTTCCATGGTCAAGATTCCCCTCCGTTTTTAGCCCCAATTTTGAGAGGCACTAAAAGTCTAAATCCACTTCTCTTCTCTTTTCTTTTGCCGCTAAAGGTGTCACCTCATAAACATGATTTGAGAAGAGGGCGGATCATCAGTGGACATTGAGCAAATTTGCTAACGGAAGCAGCGAAGAGACCCGAAAAAGGGGCTTCATCACTTTTCTGAAATGGGATACTAGTCACCGCCTAAAAACACCCTTTTTGCAGAAGTCAATAGCGAGAGTTGGGATTGGGAAGGAGGAGGGGGGTCAAATTGAACAAACAACAATAAAATGATGTACGATGAACAATAACAATCTTACTTTTTTTATTGTGTACGGTTATTTCATATTTGGAAAGAACACTGATACATTTCCTAGAAATTATTCAAAGAGGGAATTATGCTTTTTGATGCGATGTCTCCGGTTGTTCCTCGGCGACTACGATGGCATGCGCCTCTTCTCTCCTCTCTCCGATGAAACCCGACACCCGAAGTGGCATCCATCCTCCCCCCTAGGAACTAACTCTCTCCGCCGCCGCCGCCGTTGCGGACTCCCCCCAACACATGACGAGAGGGGCGACGCGGAAAAAAAGAGAGACATGCGATACGAGTTTATTTCCCCCTGCCACACCAAGTCAAAGTTGCACCAGTTAGGCTGGGTTACACTTATACAACAAGACGGGAGAATTAATTTTCTCGGCGGCGCGTGCGCCAAGAGGAAGGAAATAATTCCCTTTTGTCGCGAGGGTGGTAAGACGGCAGTATAGGTTTAGGAGAATGACGGGGGGAGGGGAGTCTCTGACTTCGCCCGAAAAACAAACCATATCCGCTCGTGCCTCTCCCACGCCAGTTCCTCTTTTTCCCCTTCCGTCCCGTCCCCTTTTTGTCAATGTCGAATCTTTTAGACACTTCCTTCCTTGGGCATTCCACCATGCATGAAGAAGGGCAACACGACGAGGGATCCCTCCCACACAACCATGGCGTATTTCCCTCTCCCGAAAGGAAGCAGGACCAGCCCACCTGTTTGACAGATGATTAAGCTCGCTCTTAACTATATGGTAGAAAGACTTGGCTGGGGGAAGCGACTTTTCTTAAATTCGGAAACATACTTGGAGGCGCTGATACTTGGATCCATCCATTATACCTACTTTTCCTTTTTTCCCTCTTCCACTTTTTCCCGCCCCGAATTTTCTTATTCGGCGAGTAGAGGAAGTAGAGCCGGGGAAACTTTCGCTTTCGATCGGTCAAACTTAGGCTTGTGGGAAAGGGGG
>JAAUXU010090370.1_pt1 | contig 11048 bp, 10 predicted proteins | sample 7278151 | NCBI WGS metagenome assembly JAAUXU01 (sample SAMN14350113, study PRJNA611818) | marine sediment metagenome | isolation source: surface marine sediment (1.8m) | place: French Polynesia: Moorea | collected 2018-08 | reverse complement strand
CTGACTAGGGCCTGATCTGACTAGGGTCTGATCTGACTAGGGCCTGATCTGACTAGGGTCTGTGATCTGACTAGGGCTTGATCTGACTAGAGTCTCTGACCTGACTAGGGCCAAACTGGATTAGAGCCTGACCCTCCGGTTTAGGATTGACAACGTTGCAAAAAGATATATTTTTAAAGCTTTGTCACGCACCAACTCGAAGGGAGGTGACTGGGTTGACCGGAGTGTGCTTTGCGGCTAGACAAATTGAATGAAAAAGAAAAAAAGAACTTTCCTAATCTGACTTTAGTCCAGTGTAGACGACCTTTAAGGTCTTTAAAGAGCTGCTGGACAAGCAGAAGATCAGGGTAGGGCCAAGCGCGCGAAAACGCACGCGCACTAATGAAAACCGAAACTCAAACACATGTGCGCGCGTGCAGACACGCGCGCACGCAGACACGCGCGCGCGCACGCGGGGAGAGTGAGAAAAGAAAGAACAAACGAACGAAAGAAAGCTCTTATTAGGATTTCGTCTTCTGCTCTTCGTCTCACTCTCATCTCCAACGCCGTTCCAATCATTTCCTTCACTTCGCAGTGTCCAAAAAATTAAAAAAAAGTGAGTTCGACAATTCTGGATCGATGTTGCACGTCTTGGACAGGCAATCAGTGTTGCTGCAAAATGCATCCATCTCGTCCATTGACTGAGAGCGAAAGATGCGGGGAGGAAAGAGAAATACTTTCCTCTGTCTTTCGATATCTCGGACGAGTTCGTCATAAATGAGATTTAATTCATGCGAGTCCATTTTCGAGGTGGTAAGAAAATGTGAGGGAAATTCCCAATCAGTCCATGGACGTGTCCCTCGTGAAAGTCCACCGGGATAGTACGTGAGATAAGAAGAACTTTCAGCCGGTCCAGGCAGGCAGGCAGGCAGGCAGGCAGGCAGGCAGGCTGGCTGGCTGGCTGGCTGGCTGGCTGGCTAGCGGACTGGCAGGCAGGCGGGTGGGCGGGCGGGCAGGCAGGCAGGCAGGCAGGCAGGCCTTGATCTCCATGCACAGACTCACGCAATTTCCTACTTCTTCTTCTCTGTCTCTCCATTTTCTCATGCAACAACGTATGTTGGTAGCCTTCAAGGTCAGGGTCCTCAGAGCAATACAGGGCTTTCCTCTCTCTCTCTCTCTCTCTGCTCCCTTCTCCCTTTGGCACAGGCTCCATTCTTGGCTCTTCACTAAAATCGTTGTCTTTTGCAGCTCTTTCAAGATGAGCGGAGACTTTCCCGGCTTCAAATCTTCTCACAGCTTGGTGGCCAAGCACGTCCCAAAGGAGACATGGGACAAGCTCAAGGACATTGTCACCAAGACGTCCGGCTTCACCCTGAAAAAGGTAGCCTCTCTTGCGTTTAATGATGGCGTCAAAAAAATTAACGTAAAATCTGCCTTGCAAAAATTTTAAGTTTTGTCTGGATCATTTAGGCATGTGTGTCTGGAAATATGTATTTGACCCATATAAATGCAGTTTAAGTCAACGTCTTTTTTTATTTTTCTGCCTGGCATTAGGAAACAGTTAGAAGGCACCATAGTTATTATAAAAAATAAAGTGTGCTTTAATCTCGACTACTTGTAGGCCTGCGCCTGCGCCATCGAGTTCGACAATCAGCACTGCGGCATCTACGCCGGTGACGAGGACTCCTACATCGACTTCGCTGCCGTCTTCGATCCTCTGATTTGCGAGTACCATGGCCTCCCTGCGGACTTCAAGCACGTCTCCGACATGGACCCCACCAAACTGCAGGGGAACATCAACCCCGAGATCCCAGTCCACTCCGTGAGGTAACGATACCCCCCTGGTTGCGTTCACTTCCGAGACCTTCCATGTACTGAAAAAGTTGCTTCCAAGGATTCGTGTGGGTCGCAGCATCCAGGGCTTTGGACTCTCTCCCGGCATCACCAAGGACCAGCGCCTGGGAGTGGAGAAGGTGGCTTCCAACGCCTTTGCCAAGTTCACTGGTGAGCGCACTACTTATTTTTCAGTCTCAATGACATCGAGTTGAGAGACAAGATCGAAAGTGCATGTTGTCAGATGGCTTCGTCACAGAATGTTGTCTTTATCATACTAAAAACGTAAAACCCATGTTAAACATTTGAGGTGTACATTCTTTAGGCTTAGGTTAGGTTCTATTCTGCAAAAAAAAAATAGCAAGTAATACTCTCCTCCCTCTTAGGCGACCTTGCCGGCAAATACTACCCCCTGACTGGCATGGACGAGAAGGTGCGCCAGCAGTTGGTTGACGACCACTTCCTCTTCATGTCCGGTGACCCCAACCTCAAGGTTGCTGGCATGGAGCGTGACTGGCCCGAGGGCCGTGGAATCTTCCACAATGACGCCAAGACCTTCTTGGTCTGGGTCAATGAAGAGGATCAGCTGCGCATCATCTCCATGCAGAAGGGCGGCGACGTCAAGGGTGTCTTTGAGCGCCTGGCCCGCGGCATCCAGGCTGTCGGGGACTCAGTGAAGGCTGAGTGTGGCAAAGATTTCATCCTGAGCCCGAAATTTGGCTTTGTTCACTCATGCCCGACCAACCTGGGCACTGGAATGCGTGCCTCAGTCCATGTGGACCTGCCGGGCTGGACTAAGGAGGGTCTGGACGCTCTCAAGAAGCGCTGCGAGGAGCTCAAGGTGCAGCCCAGGGGCACCAGGGGAGAGTCCGGTGGCCAGACAGGTAAACAATCATCTCTTCCATGACGTGCAGCCTTGTTGTAGAGCCATTTTCTAAGGACGAGAGACTCAAGCTGTCGCCGTTGACGTCTGTTTAACAATACCCTTGCATGAGGAGTCAGCGTACGCATTGTGACTGCTGGTATTTACAATGTCATCCACGTTTAGGTCACACCTACGACATCTCCAACAAGCATCGTCTGGGCTACTCCGAGGTCGAGCTCGTCCAGACCATGATTGACGGCGTCAACACCCTGTACAAGGAGGATGTGGAACTGCAGAAGAAGCACGGAATTTAAGGAGAAAAAGGAAGACGGATTCTAAATGAAGAAAAGCTGCCTGAAATTAGAACTCATATGGCTTCACTGTGAGAAGATTGGACCGCAAACTCAGCCTTAAAATTTATATTAATTGAAGGGAATGAATGGAAATGGCAAAAGGAGAGAGAAAAAAGCTAAAACAGGAGCCATAAATTGGAAAACTCCCTCACACACACGCCGCTTAAGAAACTGTGCACGCGATAACATTAAGGCTAGACTTATTTCCTGTAATAACGTGTGGTGTAGTATATAAACTTAGTACGATGGAATGGAACATCATTGAGAAATAAAGCATCATGTCTACTTCAATGACCGTTTAAATGGACGCACAGCACAGTACAAAGGAAGAAGAAAATTCTTCAGGACCCAATCGAAGGCATTACATTTCCTCCTTGTAAATGTTTTGCTCATTCTGTCCAGTGTAAGCAATTCCTTCGGAGGAACTTCTTTTTTGAGGGGGGCAACGAAAAAAAACATCGTGAACACTTGGACATCAAAGTTGCTTGCAGACTTTGAGCAGAATTCGATTCCTAAGCGCCGTAAGAAGAATACAAAGGGTCAGACGCCTCCTATGGGATGACGCAATACAAATAAGGAGTATACTTTAGCATTGACGGATGCAAGGATCACGTTCACGGGGTGCTAAGAAAATGTGGTGGTTTTTTTTCCCCCCACAGAAATTTGCATCTCTTCAAAGCGCGATTTGTAGCCGGTGCTTTCAGTCAACGAAGTCATTGTCCTCATGCAGCAGGCACGCCAAATCGGGTCGAAGACGTCCAGGCACAGGAGAAAAAATCTAAATAAAAAGTTACTTACGCACAACACTGGACACATCCTCACTACTGCTAGTACAGGGTGTGCGAGTACGACTGCACGGTGCACAAGTGTACTATGGGCAGATGGAGAAAGCCATACAAGTATCCGGGCAAGGAGGACGGAGAGAATGTGCACCAGCTGTTGAAAAGGAAAATTATACATGTGCTCTTGGGCACACGTGTAACGCACTCTTACAGCAAGCGACAATTGGGCTTGCCCATTACTGGAGTCTTTTGAGCATCTTTCTCTGCCCAGAAGCTTCCTCTGCAGACCAGGGCCCAGACTTCGAGGAATTCTTTGGCTGCCCCGAAGCCCAAAGGAACAACGGGCCTCTAATACCGGTCGTTACGCTGCATTACCGTACGCACCTCAAATATGCACCCGCTGCAAAATCGGCTGGGCATGCGCGCGTGTCCATGGACGCGCATGTGTCCGCTCACTATGGTCTGAGTGCCCAAATTGGTGGTCAAGGGCCTGGTCACTGTTTTGACTCCTCGTCATGACGACCCTTCGTAACTACTTTTCGGCAGGCCCAAAGGCATGATCATGCGTATTATGGGCCTCAGTCATCGAGCAGAAATATGGACTCGAGCAAATTATTTCGCTGATTTTTGTTTACCATGCACCCTGGTGAGCTTAACATGAGCATAATGATGCGTGGTACAATTTATTCGTGTCATTGTAACACCCTAACTTTTGTGTAGTGGAGTTTTTCGCTTGGTTTCTCATGTCGGGCCTTCTAGCAAGACACGGAGAGGCAGCAACAACAACAGTAACGACCATTGGTATGTTAACCATGACTTTAGTCCTTTGTTTCTGTCATCTATGGGCGACATTTTTGTATGGGGATAATCTTATTTTTTGTGCGTGATTTTCGCTGGACAGTTTACTAATCAATACATCAGTCCAAAATCAGCATCTTCCTACACATGCTTTTAGAAATATAGTTCATTGAATGTCATAGTTTATAATTTCACAACTTCATTTGGGACAGATCAACAGAAATAGAAGGGCAGGAATGCCTGAAGGAAAAGGTACTGACGCAGTGATAAATTATCTTGCCTGCAGTGTGAGTCAGGCAAAAAGCAATGAATCCTCCTTTTAATTCACACAACGGCAACGCTGGCGTCTCCTTGAACCTACCACAGAATCCGAAACCCGTAGTGTCCGGGTTGCTGCACAGTGCAGCCTGCACACCTCATGAAGCACCCTGTAACTTAACTCTCACATATCAGATACGAGTGTGACAACGACGACCACGGAGGTGACAACGACGACCACGGAGGTGACCACGACGACCCCGGAGTTCCTGGAGGACATCGACCCTCCTCCCCCGTTGCCCTGCTTCTTCATAGGAGGGGAAAACGTCACGCTCAATCAGACGAGCGTGATCGCGGAGAGGTGCTGGGAGCTGCATTTCATGCACAAGTATACTCCTACAACTGACCCGGCCATGTTGGTCCTGGACCCCAGGAGGTGCGGCGTCCGCAGCCTGGACGACGTTGACGAGGAGGAGATCTGCTACTCGAACGCGGACGACGGAGTGGGTAAATAAGTGATACTGCGTCGTTGGTACGATTGCCCATCACAAAGGCCTGTCCACCATTGAGACCTATCTGAGGCAAACGTACTTGGGTGTACTTAGGCCTGAGTTTTATAGTACTCACGTATGGATGTTAGAATAAGTGAAAATACGAATTCACTGGGGCACTCTGTATTCTCTTCACATACAGTGCGCAATTTGATACACCACGTTAGGATCCCCGGTCACCACTGGCACAGTGACTACTCGTCGTTGTCCAGGAAGAAGTTCAAGGACCTCAAGAGAAGTTTGGAGAATAACGTTTGAGAGCTTATATTATCTGTGATATTCGTTGATGGCGATATCAGACGACTCACTTTTAGCTGATGACCTCCCTGCTGAGCGTCAGCGGGCTCCTGGAGAAGGACTTTGAGCGCATCAACATATTGTCCTTCTCTGAGTACGAGGAGGTCAGCACCAGGAAAAAGAGACACGGAGGTGAGACATCACAAATGCACTTGGCGAAGTCGTCAGTGTTCAGGTTACCTCACTCAGATCGAGTAAAACGTGCAAGCGTTGGCGTGGCCGCCGAGATGATGGTGCAGTTTGGACCTGCAGGGTCCGACCTGACTCTGGATGAGTACCTCACTCTCTGGGAAGAGGCCACTGAGGTCGACGTCCAGACCATTTCCACAGAAGGTGAACGTTGCTAGTTAAACATACCTCAATCAACCCCATGTTTGTACCTCGCATCCGCAACAGACGTTGGCTCTTGTCTGGGCATCTCGTCCCTTCAGGACCTGGTCCCGGACTACTTGTGGGAGGCCTCAGTGGACGACTTCCAGGACTTGGACGCGGAAGTTCCCGTTGGTGGCGCCGTACATTTCAAGTACGTACTATTATCACGAGTCCCGCACCATTATCATTTGTGATCCACCAGTATGCTATGCACGTATTGTTCGGTAGCTCCCTTGGGTAGAACGACTTGCATTCCAGCAGTAACTTGTACTTCTTCTCCGCGGGTCCGACCACTGGACTCAGGGAATATTGTTGACGAAAGATTAGGACACTCGGTCAAGGTTAATATCAAAGTATGTTATAAAGTCGCTCGCGGCAAGCACTAGGACACACGTACAACTCAAACCCCATCAATCCCTGATGAGAGGTAGTAGAAGGAGATGGGGATGGAGTAGGAGCAGGAGTAGAAGTGGAGGGAAGGTTTCTGTATCCATTGCCCACGCGACTCCTCTCAGCCCTAGTTAGAAGAATTCAGGTACTCAAGTACAGGTTCATCAATCCCCTTTTTCCATCATTTCATCGTTCATCTTGTATTTCTTCCTTTTCCCGCCGACCTCTCCCTCCTACACATTAAGTATAACACACAGTACAACACATACGCACAAATATTAAACTAGACCATTCTTTTTTAATGTCTAGTGCAATATTTGTTGGATGACTCTATTTCAAGACGTTCTAGTGTGGTGAATTCAAGCGTTGCAAACAATCAGCGCTGCCTTGAACATTCATCAACATAAATATTCACAAGGGGCGATTATTTATGAACACATGTAGAAACAGATCTCCCTGATGTACCAGGTGGTGGGTGGGTGATGCTTATTCGGCAGGGCGGCGGGTCGGAGATCCCCCCTCCCGGAGAAAGTTTTGCACATTTGTTGCTGAAATCGCATGGAATTCGCTGTTCTACGCGTTTTACAGCAAACGGATATGGCAAAATTCTCCTGAATGCCAGTGTAAAGTTTGCAGAGACCCAAGGGCGTCATGTGGTTAATAGAGATGCTTCGAGCCCAGGCTCGAGCTCGAAAAACTATTTGACTGCCTAAATCTTGGCACTACAGTGGCCAATCCACCGCTTAGCACTGAGAGTGCGAAGTTCAGACTGACGCACATACATAGGTAGAGTAAGAGGTAAAAAGAGTATGTAGTATATTCATAGTGTATACTCATAACGTTAGCTGACAAACATTTTAAACCGAACAAATGGGGATCGACACAGTCGTGTTAGTTGTCAGCAATTGTACGAGGTCTAAAAGCAACTAGCTCAATTTTGAATTCTAAAAAAATGGTCCAAAAACATACTTCATTCCTTGCCTATTCTGCGACCTGTCACACCAAAAGCATCTGAAGCGACTCTGGCCTGTCCTGCCTCGTTTCTCGTGACACAGAACAGTGGACTCAGCAGTGTTGAGTCCACTTGACTGTGCTACTGTAGTGCCAAGATTTAGGCTAAGATAGCACCTAAAGTTAGAATTTGGGTCTCAAACGCGGAGCGAGTCTAGCTCTATAAGTCTTCTGCCACGACCTAAAAATCTGAGCTTACTTTGACTTCATAGCATTTTCGGAGTCACAAATTCAGACACTTCTATTGTCCTGAAATCACAGCAGCCAAGCTCAGTTTTTGATTCAACCAATTTCTTTGCGCTGTGTGTGTAAATGTATGTCTTTGAGACTGACTTGCGTTTAGGTGTCCTGAAGACCAGAAGCCTTCTGAAGACCACGACCTGGTGGCCGAGGGCGACAACAAGTTCAGCATCATGTGCATGCAAAATCAAGAGTACTGGGTAAACTATGACCGTCAGTGTAAACCAGGCCTAAACTGGGTCTGCTCTCATTGTTTTTGTTGCTTCAGATACCCGACTCTTTTCCTGACTGTGTCGACACCTGCTGGATGAGACTGCCCAGAGTTCCGGCGGACACCGGACTCGAGCCGGTCGTACCTCAGAACACCATACCAGGTACAGTGAGAGTCAAAAAAGACATTGTCCGTGTCCGGTCAGGGGGGACACGAACACTCATCTTAGGAAAGGGACTCAGAAATACTGCTTAAAACTGTTTGGTAGAGGAAAAAGTGTACTGAGGGAGTATTTAAACGAAGCGTTCCGTCGACGCGTTCCAAGATGAGCTTCTGGGACAAGCAGGGGCTTCACATGTGTACCACAGTAAGTTTCTCTTCAAAAAATCAAGAAATCCGCCTTCTTCTCCACCCCAGATGAAGCTGAAGTGTGACCTCTCATCAACTGCTCCATACTTCCATAAACAATGAGTTCGAACGCTCTTCGGCCATTTTCTTAAAAACATAGTCATTGCAAGGGAGTTGTAACTACACTGACACACCTCACGTCTCATAAAACTTAAAGAGTTTCAGCCAAAGTTGTAAGCAAACTTTTTTACTGTGCAACCTCTTTTGCCGTTCTGTGCACACACGCCTGAACTCAAGATAGCCAGGGATGTTTCAAACCCGACAGCTTTTCTTCTTCATTCTCAGTGGGCAGCTTTGGCATGTACGTGTGCTCCGATGCTACCCTGGGCGTGGAGAGCGGGCCCTCTCCCTTCTTCAAGGTCAAGTGCTTGGTGTCCAAGAAGTACGACGTCCCGAAGCCGCCGGACACCCTGTGGCCAGTGTGTAGGAAAAAAACCACAACAGTCAAGCCTCGTAAGTGATGCCGCTATCCACTTTGAGTAAGTAGGAAAAGTACCTCGTACTCCAGCTATTCTGGAGGCTGTCTTCGACACCCTGGCCCGTGAAGATCGCAATCTGGAGCTCCTGCACAAGAGGTACATCTGGAAGGAGGGCGAGGAGGGGTTCGTGGCCATCGAGGGCGAGGACTGGTTCGCACTGGTCACCCTGCCGGTCTTGGGCTGTGAGTCAAAGTGCTGTAGCGATCCGTGTGTGGCACAAGCGTGCATAATTCGTCCCTGTCTTCCCCCTCCTCAGTGATGATAGCGTTTCTGGCCTGTTGCTGCTACTGCACGCACGTGAGGAGCATCTGCTGCATGATCTGCGCAGAGCAGTCCTCGCCCAAGAAGATCATCCGCCCCTACATCGAGAACCACGACCAGGACAAGTCGAGTCTCACGTAGGAGGATTGTCGAAGAAGTCGACGCTCTTTTTTACCATCTGGACGCTAATTCAGATTGTTGCAGACGGACGAGCTGAGTAAACATTAAATTTCAAGTCGGAGGTCAAATGGGCCCGAGTTGAGTCATTCTGTTCGGGCTTTGCAGTCTTTGTGCAAGTCATGAACAACACAAGTCAAAAACAGGACACTCGAAATGCAAACTTTGAGGCAATTCAGACTAAACACTCATACAGTCGTAAAATACGCAGCATAAGAAAATAGAATGCCTTGATCGTGCACGTACCGGTATGTCAGTGTATATGTATTATATACGCTATAGAGACCCCTGTCAATTTAGTCCACAACTTGTCTGAAGAGTAGAGGACATTTTATTTTGTACGAGCAATGTGTGTCTACGAATCTGAATTGAACTTACTTGTGCTTGCAATCGAGTGACTCCAAATTGAAATTATTTCAATTACCTTTTTGCGTAAAACTTCACAAATGAAACCTAACCGAGAAGTTTTGAGTTATTGAGGGTGTTTTAAAGGATGATTTGGTAATGAGATGAATTGTTTGAGTCAAAAGTTGAGACGTCAAAATGTCATTCCTCCCTGTAAAGAAGCACTTTTTTGACCAGAGATGGGTTTGATGGAGTAGGTACAATTGATTTGCCCAAGAACTGTCAAACACAGCTCCAAAACGATTTACTCAGGTAATGTCACACAAAGGTGACCTTGACCTTGAGGACGAACTTCACCGGAGTTCGAGCAGCTGGTCAGGAGCTTTTGGGGGCGGATTATTGACCGAAAACTGGACTAGAACAAACGATTTAGCTAAAATACACCAGCAATGAATGGTGTACATTTAGACAGTTACTTAGTGTGTTGCTTAGTGTCTAGAAGCTGTGACACATCACATTGAATGTTAAGTTGCCGGTCTTACTACCAACAACTTGAAAATTCCACCAGGGGGTTAGTGATACTGCGACTCAGGGATCAGATGCACCCAGAGCTAGAACAAGTGCCAACTAGAGCAGAGGACAATCTCCTTTGGCAGATGAGAAAGAGCCTTTGACCAAGAGTAGAGATGGGAATCAGAAGAGCAGTGGAGAATAGGACTGAAGCACTCTGACATAACTTGAAGACGGACGATTAGCAATGGGTCGAGGCTCGTACAGTGGCACACGCTTATATGAAGCAAACGGCTATAAGAATCAAATTTATCATGTAAAGTGGTTGAATATTAACCGCATCAGGGTAACTAAGACAGGGCAGTTTTCGCCAAATCCATACATCAAACTTGCTTCGTCCGAGAATGAGTGTCCAATATAGTTATTCACTAGCAAAAGTTATAGACTCACTTAAAATCAGTTCCTCAGCACCTAAAGAGATGTGAACAAAAGAAAACCGGTGTATTTTCTGCTTCTGAATACAGGTCTGACTGTGCACTTCACAAATCACTTGCTTATATTGACAATCATTACTAAAAATTATAAACTCACTTGAAATTACAGCGCGTTTCAGTTTGATAGCGAGGTGCTTAAATCAGATACACACATTGAGTTATAATGGGTGACTTTCAGTGTGATTGACATAGGTCTAGAGTCACTGAGACATGATGTCAATGAAAGCATAGGTCAACAATCATGTGCATGAATTTTCTACAAAAACCTATTTCTACGAAAATGAAAAATGACAGTGTGCAAGTGTCTCATTTCGAGAGCAAATGTTAAGAACACAGTAGTAAAAGTATATCTGATTGAGCTCAAATCTTAGTACATGTATGAACAGGAGACATATGGAGAAAGACTTGCTCCACACTTGAGATCATTCAGACAT
>JAAUXU010086687.1_pt1 | contig 11049 bp, 10 predicted proteins | sample 7278151 | NCBI WGS metagenome assembly JAAUXU01 (sample SAMN14350113, study PRJNA611818) | marine sediment metagenome | isolation source: surface marine sediment (1.8m) | place: French Polynesia: Moorea | collected 2018-08 | reverse complement strand
CAGCAAAACAATGTGTTTGGCATAGACAAGAAGTCATACATCAGAGGAGTAAGCACGCATCAAAGGCACATTTGAATACATGCTACAAAAGTTCACCAATTTGACAAAATATACACAAAATATACTTATTGCACTTGTGTTAGGTATGAATAATCTAAGAAAAGTCTGCTTGAATTAAACTAAAAGTGGAAAAAGTAGTACACCAAATAACCCAATAAAGATGTCACTGGGCCATTCCAGGAATGTCTATGCTGAATAAAGAGAGGTTGCGAGAGAGACGCAAAAGTTGCACAAAACTCTCAATAAAATTCACAACAAAATTTGACCAGCGTAACAGCGTTGCCCGACTGGCGAAAATTTCGCAAAAGTGCGAAAAATGGCGAAATTTCAAAGGCCCTGGCAAAATTTTAAAAAACTTTTTTGCCATCCCTTTTTGGCGAAATTTTGAGAAAGCTACATTTTTATTTTTATGTACTGAAAGGAAAAATCCCTGTAGAAAACTTTTAAAAATTCGGAATTTTTTTAATAACACGATTCATAATTTTCTAAAAATATTTTTTAATAAAAAGACATAAAAAATAGTTTAATTATTTGGCGAAAATTGGCGATTTTTTTAAGGAAATTTGGCAAAATTTCGGCATTGTCGATCCGGCAACCCTGAATTTGACAGTTGACACCTTTAGGCTGGCAGCCTGCAGAAAGTAGATCGACGGCGGCAACATTGTGAGCTTACTGCGCGGCATCCCCGGCGTGGAATCATCCTCCCTGACTTCCCCCTGTTCCACTAGAGCACCAGAATCTCGAGCAACCTGGACAATGGCTGGTCTTGCGTCTCTGACGGCCAACTATACAGACTCGGAGGAGGAGAACGAGGAGGAGGAGGAGAACGTCAGTGAACCCTTTGCCAAGGCCCCCCGGGAGAGGCCCCCCAGTGTGCTGGACAGGCTCAAGGAGAAGTCTGCCTCGGGGACACCGGGCTCCGGGTCCAACCCGGCCTCCAACCGGTCCACCCCCACCAAGAAGACCGCCCTGGTGGCCTACCCAGAGGAGGGAGAGGATGCCGAACATGGTGCCGCCGCCAGCGCTCCCGCCGAAGAGCCCAAGAAAGACATTGAGGACTCTGACGGTGACGTGGTTTCCATGGACCTGGACTCTGACAACGCGGGATTTGACGAGGCTGAGGACCAGGACAAGGCGGAACAGGAGGCCAAAGAGGGCGCAAGCAAGAAGGGAGAGGAGGCAGGTGAGGGAGAGCCAGGACGGAGGGAGCGAAGACTCTCGGAGTCTGTGCAGGTGGAGGCTTGGTCTGGCGGAGTCAAACTTCCCCCAGTTCCCCCCGGGCGGTGCGACCCCAAGTTGCAGGGGCGCATCAACGACCTATACCGGCGAAAGCGAGACCACGGATACAACATGAATGCAGTCATTCAGCGAAAGAAGGCCTTCCGCAACCCAAGTATCTACGAGAAGCTCATCCAGTTCTGCGACATAGACGAGACCGGCACCAATTTCCCCAAGGAGCTGTACGACGGGCACCTCTTTGGCAAGGAGTCACTCTACGACGAGCTGGCCAAGGTGCAGGCGGCGGACATGGAGAAGAGGGAGAAGGCTGCCAAGGCCAGGCAGCAGCGGCAGCAAGAGACCGGGGTTGTCATGACATCGGGACCATCGTCCAGAAAAGCAGAGGAATCTAGGACGTCGGGGTCCTCAGCGGCGGCGGCTGCAGCAGCGGCGGCAGCAGCGGCGGCAGCCAAGGTACGGAGATCTAAGTGGGACCAGGCCGCCCCCGCCTCATCTTCGTCCCTGCCCCCTTCTCGCCCTGCCACCAACCCCAATGTTTCCCTCCCTTCAAAGCCCGCCCCGCAGGTGGTCTCCGCCAGCGTCCCCGCCCCCCAGGTGGTGTCGGCGGGGAGCAGCTCAAACAAGACAATATCGGCCTTTGGGCCGCTCAAGCGGTGATCATGCGAAGAGTGCAAAAATGGCTGGTAACAAAGGAATATTTGTATAAGTTCAAGCGTGACAATAAATGTGCATCGATAACTTCTCTAAATATTGTATTAATTTTGTGCTCTTTCGGAATACTGGTACATTCAGATTAGTATTTTTTGAAGTTTTGTCAATTATTTCCTACGTTACATAATCTCCACCAAAACTCAATGAGCAGAAACGCAAAGCAATTATCTCCGTGTCACGTCAAACAGGACCACCTTTCAGCAAACTCTGCCAGCGGCATCACCTCCCCCTTGGCGGTGCATATCCTCAGGTTGGCCCCGCTCATCTTGGGGTTGATTCTCGGGTTGTGCAGCTCCACCACCTGGGTGGCGCAGGCTGCCGCTGGGTCGGAGGAGGTGGAGAGCGACCCGCGCCAGTACTCATTGCCGGGGTATGAGTTACCGTCGTAGGCCCAGCAGGACACCACCACCTTTCCGTCTCCGCCCTCTGGCAGGGGCTCATACGGATCCCTCCGGGAGATGTGGATCTTGATGTCGGTGCCAGGGCACAGGCCGCCGTCTTCGACGCCACCAACCAAAGGGACCGCGATCCAGGAGAAGTCGACGTCGGAGACGTGAGGGAGGCTCATCCGGCACAGGCAGGAGGCAAAAACGTCAACAAACCATTGCTGGAAAAATGATTTGTTTGCAGCAAATTTAAATCACGCGGAAATATTCAAAACATTTTTCTAAAAAATGAAAACTTAAAAATTACCTCTTGTGCGGCGATGAGCTTCCACACCCCGAGCCCGAGCCCCACCACGTGCACGTACGCCTTCTTTCCCTCCGCGCCCGCCCTGGCGTTGGCCTCGGCCAGCAGCGTCTCCGCCGACAGCCTCACCCGCTGCTCGTAGACGTGGCGGTTGAAGTACTCCACCTCGGTCACCGTCTTTTCCCCCCTCTTCCTGCCGGTGGGGAAGTCCTGGATGGGCACAAAGTGTTCCCTGTCCAGGGTGGAGGCGGCGGCTCCCAGCTTCTTCACCTTGTCCAGGAACGAAGGGTGGTGCAGCTCCTGTAATAAGTTGAACAATCATATGATCTTGATAAAACAACGTACACAAGAGAATATATATATATATTATTTGCTTTTTGTGTGATAAAGAAACTACGGACTACAGCACCGGCTTTTCCCCTTTGAACCTTCTAGAGCGTATTCCAGTATGTAACTACCGTTCTGCACTTTTTGGGTAGCTGCTTTCTCTTTTGGACGCATCCCCCCTCCTTTCTTGGGGCATCTCTCCTCTTTCTTCCTCCCACCCTCAATTCCCGCCAGATGCAGTTGGGGAAAGCACATCATCCCCCACATCTCAGCTGGCATGCTTACACAAGCCAAAAAAAGCTTTTCAGTGCATGATGGTAGGCCTTGCAAAGCCAGACAGTGGAATAATCGAAATTTAGAAATGCTTTTCTCGAGGTTGTCGAGAAATTTGACCCCACCATTCAAAGACGAGGAGTGAAAGCGAAGATATCTCCTCTCTGGGGAATGAAGGAACGTGGCGGATTCAGTCAAACAGAATAAAGAAGCCCTATCGTGTTCGTGTGGTGTCGTCCGTGCATTTAAGACCTTTTTCGATATCTGCTTTCCGTCGCTTCCATAATGACTCAGAAGAGAAGCATCCTTTTTCTTGACTACCAGAAATTAAGCCGCCTTCCCCCTCAGCAGGATGAGGAGGAGCCGGACGAAGTGGAGGTTGCCTACCTGAGGGGAAACTGCCTGCGGCAGGTGCCCCAGGATCTGTTCAAACGACTGCCCAGGCTTAAGGAGCTGCACGTCGGAGGAAACGATCTTAAGGAGCTACCGGAGGAGCTTTTCATCAAACTCTCCGTGTTATCCGCCGACGGCAACGGCATCGAACAAATCCCTTCCATCTCGGTCAAGGATTGCCAGTCCTCCCTCACTAAGATGGACCTAAGCGACAACTTCCTGGAGGACGTCCCTGAAAGCCTGGGGCTGCTGCGAAATCTTCGCGATCTCAACCTGTCGCGCAACATGCTCAGTCGCTTCCCCCAAGCCGTCGCCTTGCTGGAGAATTTGGAAGTGCTGAATCTCGCTCGCAACCAAATCACCACGGTGCCCGAGTTTATTAGCAACTGCAGATCGCTCAGAGGCCTGATGCTGGACTGCAACAGGCTGCGCCGGCTTCCAAGAGCAGTGGCGGCCATTCCCAAGTTGAGGTTCCTGAACGTTGCCAACAATAATCTAGTCTCCCTCCCCCTCTTGCCGTTTCCTGCAGCGGCCAGGTTGGTTTGCGATGACAACCCCCGCCTGCGCTGCCTCCCCTCCCACCTGGTCGGGGGGTACAGGCACTCTTCCGGGAAAGGGCAGCGGGACGAGGAAGACATCGCGGAGGTGGAGCTGGAGTGCGACGGAGTTTTGAGACCGGCGGAGGCCGCAATGTCGGAGGAGGAGCGGACGGCACTGGAGAGGGGAGGATTCAGGGAGCTGACGGAGGACGTCGACTGCCTTGGGGAGATAAACATATGGATCGACTTGGAATGGACCGCCGACACTCGCATCCTGCCATCGAAATCATCACTGGTGCCAATGGCAGTCCCTCCCCTGTTTGAGTTGTGCATGCGAGTGATTCACAGAAGAATTCCTACCCACCAGCTACCCAACGATATCCAAAGGAAATTTGCCCAAGGTCCGTCGTGCTATTGCCAGAACAAATATTGCTTCAAGCCTCTGTTCTCCTCCTGCTTCCTGGCCTTTAAGTCAATGACCTTGGATCCCCTTCCGTGGCCAAGCCCTCTGTCTGGGCCGCACAGGCTGGAGGACGCAGTCACGATACCGTCAGTGTACACTTTTTGCTCAGTAAGGTGCAAATTGGAAAGTTTGATGAAATAAAAATAAATTTACTTACCGCAACCCAGTATACGAACAAACTACTCTTTCTTATGCTCTCTCACCTCTACCTCCTTGAAGACGGGGAAGTGGTCGATTCCGTAGAACCTCGCAAAGACGCCCCCCATGTTGTCGCCGTCCTCTCCGCCCTTCCTCTTTTTCCCGAAGAAGGCCCTGCACCCGTCGGCCGCCACGTTCTGTTTCTTGTTGACTCGAACATCCTGGTACTCGACGGTGCCGGGCTTGGCGAGACGAGTTCCCACTAGCCCAACGATGTAGGCCTGCTCCAGGAATTCCCCGTCCTTCCCCGGCAGGCACTTGTTGTGCCGGTCGCCCTTGTTGACGGCTGCCGTGGCGGAGCAGGTGCCGAGGAGGGCGGACAACTTCATCTCGTCGTAGGAGAGGTAGTCGCGCATGACCAGGGGCTCGCGCTCCTTCTCCGTGCCGATGTCCAGGAATCTCTCCCCACCGATGCCGCCGCGCTGGGAGTCCTCCTCAGGGTGGTCGCGCAGCACGTACTTGTCCACCTCGCCCACGAACATGAGCGGGCGCTTCTCCAGTAGGCGGTCCACCAGCGCGCACAGGCCCATGTCCCGGTAGATTTCCTTCTCGATGGTGGTACCTCTGAAAGTGACGCAAGATAATTGGGAACTTCCTTTTTTTGTCATCCCGGGTGCTCAGCTTATCTGCCTGCACCATTTTAAGCTACTTTTCAAGAGACAAATTTGCCTACCTCGCTCTCTTCAACCGGAGGAAATCGGCGAAGAGCGGTATGAGCTTCTCGTGCAAGAGTGGGTAGGCGCCGTTGGCGTTGTTCAGCAGGACGTCCGGACTCCTGTCGCCTCGCTCCAGCAGGTCGCTGGTCAAGTTGTGCTCCGTGTAGGTGGGGTTGAGGCTGAGGAACTTCCGACTCCTTTCTAGTAGCCCGGACAGGCTTGCCTCGTCCTCGGGCGGAGGCGGCAGTGACGAATCCAGGCGCAGCTCGCCCAGCACCTCTTGTCGGGATAACTTGGTGCCGGATGAGGAGGCCATGCCGGCAGCGTTCTTTTGCTTCTCTGACTTGACCTCCACTGGTTGTTGCAGGACGTCGTGCTGTGTCAAAACTGAAAAGTGTTGTTCACAGTGTGCAGGTATTATGATGAGAAAACGTCGCGCTCTCCTTGAGGAACGTAACCGCCCAAGCGTTTGCTGTGTGTGTGGTGCAAGGAGGTGGGCAGCATTGCGTTGACGCATAATGCTGTTGAGGCGCGGCCCTAAAGGAGAGAGGGAGAGGAGGAGGAGGGAGGAGTGGGAATTCCCGGGGATACCCTGGTCGACGAGGTCGACGACGAGGATTCCCCATCGCAAAATAACGGAAGGGAAGAAAGGAAGGGGGAGGATTGCTCTGGGAAGAATGGGAAGGCAGATAAAAATAAGAACTCTTCCGCCGCTGCAAAAGTACCTAGATGTTCCGGAATAGATTTGGCTGTGCGTTGCAATACTCGTTGTGTACGCTATGTAGTGTGTTTATTAATTTTATCACAGATGTTGGCGCTGCTTGCGATGTTCGTTATTATTATGCGAATTATTAACTGTCTTCTTTGTGTTCTTCTTCGCAGTCCTGCTCCAGCATGATCCTGACGAGCAGCGCCACGACTGCGACGTTGAGGCTGTTGCCCAGGAGCCTGTACTGCTGCGCCGTCGTTGTCTCGTCAGGGAAGGAGAAGCTCGAGCTCGGGAATCCCATTAAGCGAGAGATCTCTGCAGGGCTGAAGTACCTGGAGGATGGAAAAGTGTGGAATGAAAAAGTAGATTGACATCTTCCCTATGTACAAAAAAACTATTATAGGTCAAGAAGAAGGAGTTGGGAAATTAAAATACTGGGCAAATGCAAGACTACTACTACCTGGGGCAAATTGAGGTTTTACAAAAATTAACTAAAGTGTGGGCTCCATACATGGGCGGCCCTATATGATTCCATATGACACCCACCCACACCACACCAGGGCAATATCCCAATCCCCCCAGTCCCCACCCAGCAAACCTCCGGCCACGATAACCCCCCGGCACACACCCCACACACCCCAACACACTGGAAAATTTTATTGACACCCCCGCACCCGCAAAATGAAAAGAATAACAAATTTTAGTGATAATTTGCTTTGGAAACCTAAAAATGGGAGGGATTCGATTCCCCTAAAAACTGAGAATTTTCTGACATGATGTCATTTCCCCTAAAGAAAATTTCAAGATGTCAGTTCCCCTAATCATAAGATGGCAATTCCCCTACTCAACATCTTTCAAGATGTCAGTTCCCCTAAACCAAGTTGTCATTTCCCCTAAAGTTGTCAAGTAGCAACATTTGTCAAAAATGCAAAGTTACTTACACAAAGTTAATTACTAATTCAATATCAGAACAGTTAGGACTTAACATTAAAACATCCCCTGCATACTTGGGCACAGTTGTGGGTGGCAGGAGGGGGGTAGAAAATAGGTCAGCAGGAGGGGGGATTCAGATTTTTGCTCCAAGGGGGGGAGAACTTTATGCTCCAGGAGGGGGGAAGCGGGGGGGACAGAACCCAAAAATTTGCTTTAAAGAGCCCAAAAAAGAAGCTTTTTTGTTGGCAAGAAAATGTTGTATTTTTTAAACAGCATTTTTAAGGCTATTTTTTGTGGATTTTTACATAGATCCTGGAAAAAATTCTTGGGGCAAGCAAGGGGGGGTCAATAAAGTGTTCTGCAGGAGGGGGATTCGGACTTTACCCTTCAGGAGGGGCGTAACGGTACCCTTCCACCCCCCCATGCCCACGTATGATCCCCTGCTTTAATAGGTTTGCCCCCAGAAAATTCAATTTATAAGCGGGAAGACTAAACAGGGCAGAATTTTTCATGATGTCCAAGGGTATCATTATGGATAGGCTGAGTTAGGGATGTTTTTTTCTCTCCTGCAGTAACTGAGATAGTATGATGTAGCATATTTTTGTTAGGGGAATTGACATCTTCATGTTAGGGGAATTGACAACTACCAAGTTTCCAAAAAGTTTAGGGGTATCGAATACCTCTCCTAAAAATTGCCCAACATTGGGCTCTTTCTATGCAAAACCATGAAAATGAATAAAACTAGTGATGCTTACATACCTGGGCACGGCCAAAAAAGTAGGGGGTCTGAAAATTCTGGATGCTAAGAGGGTCATTTTTCAGACCCCTAGAAAGGAGGGTTTTGCCGGAGGTAGGGAGGGGGTTACTCATTGCTTTACTTTCATAAAAGTGCTCCTGAACAGCCAAAATTCCTGTTTTTTTGCTCTCGGGGTCTTTTTCAAAGGAAAATATACACATGTAACAAAATCAATAATAGCTTAAGAATAGAAATATAAAAAAAGTGTAGGAAAAGCATGAAATATTTGTACTACAGCCCAAAAAAATATGCTGTCAAAGGCGGATTAAAAATCTGGAGATGGCATATTTTGGATGGTTTCCCCCTATTTTTTCTCATTTCCCCCCTTGTTTTACGGGACTTCAAGGGGGGGTGGTCTTAAAAAGTGGGCTAGGAGGGGAGTCTGGAAAATTGGTCTAGGAGGGGGGTTCATAGCCCTGACCCCCTGCGTGCACAGGTATGGATGCTTACGAGTCAGGAGTCGACTCAACTCGGAGTCAACTCCAGGCCAATTTTTTCTGACTCAACTCGACTCGATTTGTAAATTTAAGAGTCGACTCTTTTTTAGCAAAAAAATAATGAAAAAAAGGATATTTTCAATGAACTTTCATAAAAAATGAAAGAAAAATATCAAACTTTTGAAAAATGTTTTTGGCTACGTGCTTTAAGCAGTGAGTACGTACTATGTCTTTCCAACTTTTTTTGCAAAAAAGTCCAACCCGATTTTTTTGTCTGAAAATTTTAGAATTAGAACTTATTCTGGAGTTGACTCTTTGACTCGACTCAACTTAGGGCCGTTGCTGACTCTGCTCGATTCGACTCGTGAAATCAGGAGTCGTTAGCATATCAATAACCTAATTTTCAGGGGCGGCGCCCGTAGCGTAATGGTTACACTTACACCCCTGGCTCTCAAGCAGGAGGTCCGGGGTTTGAATCCAGGTGTCACCCCACCAAAAAGTTTGGAGCTCATACCCCTCCTACTACCCCGCCTCCAGGTTGCAGAGATAAAGAGTCCATGAAAGGGATGGTGCACCCAAAAGCCGAGCACCTGGGATGACAAAAACCCCTAATTTTCCCTTTAAATTTGTCATTTAGCTATTTTTTTCTTTTTCGTGCCATGTGAAAGTCATACGGGTCTTCGAAAAAATCTAACCCCCCCACACCAGGCCAAAGTTATACCTACCTAACCCACCCACCCCAACCAAAAAGGATTTACCCCCCTACACCACTGAGACCCCGTGCCCAAGTATGGTGGGCTCCATTCAACGGATGATTTGCTGGTGGCCAAAGACCCATGGTGATGGGAAAAACCATGAAAAGTGTGCAAAGGCAAGGTCCGGTTCCTATGCTCATCTCCCAAGCTCATCTCCCAACTAACAGGTGCTCCAAGTCATGATGATGCCTCAAGCAGAATCCCAAGCAAGCAAGGCGATAGGAGACACAAACTCTGAACAAGACATCTGCATCCCAGCAATTGTGCAAAAGTTGTGACCCTTAACTTTACCCTGTCAATACAAACAAACAAAAGTCAAGAAGATGTAAAACAATTGACAATTCTTCTTTACTATCACTTGTTGCTAAACGAGCTAGATTTTATCTCAAAGACTTAGTAACTTTTTGTCTTTTCAGGAAGAATGAAACCAAGCTGGATACATCGATTTTGCTTTTTGGCTTACCTCAACCGCAGTTCCCTGAGCGCCTCCACTTTCTGCTCGTCGCTGGCTCCCTCCTCCCTCGCCCTCTTGTACACCGCGTCAACGTCCCCGCATTGCACCAGCACAGATCCGGTCCCCTCTGCATACTTTCCGTAGGCCTTGGTGAAGCAGCAGGAGCCACGGGAGTCTCCCCGCACAAGATCCAGCACTTCGTGGTATCTCAGGAGGGTGCTGTTGCCCAGAAGGAGGGAGTCGTCCTCGGCAGCGCCCTTGTCCAGGTATCCGTCGAGGGTGTCGGGGAGGCCGCGGAGAGGAAAGGGTAGCCTCCGGCGAAGTACCTGTGCCACAGCCTCGTCTTCACCGAGGAGAAGGTCCAGAGGGAGAGAGGGAAGCATCATCTCTCCTTCTCCCTGTCTCTCTGCAGCGATTAGGAAGTACCTCAGCCGGGAGTTGGGTACTCCAAGGTGAGAGGGGGACAGTAGGAACTCACGGCGCACGAATCCTAGACCGTCCAGGGTCTCCACAAGTTTGTTTCTCGCCTCGGAGGCCTCGAAGCCCTTGACGTTCTCCACCAGGACGTAGCGCAGGTCGCGCACCTGCGGCAGCACCTGCAGCACCCTCACAAGTGGCTCCGTCCTGGCATCGGCCAGGTCTTTCTTAAGACCCTGCTTAGTGAAAGGCTGGCAGGGCGGACTCATGAGGACGGCCTCCACGCCCAGCTGGTTCAGCAGGTCCGCGCTCAGGCCCTCAATGTTGCTCTGCGTGCACCGGACGCCGGGGAAGTTGTGGCGGTACACTGAGCAGAGAAAACGAGAGGGATGATGAAGACTACGTGGTACTCCTTAACGATCCCGGACTGGGGGAAGTTTTCTTTAAGGAGTACCGGCTATGTTGCGCCTCTGAGTTTGCGCCCTCACCTGCGTTAGCGACGTCCGAGACGTCCATGGATGCGACGACGGTGGCGTTTGTCCCGGCCTCCCTCAGGGCGAAGTGCATCCCGCCGATGCCGCTGAACAGCTCCAGCACGCGCAGGGGAGGGGAGGCCGAGGGGGGCACGGACGAGCCCACATCAGGGGCAGACATGGTCAGCCAAGGAAGGAAGGCAAAATTAACACAACTTTCTTTCGCCCGCGCCCGCGGTAACACCGTAACAGCCAGATAACTTTTATTATTGTTTGAAACTTTGAATGTTATGTTTGTTGATTTTTTTGCCCTACGAAGTACGAACTATAATCCAGACCAAAAACGTCCAGAACGTGGTTTTCGTCTTTTTTTCTTTCACGCAACCTTAATTGAACACAGTCAGACGACGCAGACAAAGTGGAGTGTCAGTGTTCAACCAGAACAATACCGTCAGGTAATATGAAACGAATTATGTGTTGCACCTGTTGACCGCAATGATTTTTTGGCACCTGGTAAGATTAAGTT
>JAAUXU010149421.1_pt1 | contig 11051 bp, 14 predicted proteins | sample 7278151 | NCBI WGS metagenome assembly JAAUXU01 (sample SAMN14350113, study PRJNA611818) | marine sediment metagenome | isolation source: surface marine sediment (1.8m) | place: French Polynesia: Moorea | collected 2018-08 | reverse complement strand
TAACCTTGCCTAAAAGGCATCCCTAGGCCCATACATGCTCAAGGGTCCGGAGGTCTGGGGGCCGGGGGGGGTCCAAAAATTTTTCTAGGGGGGGTCGGTTTTTCCGGCACCTGGAGGGGGGTCATAAAATGGCTGTCTGGGGGGGGATGACGGGGGTCGGGGGGACTAAGACAAAGAAAAACTTCTGGCCCGCCAGCTCGCCAGCCCGCACCAAAATTTGCGGGCTGGTGCGGGCTGAGAAAGTGCGGGCTGCGGGTTAAGCAGGCTGGCCCAAAATACCTGCGGGTCGGGCTGAAGTGGGGGTCGGGCTGACCCCGACTACATCACTACTTTCATAGCCCTTGTTGAACCCTTCGCGGTAAATTTATTGTACGTGTACTGCCGACCTTTTTTGGTTTCATAGTGTCGCATATTCCAACCACATAATTTTAATAGGAGGTATTGGTTGATAATAGGGATAGGTTCGACCTTCTCTTTTGCGGGTTCGAGGTGGGCTCGGGCTGACAATTTGCGGGTCGGGTCGAGGCGGGTTGGAAGTGCGAGCTCGAGCTTTGCGGGCTCAATCAATTTTTAATGTTTTTGTGCTCAAAGTGCTCAAAAATCGCCACATTTCTGTCAAATGTTCTTGAAATTTCAGGCTCGTGAGCCTAGATGCGGGTTGCGGGTTTTTGCGGGCCAGCAAATTTGCGGGCCAAAATGCGGGCTTTCAAGGTCGAGCCTAGGCTCGAACCCATCCCTAGTTGATAACTGAGTTGAGAAGTGAGAACTCCTTTTGAACAGTTTACAAGTACTATATATTGTCAATTCACTTGGTCTTCTTCTCTGTTCGTTTGTCTTTGGCATCCCTTTCGGAGGAAACTCCCACTAATGAGGTGGCCAAAAGGAACTGACCGGCAAAGTACGTCGACATGATGATCTGCAGAAATAGCGACAACATAATTGGGAATTTAATGGCATGTCCGAGTTATGTATATTTACGTGCTGCGCGAAGTCGATCCTCCGATGGAACTTGTTGAAGACGATGACGCTGTCGCTGATGAGGAACAAGATGCTCCCTATCCCCGGCAACCAAGAAGGAAGCAAGCTTGGTCGGGGGATTGTTAATTTAAAAGTGCCTTTCTAAGGTACATTGTGTTGTCCTCACCAGTGGCTGGACCTCTCGCTGGATGCGAATGCGACCGCCCTCCACGCCATGCAGCAGAGGAGCGAGGAGTAGAGCGTCAGGAAAACACAGAGAGCCAAATCGGACACAGACTGCCGTTCATATTGACGAACTATTCAAATTTCAAAATGAAGTTCCAATACTCTTTTTCGTCGCACCTGAAGAACAAACAATCCGTAGATGGCCATTGGCGCCCCTATGGCGATGAAGAGGCCGGGGCGGAGGGGGAGGAAGCCGAAGGCGGCAACAAAGGAGGCCTAGGTTAAACAGACGGAAAGTAAGCAAGCGCATCAAGAGAGAACTATTCCGTGGAACTACCTGCGCCCCCGCGAACGCCGCCACCCCGTAGGCGAAGAAGAACCTCTGGTAGACCATGATGCCGTCACCCAGCATGGAGAAGGCGAAGGCAGCAGACATAAGATTCACAAACCTGAAAGACATGCTACTTCAAGCGACGGAATTCATTCTAAGCTTCAGGTTCGTCTTCACCTCTGTTTCTTCTTGTCTTGCTTTGGCGCCTCCGCCGACACTGCAAAGGAGAGCAGGCTGAGGAGGGGCAGGCACTTCACCAGAGCGGCCCTGAACAATAACCAAAGTGAAATTCACAGCTTTTTCACGCTGGTCTTCCGCACCTGAATGAAGGCTGGTTCTCCGGCACAAACCAGACGTACCAGTACAACACCTGGGTGAGGGCGAAGGGACCGGCAAGCTGGAGGAAAGAAGATATCCTACAGAGACAAAATGTGGGATTACGAGAAGAACTCATTTTTGGAAAATAGGACTCTTATGAATGTCAAAACAGGGCATAAATACGATATTTTTGCACTAACCTCGTACCAAAAGATGTACCTCCCATTGTTGCTGTTGAATCAAGCTTGCCTGCCGAACAGGTCTGAAAATAAAGTACTCTCGTCTGGCGGGAGAAGAGAACACTGGACAACTATTTCTTGTTTTCGTACGCAGGCGTGCATGCACCCCCATCCAAATTAAGTCAATTCAGATAAGGAGATAAAAAGCTGTGCGCCCACGCAGCGTACGTACGTCCGTCGTAGCTTTGGATAAAATAAAACAACCGCTGACTCTACAAATACAGATAGAAACAATTTCAACGAACGTACCAAAGACGTTCGTACTACTCCAGAGAGACAAAGCAATAAATTACAGGGCGACGACCGGGGACGGGACGTTTTGGTAAAAATCCAGTAGGGACACATTGGTAAAAAGTCACTATGGTCAATGTGAACAAAAGGGTCATAACCATACGTGGGCGTGGGGTCGGCGGCCAGGGGTAAAGCAGTTTTGGACATATTTCATTCTGTGCTCCCCCCATTTTTTTACCAATATGTCCAACTTGACTTTTACCACTGTGTCCAAGGTGGGATTGTCTGAATTTTTTTACCAACATGTCTGCGCCCCCGACGACCCAGCAAACAGTACAATCTTGAAAGGTGGCTGCATACCAAAAAGTACAATCGAGGACAATGTGGTGGTCGAGTACTAGGTAACAGATCATTTATTACTCTGGCACAAAACGAAAATAAACAACTCGCATTTCCCACTATTTCACGGTTCTTTCACAGCTTCTGACGGCGGATTCTTGAGAGAGACTCTCAAAAGTTCACCACTTTCTTGGGCTTTCTTTGCTTCTGCTCATTCTTCCGCTTCTTCCTGTCTGGCGCCTCCTCCACCTCCAGCGAGTGCGAGTGCATCCTGTCTGCCCTGACCTCCTGCCTCGTGTCTTTCTCTATCTTCCTCGGGCAGTCGCTCTTCAAGTGTTCCACGCTCCCGCAGAACCTGCAGCCTCCCCCCTTGGGGTAAAGACCCCTGGGGTTGTCAGGGCAGGCCTTAGCCAGGTGTCCTCGATCGCCGCAGATGAAGCAGGTGGCGAAGGCGAAAGCGTCCCCGGCCTTGCGCTTGGATGCGCAGTCGCGGCTGGTGTGCTCGGAGGAGCCGCACTTGTAGCAGCACTGCTGCTGCGAAGGGCGACCGTCCTTCTTAAGGGATTCCTGCCTAGCCTGTGGGCATTCGGATAGCAGGTGCCCCGGCCGGCGGCAGTTGTAGCAGAGGGTCTTGTTGAATCTGGCCAGCTCCTTCTCGGCCCTTCGCCGCTCTTTCTTCAGCTCGGCTTCCAGCTCCTCCCCTTTGAGCCCCTTAGCGCCAAGGTCCTCCCTCAGCTTCTTGAGCCTGGCGGCGTCCTCTTCCTTGACTCGGAATCCCTGAAAGAGCCCCTCCCCGCGCTGCACGAGCTGGCCGGCTTTGTCCTTCCTGTCAGGGCGCTGCTTCTTGTTGAAGTCCCTCCCCTTCTTGTTCTTCCTATCGCCCTGATGCTCTTTCTTGGAAGCGGGATTCTCCTTGTCCTCCCCATTAACCGTGGCGCCCTCCTCCAGCCTCTTCTTCTTCTTGTTCTTCTTCCTTCCTGTGCCCTTGCCCTTCCTCTCCAGCTTCATCTTGACTAGCTCCTGCAGCTCCCGCCGGCGCTCCTCCGGCAGCTCGAGGCACTCCATCTTGAGGTGTCCCCGCACGCGGCAGTTCAGGCACTTGATGTTCGCCTTATTTTTCTTCCTCTCAGGCTTTTCCTCAATGAGGGAGTTATCCACCTTTTTGGATTCAGGAGCCTCTCCTGCCCCAGGATCCCCTCCCAGGCGGGATTCCATCCCCACGGCCTTCTCACTCTCCGCCTCGCTCAGGTCAGACTCCACGCTCTCGAACACTGTTTCCTGAGGCTCCCCTGTCCTCAGGATGAGGGCCATCTCGGCGTCTCCGTCCTCCTCGGCCTCCGGGTTGTCTTGCCGCTTTCCGGCCTTGTCGGGCCTCTGGATGACCATGGCGGCCCTCATCTCTGCCCACGAGGTGGCCTCCTCCGGCTCGCGGCGGCTGAAGCTGTTCCCGCCGCCGCCCCCTCCGCGGCGGCTCCTGTGGGGAGCGGCGTTTGAGCCTCTGGCGCGGGCGTAGCGGGTCATGCTGTCGGAAGAACTCGAGCAGGAACCTCGAGTAAAAGTAGGGCCCTTCTAGTCCAGCAGTACTTGTTTAGGGACTCCTCCTTTTCTTTCCTTCTTTCCCTACTTTCTCATGGTAAGAGTTCCGTTCCCTCTGCCTTCCTCCCCTATCGAGGTGCTGGTGTGCAACACCTTGGACGTTCACCTGGCCTCCAACCTCCACTTGGCCCCACCTGGCCCCCTCCGTCGACTCTTTCAGTTCTTCCACGTGCGAGAAGAAAGAAAAGACGAGAGCAGCTGAGGAATTCAGCGCAGCGGGAAAAGGAGAAAAGGAGAAGGAGAGAAGGAAAGAGGAGGAGAGAAGCGTCTTTTGGCCGTTTTGGCGCAGGGAAGAGAAAGGAGGAGGGAAAGAGGCAAAGAGCAGAAAGAGGCAGTGGAAAAGCCAAGCCCAGGCGAGGCGAGGCCACTCAGGCCAGGCGAAGGACTCGGACAGAGGTCGAGCGTCGAGGTCACCAAGAGGTCAAACCAGTTCCCAGAGGTCAGGCCACCCGCGGGAGATCATCCGCACTGCAGGGGCGGACGGCGGAAGAGATCAAGCTTAGGGTCGAGTCGCCATGGAGTCTTCGGCCGGCGACGAGGCCTCTTGCGCCTCGTCCGTCCCCGAGGAGTCCCTCCCGTCGGGGCGGGAGGAGGCCCCGCCGCCAGAGGAGCCCCTTTCAACGCGGGAGAATGAGGAACCTCTTGCGCCGGAGGGGCCCCTTCCCCCGCACGGGGAGCCCCCGGCCCAGCGCGCGTCCCTTCCGCCCGGCCCTGTGTCCTCCGCCGCTCGCGCCAGCACCTCCTCCTCCGAGGGCGGCTCCGTCATCGACCTCCCGGGAAACCCTGTGACTGCGGCGGCGCCCGGAGAGGATTGCCCGCCGGGCGGAGAGGACGCGGAGCCGGAGGAGGGCGCCCTCTTCATTCAGGAGGAGGAGGGCATGGAGACGGAGACTTCACAGGACGAGGGAGAGGCTCTAGCCGCGAAGGGGGCCTCGGGAGACCACCGCGAAGATGTGTTTCATGGCTTCACCGACCTGGAGGCCGGGGAGGCCCGCAGCCACCGCGCTCTCAAGCGCCGCCGCTTTGAGACTGAGGTGTCGGCGGAGGAGCTGTTCGAGGTGGGCGCATACTACGGGGCCGCCATTGTCCCCCCGGGGAGCAAGTGGCACGCAGCCAGGGGAGGAGGAGGAGCCAGGGGGAAGGCGTCTCTCGCCTCGCCGCCAAACAGAAAAGGGGCCTCCGCTGCCGCACCTGCACCTCCCTCTGCGGCAGGGGCCTTGCCCTCGCCGCCTGCCAATCGCAGAGGAAGCTCCAACGTCGTCCAACTGCCCAGGAGAGAGAGCAGGGAGTGGAGGCCTTCCGGGGTGCTCTTCAAGCCTTTGGCTCTAGGTTCGTGTCCATGAAAAAAGCTTTTCTAGGTTTCACGCATGATTTCATTCCAATTTCTTTATTAGGCTGGGTTCGTGAAGTGGTTTACAAGCAGCAGGCCGACGGCACCTATGACCAAGGAAACCCGCCCACCATCGTGTACCACGCGCCGAGGAGGATGCCAGGCACAAAGCCTAGGCAGTTCAGGAACATTGGGGAGCTACAGTCATATCGTAAGTTACATTATTAAGAGTAGGATTTTTTTTGTCTACAACCCTGTTCCAATTTCAGTCCACTCTGCCGAGCCAACCCTATCCTTCCACAACTTCTCCTTCCGCCGAGAGCCCATGGGGGCCCAGCCGGAGCAGGAGGTGCTGAGGGGAGAGAATGAGAAGGTTGAGATCTTCCCTCCTCCGCCAGAGAAGCCATCGGCCCCTCCTCCCGCGCAAAAGACACCCAAGGGAGGGATCAAGCTCAAGATGTTCAGCAAAATGAACGAGAAGAACTCGATCGGAAGTTCGCCTCCTGCTGCAGAGGAGGGATCTTCCTTGCCTCAGGCAGCCGCTCCCGCTGGAATGGCAAACGCTGGAATCCCGACGCTGACCGTCTCTAAGCCGAAGAAGGGATCTTGGGGAGGATCAAGGAAGAGGTCCCTGCCGGCTGCCAAGCCTGGATCTGCGACGAGTGCGACCCAACCATCGGGGATGTCGCCCACGGTGAGCATCACTCCCGTACGCGGCGCCGCGGTCGCCAGACCCAACGCCTTCTCCTCCGGAGGCGCCATGACCCCCTGGGGAGATCAGCCTATGCATCAGGGGCAACAGCAGCAGCAGCGCCTGGGCGGCACCGGCAAGCCTGTGCTCCGTCCGGCCACCCGCCCGGGCTCCTCCCCGTCCTCGTGCAACATCCACTGCCCTGGTGTCTCCGGCTTCCCCTCCCTCTCCTGCCTCTCTTGCCACAGCATGTTCCACCCGCCCTGCATGGGGTTGGCGGACGGGGTGGACTACGAGGGAAGGTACGACTTTTACTGCGGCGGGTGCCAGCCCCCACCGGGAAAGGAGAACCTCAGCGGAGGGCCGCCCCCGTTTTCCTCTGCCTCTAGAGTGGCCCACGGCGTCGTGGGAGGGGCCAGGAGGGGCAGCGGACACTCCTCGTCCCCGTCCATGCCAGGCAGCGGAGGAGGAGCGAGGAACACCGCCGACAAGTTTTCCCTTCCGAAGGGCCTCTCAATCCTGCCTTCCTCTGCCTCGAGGATGGGAGGGCGAAGTGGAGGAGCAGGCTCCAAGCCGTCTTCCCCAGCCAACTACCGGCAGCACAATGGCCTCTCTGGAGCGGGAGCAGCGGCGGCGACCAACGGTGACATGGGCAGGAAGGGACCCCTCCCTTCTTCCTCCTTGGCCCCCAACGCAGGCGCCCCCGCCCCGGTCGAGGCGCAGTCCGTCGTCAACATCAGCGGCATCAAGTACCTGGCCGTGCCTCACCCGGCGCAATCGCAGCAGCAGAGGAAGGGAGGAGCCCAACTCCAGAGGCGTCCTCCCCTTGGAGGAGGAGCACCTCCCCTGGAGGACACCAAGGCAGGGAAGGTCCTGCTGAGGCCTGCAGAGGAGGGATCGGCCATGCCCTCCTTCGAGGTGGAAGAGAGTGCGGACGGAAAATTGGTGTTGGTCCCACTTAAAAAGGGAGCCAAAGGAAACCCGTTCGCCAATAATCAAAAACCCCAGCCGACGCCTCCCACACAAAAATCTCAGACATCGGACGCTTCATCCTCTGCTCCTCTTGGCAAGTTCTTCCACTCTAATCTCAGCTCCAGCTACGGCGTCATGCTGCACGTCTTCCGCTACCTGCCGGTGCCCGACCGCCTCCGCGCCGCAAGTGTGTGCAGGCTCTGGAGGGACCTGGCCCACAGCCCCGACCTCTGGGCCTCCGTCTCGCTCAAAAACGTTCGCGTCGCGCGGTGGGGCGACGCCGCAGCCTTCTTCAACCGGGTGCGGGCCAAGCGGCTGGACATGAGGCGAATGGTGCAGCAGCAGCCACAACAACAGCCTGACGACTCGTGGCAGGAGGCCTCCTCTGCCCTGGCCACCCTGACCACGGTGGCCCGCCTTGAGTTCCCTCGCGCCTCCCTGCCCCACGTTTCTTCCGTCGTCTCCGCCGTTCCCCCCGGCCGCATTAGAGAGCTCGGCGCAAACACCCTTGCTCCTTCCAAGGACGTAGACCTGTCAGCGCTGGCGTCGCTCTCCTCTCTACAGGGCTCCCTTGCCGCCCTCCGACTCAGGGGGGCCTCGGGGAGGATGAGACTCAACGGGGGTCTGGCGCCGCTAGGAGGATTCAAGGGAACGCTTAACAAACTGGTAAGTCTTTCTTGGTCTAGCGCAAGTCGGGGGGTACTCTCAACACCCTCATGTCTTTTATTCCAGTCACTTCTTGGAGTGGATAACCTGACAGCGGCTGATCTGGAGGTCCTGTCCTCCCTCGATGGCCTGGAGAGCCTGGAGCTTGGCGACTGCTCCTCCTCGTCCTCAGGCGTGACTACAGAGGAGGTCCTCCGCTGCGTCGTTTCCCTACCCAAGCTCAGCTCCCTCCGCCTGGAGAAGGCCAAGACGCTCGGGGCGGGACTGGGGGAGCTGGCGGCACTCAAGGGACTGGAGAAGCTGGAGCTGGTCGACGTGGTGCTGAAGGAGGGCTTCGGTGAGGGGTTAGTTGAGCTGGCGGCCCTCAAGAGGCTCTTGCTCATACCTCAGTACAAGGACGAGGTCAGCAAGGTTTTTTCTTTTTAGTTGAAGTTGGTTGTTTTAACTTTTTCTCCTTCCAGGTTGCTACCATTAACGCGGAGATCGTTGATTGCGTGCCCTCCATCCCTGGCCTCTCCCTCTTCTTCCTTGGCCTTACCAACGAGTGGCTCCAGTCCATGAGCACCCTGATGGCGGCTTCGGCGGCATCGGGAGGAGGAGGAGGACCCAAGGACAGCTTCCCCATCATGGTCGGCGGCACCTGCGAGATGTACTCCTTGTCCAAGCTCTTCAAGACCATGTCCGCCGTGATGCCGCAGTCCAGGGTCAAGATCCTCAAGATGAACCAGGTCGCCACCGGCAAGCAGTTCATCGACAGCCTACTGAAATAAGTAGAAGACACATGACACAAGAAACACGTTTTGCAGTGACGCCAGTAAAATATTTTTTCGTCACAAAAAAAATCCCTTGGAGGGCAAAAAGTAGGCGAAGGAGACGGGTGCGAATGCGATATGAAACGATATGTGACGACAAAAAAACATGCGATGTAAAGTTTGGTAGCGTATTGCCTTTTGTGTATTATACTTTGCCCTACGGTCCCGCCGTAGTATTGAAGAAACAATATGAACATGTACGCCTTATCCACTTTTGTTATTTCGAATCGTCGCAAATTGGAAAAAAGCGTGAAAAGATTTTTTTTGTCGGGAAATCAGAAGTCGTTGTTGAATTTTATCAAGATGGATTCCGTTTCCCGACTCGCGATCTCTTTCACGAACACACTCTCGCTGGGAAGACGGAAGAAGAGGTCCTCTTCCTCCCCGTCGACTTCATGCAAGACGGAAGCGAGCCCAGTGTCTACCCTCTCTTCATCCTCCCACTCTCCAGGCAAGAACGCTCCCTGCTCCGTGGTGGACTACAAAGTCGAGGGCGGCATGGTTTACTTCCTGACCGAGGACCACGCCGACCTCTCCTCCAATACCTGGGTAGACGCGCGCGACGCCATCCGGTCTTGGCCCTCGGCCGTCCTCGACTTTTACCTCTCCAGCCTTTCGTTCGGCGAGGGGGGAGGGGATCATCGAGGCTCCTCAACATCCTCGGACAAGGAAGACATAGGCGAGGACGGAGGATGGTGGAGGCCGACAGAGGCCATCAGGGGCCTCAGGGAGTCGGAATCGGAGGAGATGGAGCTGCAACTCATGGAGAGACTCTTGAAGGTAAGAAGAAATGCAAGACAATTGAAAGTACTTATTTTTATTTTTTTGGCTCTTTAGGTTGGCCATTCAAAGAGCCTGTCCCAGCACTCCCCCAGCGCCGTTAACGGCCTGGTGCGCTACGTTCACAGCCGGCACGTCCTGGTCTTTGTGGAGTACGAGAGGAAGCGTCGGGACTCGTCGGACGGGAGGCAGCACTTCTTCTACCCTTCGCACGAGGAGGCCCTGCTGCCGCTCTCTACCTGCGTTAAGGAGTACCCGGGACAGCTGCTCGACTTCCTACACACCTGCATACACCTGGGGGAGGAAGAGACCATGCAACAATTCTGATGCTCGCTACAACATTAGGCAAACCGGTTGAGTGATTAAAATTCCTATCATGACGATAGAGAAACAGGCGCTCTCTTTTCGGAAATTTGGAGTATGTTGTGAATGTGTTTATTGCACTTGAATAAACGAGTGTGGGGCAAAGAGAAATAGTATTGTATATACCGCCAAACAGGCTAGCTTGCGCGATACATCGGTACTACGGTATCACATTTCGTGCTCTTCTTCAATTCTGAATCATCTCTCTGTGAAAGAAAATCTTCTTCTCTGACCTTGTAATATATAATAAAAGAGCTATATGCTAATAAGCAGAGTATGCAACACTGAAAGGGAAGCTTCGTGTATTATCTTGGCTTTTCTTCTTGACGGGCATGAGGACAGCGTGCAAAGTTCTGTACTGCTGTCTACTGCTACTACCAATATTGAGAATTTGATTTCTTGTCTAAGTATGTATGGAGGAGCTTTCTTTCGGAAGTGCCACGGTGGATGGAGAGAGGGTATTGAAGCCCTCAAATAAACTTGGGGGGGCAAAAATACAGTACTACCGTATGAAGCTTTTTTTTCTGAGTGTGGAGAGTGGGTATCTTGGGGTGGGTGTCGGAGGGAAGAACAATTAATTAGAAGGGCCAGACCCGCAGTTCGTTTATCGTCTCTTCGCTGGGGGGTTCGTCGCTGCAGCCGGTGGAGAGTCTGTGCGAGAGAAAGAAAAGAACGTTTGAGAAACATTTGCAGGGTCAAAAGTCTTGTGTTCTATCAAATCGCCTGTAGTCGCGTACTTCGAAACGGCGGCACAAAAACTTGTTTTCTCGTTTGAGCAAACAACGATTTTTGTGCCAACTTCTGCAGAATTTCTACAATCAGTGAGTATTAAATTTTTAACGAGACATTCCCCCGTACCTGAGAAATAAAACTTCCCATCGTACCATTCTGGCTGTCCGTAAAAGCCCACTACGCTGCGCTGACGCGCTGACGCGCTGACGTAGTCTGGCGCGCCAATGTAATGATATTAGCGCGACATTTAATTTTTATTAATTAAACTATTTTTAAAAAAATATATTACCGCGCTAAAAACATGTAATTAACGCGCCGAATTTCATCAATTGAATGATATTAGTACCGAATTTTTTTATTACTTTTTTACTTTTTTATCTTGGCGCGCCAATTTAATGATATTTGCGCGCTATTTTTTTCTCTTTCTCTTTTTACCTGCGACCGTAGGCCGCCAGGTTATGTAATGATGTCAGTTGTTGGGGTTGTTGTTGTTGTTGTTGTTGTTGTT
>JAAUXU010025082.1_pt1 | contig 11053 bp, 13 predicted proteins | sample 7278151 | NCBI WGS metagenome assembly JAAUXU01 (sample SAMN14350113, study PRJNA611818) | marine sediment metagenome | isolation source: surface marine sediment (1.8m) | place: French Polynesia: Moorea | collected 2018-08 | reverse complement strand
TGAAACTTCAAATTGAATTTAATATGTTTTTCCATAAAACCACTAGTTTGCCATGCACAATGTCATTACGTCCAAAGTAAAAACCTACATGATGTTTCCACGCACCCGGTAGCCCAAAAACTTTTGGCCCGGGGCCTTTAGTTATTTTGCTGCCAGTGCAAGTTAGTTCTAAATGCGTGATTCTTTAGGACCTCGTACATTTTCCTTCCCCAAGGAAAAGTCTGTCTTTTCTTTATCATGCAGCAGTTTTGCGAGATCGCTCTCACTCTCACACACACATTTGCTATCGCATAGCATAGTAAAATATGACGACAAGAAGCAATTTTTTTTATTTCCAGATTTCAATGCGTCAGCAACTGCTGTAACCCCCAAAACATTGTTCATTGGATGTGTACAAACTTTGCCCCTAAATCCCAGGTCGGACTTTTACCTTTTAGTCAACTAAATTATAGAAGAGCGGAGGAAAAGGAGAGAGAACGCAGAGGTCGCGGTTAAAATGCAAAATCCCTGGACCAAATCCCAGGGAAAAAGAAAGTTTGAGGATTTCCCCAGGGTGGAAGAAACTGACAGCAACTTTTCTTCAAGTGCAAAGTCACTTTTTTTCACTTGCTGCTCAGGCGGTATCGAAATTTGAGTTAGCCGGGACACAAACAATCCTTGAAGAATAATTTCAACCTTGGTGGGGGTCCTGCATTTCCCCACTGGAAACACTTTCCTTTCCCAGATCGACTTTTTTCTTTGCAACGACAAAAAAATAAAAAATAAAAATCGACTCTGGGTTCAAAAAAGAGGAGAAACAATAAGAAAGACTTTTTCTCACACACTGACTTTGACGAGGGCAGCGCAGTCGTTCGAGGTCGCGAGTGCGCAGAAAATGATTGTGCTGCCCGAGTGCGTAGCAGAAGTGAAAAAAAGGCCTTAATCTCTTATGGGACACGAGGTTTTCTTCTGCGCCTTGGCTTTTTGCACAGCAAAGTCGCTAATTTCTCAAGAAATCGGCCCCGGAAGAATTTTCATTTCAGGCGATGCTGAAAAATGCGTGAAAACCAGAAAAGTGCGCGAAAAAAGTGACTTCTTTCGCTCACTCACACACTATTTTATTTCCGACGGACGAAAGCGTGTATGCATTGGAGAAAAAAGTCTCTTTTCACTGATTTTCTACTTTTGTTTATTGAGCTTTTTACTTTATCGGCTGTTTTTCCACCAATTTGCCAAGATGTCGTTTCTGTTGTGAGACGTTCAGATCGTGAAAGAATGTTTGATATCTGGATCATTTTGCTATGTAGAGTTATTATTATAAGCAAACTTCACCCATTCTCAAGTTTTTTCCAGAAGAAAAGATTAAAAAAAGTGTCCAAAGCTTAGTGAAGATCAGAGTTAAATTGGCCAGTGAGGATGATTACTTATTTTTTGTCAAATATGTAATTTTCTTCAACTAATCAGCCTTATTTTTACAGCTCATTCACCAAATCCCAAGGAATCATAATACATTTAAAGCAAGTCTTGCCCAGAGAAGGACAGGAAGAAAAAAAGTCAATGAGAAACGAAAAGAAAGCCATTTGTTCTCTAACTTTTCACTAAAAAAAAGCCAATGATTGGAAAAAAATCTGTCATTCTCACTTACGAACTGAACTCTGATCCTCTCGTGATCTCTGACGCATTTGTTGCGTCAAGGATCGGACCTCAAGAAAAAAAAATCAAAACAGACTCGAGAATCAGTGAAATCAGTGCTCATGCTCCAGCTTACAGTGCGCGACTCCATCGAGGGGCAAAATCGAACGACCTATTCTTACTTTGACCTATTCTTACTTTCGTATTCTTCACTACCAAGATATGGCTGAAAATGAAATTGCTGGTAAATGCACAAAATCATATACGTAAAATCTGCAATCGACAAAAACGTTTCATCATACTTCATACATATACAGCATTAGAAGAGTTGCTGACTCACTCCCACTACATTCAGCCTCAGACTCCATATCTTCATCTCTCTCCATCTCCTCCAAGGGGAAAAGTTTTCAAATCCTTCTTGGGTTTTTTTGATGCAACCTTAATGGATCTTAAACAAGCATCTTACACAAAATTGGAAACACAAGCCAATATTGTTCTGGCTGTGTACTGATGGCCAACGTCACCCCACGCCCACGCCAACTGTTTCATGCCCAAAAATATCTAGCATGTTTGCTAGAGAGTAGAGGCAATCTGGAAATTAGTCCCTCGAAGACTAAAAGTTACATTGATTTCTGGTGTTTTCACTAGTAAATTTTGGACACCTGAAGAATTATAGCAATTTCGCCCCTCAATGATGTCATGCCCACTGTTAGTCAAGTCAAGCAATCTTCCTTCACTCCCCCCCCCCCCCGCACTGGAAACCGTCTTTTACCGGAGTGTCCAAGTCTTATGAGCTCCTGAAACTTGCCAGAACGTAATCTCACCCCACTGGACATGACAGCAGCCCTTTTAATGCTTGGTGAAGCCATGCTTTATGTCTTGATTCTGCACTCACTCATAAGAAACGTTTATCCTGGAGTCTCCCGAATATGTGGTGTCTCCGACCGTCAGCAGATCCAACGTCCCGGAGCGGTGACGCAGCCACGAAACCTAAAAGAGTGAACATTTCCTTGACAGTGCATTCTTTTCTGGCGGAGGCTTCTTCGCACTGTTATGCAACATTTGACGGCGATCCGAGGACGTACCGAACAAGGCTGTTGCAGCACACCTTTTTTTTGAATTTGGCATCAATAGCATCTCGATCCGCTCTCCACCAGACACAGGGGAGAATAGGGATGACTTCAAAGAATTCTCCATCATGTTGTGCTGCCTGCAGCAGTGCAATCATTGTGCCATAAAGTGAAGAACACTAAGAGGACCGATCTGGCGCTTCCTCTTCCCTCTCTCCAGCCCGAGCCCGCCCCTCTTGCCCAATCAGCCCTGGGGAGAGATGCTGCAGCAGCTGCTGCTGCTGCTGTAGTACGTAAAAGCAGAAGTTTCATGCTAAAAGGACCTTTTTCCCAACTTTTCTCTTTGCTTCCAACTATTGCGCAGGATTGAGCTGACTGTCTTACACTTCTTTTATTTTTATGACTCATCTCGGCACTGACTGACGCACGAGCATTCGACAATTTGTTTCTCTCGTTCAGCCACCGTTCCACAACCAGCTCATTTTCCGAACGATCTCGGCTGTTCAGGCTGGCCGGCTGGCCGGCCAAATCGGCCCAAGCAATTGTGCACAGCCTCGGCGGGCCGGAATCGGCCCTGTTAGTGTTCTTTTCTTTATGGTTGTCCCGTACTGAGCTGTACGGTCGGGTTGCAGGGTTGCCAAAGAGCCCGACTAATAAGTGCTCGTCGACCAGAGTTGTGTGGAGGACCGAGAGAGAGAGATTAAACGCACATACGCACGTTCATTCCCCTCGGGCATTACTCTGCTTCCTCCTCCTCCTCTCCCTTTAGGCCTAGGCCTCATAAGACGCGTCCCAATCGCCTCTTCGGCTCTCCCATCCCAAAGAATTTCTCCATCTTTGGGGAATGTTCGTTTGCGGGAGAGTTCCCGCCATAATTGGGCTTACGTGAGCGTCCGCTCTGCACAGCATGTTTATAGGAAATGTGCCAATTCCTGGCTTCGAAGCGTTGACTGCGCTGACAGCGTTGACGGAAGCTGCTTTCTTAACCCCTTCTGTGCTGCAACGTTGCTTTGCGCAGATTTTGCGCGTCAACGCTGCTGCGACAGCTACGAGTGCAATAGCATGTGAGTGAGGACGAGGACTACGGTATTGTCGTTGATAATTTATGGAGCATGTGACAAAGCACCCCCTTGTAGGCAGGTATGAGGGCAACCGTGTAACACAAAAAGTGCTGAAGCACAGGGCACAAAAGAAAACTTTTTATGACTACCGCCCATAAAACGTCCCTCCTCCCCTGAGCTGTGTCAATTGGACGATTTGAGTCTTAGCTAAAGCAGTGCGACTTAAAAACAACAACAGCAACAACGTTTGCAGTCATATATACATTAGTTTGCACACATTGGTGTACGAGGTTCCAATGATCACGGATCCAGCTTGGTGGGAATCCGGGGGCACTGGAAAGTCTTGCTGTGCAGCTCCAAAGTGCGTGATGTGATCGTGTGCTCACATTGTGACGGTGCGCAACCTTGCTGAGGTGATGATTTTCTACTGTGCAATCAACGAAAACGTCCGCGCTCTCGCTTGCTTTCTTTACCACGTTCTGACGAAAGTAAGACCGGCCGAAGGCTTCGGTCTCCCGTCGGCTTACAAACTGGAACTGCAAAAGAGAGAAGATTTATGTGCGTGGCGTGAATTTCTCATATTACCCACCAGAAGTTGGCCAGGCACACGGTGGCTAACTTGGACCGGACGCACACGCACAGAACGCTGCGCTGTGGATGTTGCTACCTCAGTCATCGCTGCAGAGTTGGGCAAAATATGCTGGCAAAGAAATTAGCAGCCTCCTCCCATGGACATTGCGACTAAATCGCTCGAGGAAGAAAGAAGGGATAAAGAAAGAAAGAAAGAAAAAAGAAAGAAAGAAAGAAGTGCCATTAAATGCGATTTTAAAGACCTTTTCCTCTCTCGCTCAAATGAAGATGAAGAAGAGAACAAGCAGAAAAACTCTCTCCTCTATCCGATTTGAAAAGATGCTAGTTGAAGAGAGGCACTTTAAGACCGTTGGAAAGTTTCGGGGCCTCCGTCTCTCTCGCCTCTACCGTAATTTGTGCGTGGAAAGGAAAAAAGAAACAGAAGGCTTAAACACTTTCACCATGGGGAGGGGGAGGAAGAAGGAGAAAAGGCCACCGTGACGAGGATGCGCCTCGTGGATAGGAAAATCACACGAGACGAGAAACTAACCTTAGCTTTGACGAGAAAATCACCGAATGTCACGAGAAAAATCACCAAATGTCGCGAGAAAATCACCCAATGTCACGAGAAAATCACCCAATGTCACGAGAAAATCACCAAATGTCACGAGAAAATCACCAAATGTCACGAGAAAATCATCAAATTTCATGAGCAGAATCACGAAGGGTCCGTGGGGAAAGCACCAGATTCTGGTGCTCATTTGCATGGGTGCCGTTGGCCTTCTTTCCCTCCTTGAGGCTGCTGCTGCGCATTAAGCTGAATCGCAAGATGCGTTGAGGACAGTTTGATGTGGGTGAGGTGACACTTTTGAGAAGGAAACCCTTAAGCAATGAGGCCGATTTAGCCGACATGGCCGTGGGAGGCTGCTATCTCTTGCATATTTGGCGCAAAAATATTTAAGAAATATTTCAATTTCATTTAACCGACATAGGCGAAAATGTTTAAAAAAGTGCTTAATATTGAATTTCAATACTTTGGGCAACTACTTATATGGAAGCTCCGGCAGAAAGAAATCCGGAGAAAGGATCGATGCTTTTCTTTATCCGGAGCTTTTCAGTCATTTCACAAGGATCCGTTTTCAGTCATGGGTCGATGAGGAAAATGTTCCGGTTATCCGAGTTGCGCTTCAACTTTGCAGTTGAACTAGTACATTTCAGAGAAGAGCTCCCAGACTGCGGGACAGGTCTGAGTCCAATTCTGGATCCGTGTCCGGATCCGAGTCCGGGTCTGTTTGCCGTCTATTGTCTCATAATGGACCACTACGTCGGGGGTGCCTGAGCAGAAGGCTGTACCACATACTATACCTCGACTGCTGCTACCCGATGGTTTTAATCTATTGGGTCTTGTTCACGGGGTATATTTTGACGACGTTACAGTCACAGGATTACGGTGACTTTTGGTCAGCTCCAGGGCCATCGTGTACATTCATGTCAGCACTCTAGAGCATCTCCGGTTTCTTAAGGAAGTCCTCAAATAGCCACTGTCGGCCTCTATGCATAATTTGACTCATGTTGGGAGACGTCATTCACGGGCGATCTGACAGCATGTTCTGGAACCGTGGCTCCAACGTCTTCCATCATGGATTTAACATCGACTGCCACCTCCAGACTTCAGCCTGGACGAAGGACCAGAAGAAGTAGTCGAGTACGTCGAAGTCTGGACTCTTAGCAGACCAACGGAGCAGAACCCACGAAACCAAGTACAATCTGTGCTCTGATCTTTATCCTGAATGAAATTTCTACGGCATAAGTGTGATTCATAAGAAGCCATCAAATATCAGCAGGACTCGTGCAGGGGAACATGATCAGTGGACTTCTTCAGCAAGACCCAACAGATATGAAACGTACCGTCGAGTGGGAATTACAGCAGCCAGGTACTGTTTTCAGAACTCAGGAGTAAGTCGACCTTACCAAAATTTCGAATAGAGCATCCGGGTACACTTTTTGGCTCACTATTATAACTTGGAACTGAGAAAGCAGGAACATAGGCTTTTATTCACGACGGCTTGGCAAAATCACCACGTAAAGTGTGATCTTGCTTATCCCCCTTGTAGAAACTGATCCCAACGTACCGAGCCGGATTCCTATTACCCGGAATATGTCCCATTCAGCACTAAGTGCCCCCCAAAAAGTGCCCTGGGTACCTTATTTTGGGAGACACCCTCATCCGCACTGAACTGCAGCATATGTAGCTATGCGACTGCACCAAGTATTGCCTCCCACACCTCTTCCGCAGACCTCTCCAGCCCCGCTAGTCCGTCCCGGCGCCCGAACCGCCGGGCCTCCATGGAAAAAGCCGTGGCCTTTGCTCCGCACCCGACCCGGACGGGTCCCCAGGGCCAGAAGCACCGGCTGCAGCTTAAAACTCCCCAGCTCCGACACACGCCAAGCTGTGCAATTTCCTGTCTCACAAATGAGGCCGAAACTTTGGCAGAAAAAGACGTGTGACAAAGGCGGTGATGTTTTCTCATAGTCTCCATTCCTTTGTGTTCTACACATGTTTTTTTTCCCCTACTTTGCTCCCTTTTCCTATGCGATCCAGCCAAGCGCGTGAATGCTCGAAAATTGAAGTGGAAAGAGATAGTTTGTTCTGAATGCTATTGGGACTTGAATCGTGGGAGGGAATTCCTGATAGCGGCTTCTCTGCACACACTTTGTGACACGAGTTGCGTCAGTGCTTAAGGAGCTGAAAAATCGCTTGGACATCAGACGGACTCACCGAGCGTGAAATATCTTCACCCGTTACAATAATGTGCAGGATGCCAAGATTTCATTAAAGTAATACTTCTCTTGTCCAACCGAAATCAATCGCCGAGCGGGCGGGCAGCTGTTTGTTGGGCTTTTTTTTTCTTCTTCTTCTTATCTATCTGGACGCCCAATTTTGTGGAGTGAGAAGTATCAGGGTGCTTTTCCATTTTGCACTGCTACATACGGCATTCCCCCCCTCCCCATTGATTTGCCGATACTCGGCACCAGCACCAGTCTTATCTATCGCCCCCATCCCATGTGCCATGGTCAGGGTTGTGGCGAAACCGCTGACTCGTCAGGGAAAAGGAAACTCTTGGACAGACTGTCTGTCGGTCGCGGCTGAAAATCCACACAGAAACACCCGGAGAAAAGCGTCAGAGAGATAAGATCTGGAAGAACAAAAATTCCCCCACCCACTTCGTAATATGGCTTTTTAAGTAGCATCTTCATATTAAAGCTAAATAGAGGGGATAGCGAACAAATCACCCTTTATCTGTATTAGAATTTACTGCCCTGACCCCAGAGATGCAAATTCGCTCTGAAAGAACTATCGTGCCAGAGCATCTTTTCTTTTCTCTCTCTCCACGGTCTAAAATTGGGCTCTTCCACGACTTTCTGCCTTCCCCATCACAAAATTGGTTGCATGCGAACAATGCTTCTCGCCCTGAGCACCGTGTTGTAGTGTGCGCACTGCCCTGTCTGCACTGCACCGTTGCGCACAGCACCGGGTGTGCCAGAATTAGCCATTCCAAGTGTTGGGGCGAAATCAGCCAAGAGAAAAGAAAACGTGGTCGAGAACTGCACGACGGACAAGAACCACAGCTTTGACCCCGCCGGTCAGCGCTATGGCGGCACCACCTATGGGTGCTGCGGTCACTCTCCACTAGCGCCTTGACTGGGTCAAAGCTCGACGCGTTTCTGACGGTCAAGTCGTCGGTGTCCGCCACCTCTCGTTTATCGGCCAACCCGGACGCAGCGGCCATCAGCACCCGAGGTCCGCCCAGCTTGAAGAGAAAGGTGGTGGCAAGTCGAACTTTTTGGTACACCCGGTACCGGAGTCCCTGAAGCCCGCCGCCCCAGTGAAGTGCTGTACTAACTTGCAGTGTTAGTCAGAACAAAGCCTGCATCATGCATGGCACCCACAACCGGACGTGGATGCACTTCTTTGATCTCAGAACCACGCAGCTTTCAAAATAAACCATTCTCACATGACCGTTGGCTTAATAAAAGTGGCGAATCCGGGTTTTTTCCCCCTTCACCTCTGCACCGCCACCACCTGTTTGCCTCTTTGTCGATTTCCAATTTTCGGCCGAAATCAATTGGGATTGATAGAAGACCGAGCGGATGGGAAAAAAGGGAATCAATCGTCCTTCACTTTGTCCCACCCTGTATTTCCTTCAAAAAAAAAAAAACCACTGCTGGCTGCCGACAGTTTCAATCAGTTGGCACCATTCCAAGGTTTATTCGGTTTCTTTTTTTCTTCTTTGTCAAAAAAAGAGTCAGAAGAAACTGAGCCTCATTTTATTTTCACTGAAAAGTCTCGCTGGTCGTCTTCTCTGTTCTCTGCTGGCACACGCACGCAGCACATCCGTTGGGGGCGGCATAAAATACGATGTTGGAAGAAGAGAGAGTACTTTTTCCTCCACATTATTTTCTTTGCTTTGGAGTCACAGGTTTTCCTAAGTGGTCACAAAAAAGCAAATTTACGTACTGTACCAGCAATCTAAAGAGGTGGTTTACTGTCGTCCACTGCTTCAGCTTTATGAATTCTGCCCTGGAATTTTTGGCACCGCATCTTAGTTTGCATAGATGCACAATCGATTGGGATACACATGCCAAATCTTTAAACTTTAAATTAAGTCAGTTTGCAGGCCATTCAGACAGTCCCCAACACCATATAAGCTATGCTTGATTTGGGATTTTTTTTTCTCGCTACTCACTGGGCCGGCAAAAAAGGATTAAAGAAACTTTTTTGAGCTCTTGTCAAGGGTTAAACTTCATTTGCTACAGCCCCAGTGTCCTAAAAGATCAGGTCTATAGTGTCTGAGGTACCTTTTGGCAAGTGGGGAGAGATTGTTGGGCCCCTTTTTGGAGCTAGGTCAAAGCTTTGTGCTGTCTCGATTCGAGTCCGGCCGCTTGGTATGATGAAAGTCATCAAACTTTCCGCCAAACGATGTACACAACGTTGCAATGAAGTGGGGAAGCTAATTGCTGAGAACGAAATGGAGAAGAACCATATAACCATATTTTTTTGCTGTGCAAGCATCAATTAGGGCCCGTCGCTGCACCACTTTATCGCTACTCACGCTTCAAGGCCTAATGGGCCTCTGAGGCCTACTGAAAGCCTCGCCGTTCGTAAGTACATATCAGACAAAGTACAGTCAACTGTATTGGGCTCCGAAAATTCAATTTCTGGCAGCAACAGCAATCATACTGCGGGAAAGAAAAAGTCAAAATCCACACGTGGCAGAGAGAAAAGGATGAGGTCAAAGGGGTAAAAATATGGGGGAAATCCTCGGCAATTCATTCTCGCATTCCTTTCTTTTCTTCCAGATTCTCAGAGAGGAGCTAAGACTTCCTAAAAAAAAATAAAAAAACGGCGCGAGCAGAATAATAAGCCGGACTTCTTTATTTGCTTCAAGACTGTCCAGCTCCTGGCTGTGCACAAATACAGCGTCTTAAAGTTCTTGCTCACCGGAAACGTCATTGCATGTATCGAAACTCCTCTCAAAGTACAGACGCACGTAGTGGACGTGACGGAAAAGTCGGTGACCTCACGAGTCAGCTCCCAACGCAGCTCAAGTTGGCCGTGCCTGACGCGGTTGCGGCTGGAGAATTTGGTGATTTTCTCGTCAAATCTGCTCTTACTGCCAGAGTAATGGTGATAGTAGCAGGCCTGAGTCATCGCCAGCAATCTCTTGGTCGTGGCAGCACCCAAGCAAGTCCTGTCCTCAGGACTGCGCCAGTGCTGCACCCTCCCCTGCCGTTCAGTCCTCGTATCATGGGTGCTCACACCGATGGTGCCTGTCACTCTTCTGCCACGTCGTCTTCCATTCCGCTGTCCAAAGTGTTGACACCCTCGCAAATAACACAACAAACGCTCTTGTGCACAAAGAGCAGGAGTGCGGACGAGAGGACAACGGTGCAGAAAGCTGCTCCATTGGCAGTGTCCCCCTTTGTTTCCTGTTTGACCACCAAAAGGACTGCTTAGGCTCCATTTACGTGAACTCATAGTAGGACACATCCATGTGTGGTGGTGCGTTTGTCTGGCATGCACTAAGCAACACCGACACTTTTGGCATGAAGACCCAATCGAAAAAGTTGGCAGTGAAAAAGTGAGCTCGTGTAAACTCACCCTCAAAGAAAGAAGAAACTACCTATATAGGGTCTGGCAAGATTCCCCAAGAACTTGACGTCATGCTAGATGTATTTCTTGAACCAATACTTGTTGTTCTTTGTACTCTGGCCAACAACATAAGAACTAAGGCACATCGTACGCCAAGGCTGTACAGTACGGCGAGTACGTGTACCGGGTGTCGTGGAGACGTTGCAGATTTTCAACCCCCCCCCCAGCTACGTCTCTCATACTAAAAGGATTTCAGCCATTCATTTTTCTCACAGTATGTGCAGGCTCTCACGTTTCAATGGCTTCGTCTGTGGCTCAAACAGTATGTATATGGTCTTGATCAAGAAATCTTAAGTATTGTGAAATGATGTGTGCTCAGTTAAAAATGGAGATAAAGAATCCAAACTTCGCTGTGCTTCCAGAGTTTCCTTGCAATCGTCTGGTTTTCCAGGGTCTCAGCTCTCTCTTCATCACCATTTTGGCTCTGCGTCAAAGAAAATGGCTGCCGTTTTGAACAGCTTCTGTAAACGCCTTTCTAAATTCCCTCGCATGTAGCGAGTCAACTGTGTCGTCTGAACAGAGGCCTC
>JAAUXU010169259.1_pt1 | contig 11054 bp, 12 predicted proteins | sample 7278151 | NCBI WGS metagenome assembly JAAUXU01 (sample SAMN14350113, study PRJNA611818) | marine sediment metagenome | isolation source: surface marine sediment (1.8m) | place: French Polynesia: Moorea | collected 2018-08 | reverse complement strand
GGCACCTCTGCTAGTAGTAAATATAAGTATGTTCCTTTTTATACAGTGAGGAAAGTTGAAGCTGAGGTTAATATCCAAATTTGCATTTTTCTTTTTCAATTTTGGAATTATTGTGATATTAAAGTTGTGGGGCAACTGGTGCAACACCACTAGGCCACTGTCAGAGTGGCACTACTAGACTGGCCGAAGCGACACTTCTATTTTAAGAGGTACTAGCGGACTCGATCCCGCATCGCTGGGTGTCTTCCCACTTCTGGACTGCTCAAAGCAAAGCTGATCTCTTCCACGAAGTTGTGAAAAAAGGGGAGGGATAACACGTGAGGAAAACTCAATAAGACGAAAACCTCATCTGGGTACTTTCCAACTGAGCAATTTAAAAATACAGCATTCAGTTGAAGAAGGTTGCACAAACTGAAATGTTTCAATGATTGCTTTCTAAAATTCTAGGTCACAAAGGGAGCATCACCATGAATGTGTTTCAGAAATTGAACTTCTTGCAAAACTTGAGAGTTGACTGTTCTAAGCTGCAGGTTCACCTTGTTCCCCTCTACTTGCCTGCACACCTGGCAATCAGTCTGATCGAGTTTCCTTCATATGTCATCCCTCCCCTTTTTTCACCACTTGCCACAGAAGGTCCTGACACATCAGAAAATGGGTCCCACAGGTGAGGTTGCGGGGTTCAGGTGGTGCTCCCACGAGATCTAGGTGAGCCAAGAGGGAGGGGGGTTGAAGTACCCCACAAAAATTCTGCACTTTTCACAAAAAAATGCCCTAAAACAGGCAGTGGCACCATGGGGTAGTCTGTGGGTCACCACAGTTTGAGCACTCTGGTGGCACCGTGGGAACTCAAAACTGAGAACTCATGTTGTAAGTTATGTCTTATGCTCTGAAGAACTCATTCCATGTGAAATTTCCCCTCAAAAATGTACATTACTGCCTGTGCACTCAATTTCTTCCCGTGGAAATTAAATATTCTGTATATAGATTCTCTGCCTGACATTGCGCCGGTCTCTGGAGACCACGAGTACGTCACATTATGGAACTCAACTTAAAGCATTGATGATCATGCAACCTTTCAGTCGCTGCTGCAGAGTTTGTGTTTGAGTCGGATCTCGACCTTGCGGCCTATTGTATGAACGACCGAAGAAGTGGCCGGACACAAGCGTTAGGGTGAACTACAGCTCGGAGCAGAACGATCTCCTAAGTGACTGGCTTGACTCACAGTAGATGTAATTTTCTTTAGCACATTTGGGAACAACATAAGAAGAAACTTATAGGTACATCGAGTACAATGATGGTTAACTTCCATGAAGGCCTCAGGCTGTGCTCCAGCTGCTACTCCTGCGCGCTCCGGGCGACTTCCTCAGTCGAGCTGGAGGAGGTTCGTGACCATGAGGTTCCATATCTTCTCAGACTTTGAAAGCACCTCGGCTTCCTGACCTCAGCCAAGTCAACGGGGTCATTTTGCAGCCGCGCTAAGAAATCGACGGTCTTCGTCAAGTCCACGGCCAAGGCCTTGGCTACGCCGTTGACGTCGGTCGTGACTTTTCCATCAGAGCTTCGTGGTCACGGGTGATTTTTTTCTGGTCTGCTGCCCTCTTTCTCTTCCTCCCTCCTCGCGGCGCTGCTGCCCTCGGCCAGCCACAGGGCCGAGCGAGCGGAGGAGGAGCCCGACTGAGCGAGCGAGCGAGTGTCGAGTGAGCCAGAGCCAGCGGTAGCGGAGCGGCGGAGATCTCGACAGAAAGAACAAGAGTGGACCGACGCAGCGATTCCGGACGGCGGGTTTCTCGGGGCTCGCATCCGTCTCCCGGCCGCGATCGACGAATCCGACCGCTCCTTCTCCATGGCCGCCTGCCTCAACGCGCTCAAGGCGGAGATCCGGGAACTGGAGTCCGCCTTCCCGCCCGGCCACGCTCGCCTCCAGATCGCCTCGGCGTCGGTGGACGAGCTCACCTGCAGGTTTGTTGACGGCCAGGGCAGGAAGCACGTCATACACGCCAATGTCACGGTGAGTCCGGTTCGGGGCGCTTACAACTTGTGAAGAGGGACGGCATAGTACTGATGCTCTCTCCGTCCTTATGCAGGAGACTTATCCTAGCACCCCCCCTGTGTGGTTTTCGGAGTCTGAGGATCCCAAAGTGTCCGCGGCGCTCTCCAGTCTTTCAGAGTCCCCCTCAGACGAAGACGGCGGCAGTGGAGAGTCGCAGCAGAACAACGGAGACTCGGCCTCGAACCTGGACAATCACTTACTGTACCAGGTAGAAAGATTAGATACCGAGGGCTTTTGAACCATGATCAGCATCAGTACCCGCTCCAGGTGATGACCTTGGTCCGCCGTCTTTGTGCCGCATTCTCCCTCCCCGTTCCCCCCGAAGCCAACGTCAGCAGCGACTTGCTGGCGCAGAGGGCGGCGGGCGCCTCTGGAGACGCTTCTGCTGCAAACTTCTCATCCGAAGGCTCCTCCTCGAAGGGCAAACACAAAGGTAACAAATGGTGAAGGTATGATGAAGTCGATTATCGCACATGTGCTTTTTTTTCATTTCAGACAAGTCGTCGAAAGACACTTTGTCCAGTGACGACGACGACCTCGAGGAGGACATGGAAGAAGATGACGAGGAGGATGAGGACGAGATCCCCCTTGATATGGAGGACGTCGAGGTGGTGAAGAAGGCGAGACAAGACGATGAGCTAAAGACGGAGCACATACAGGTAGGCTAATCTTGGTCTGTCCTAGCCTTGCTTGAGTTTCAGCTAGTCTTCACGTCCTGGTAGTGTACGACGGTGTAACATGCTTATGTCGTATCCACTATGCCCTCCAGGTATTGGAGAAGTTAAAAGCCAAACAGCGCGGAGACTACTTGAAGGGAACCGTGTCCGGCTCCGTCCAGGCCACTGACAGGCTGATGAAAGAGCTCAGGGACATCTACCGTTCGCCCAGCTTCAAGTCTGGAGCTTATCAGGTGCGAGGGAACTTACAGCTCCAGAGATGAATCCCATAGCCAATTTTTTATATGTACCAGGTGGAGCTGGTGAACGACTCTCTTTACGAATGGAACGTAAAGATCATGCGGGTTGATCCTGACTCACCTCTGGCCGAGGACCTGAAGAAGCTCAAAGAGAGGGAGGGCAAGGACCATATTCTGCTTTCCTTCATGTTCAAGGTGCCAGGATGGTGATTTTGATCCAATTTTGTTTTCTACTATTGTCCACCTGACAGGATACCTTTCCGTTCGATCCACCGTTCGTTCGTATGGTTCATCCTGTTCTCCACGGTGGATATGTCCTGGAAGGTGGTGCCCTCTGCATGGAGCTTATGACCCCGCAGGGATGGTCCTCTGCTTACACCATCGAGGCAGTCATAATGCAACTGTCGGCAACACTCGTAAAAGGAAAGGCCAGGATCAAGTTCGACGCGCCCAAGGTAAAAACAAAGCAGCAGCAGCTGCTGCTGAGAGATGAGTTTAATAAAAGTTTGACGATCCTTCCAGGGAACTTACAGTCTGGCGCGGGCCCAACAGTCCTTTCGCTCCTTAGTCCACATCCATGAGAAGAATGGTGAGATCATCATGGCCATTGACAAAGAGATATTTGTTTGATACTTGTTGCTTTTTCTCCTTTAAGGTTGGTTTACTCCTCCAAAGGCTGATGGCTAATGGGAGCAGCTCAGATTGCCAGATACACGTAGATGGGTATAGACAGAGGGACCTTTGTTATACCTTCCATCAGCCGAAACCACAGCCTCCCAGAATAGAACAATTTGCGACAGTGAAAGAGTGAATGTACGTCAGTGTCTTCATTCTCTGGAGTTATTGTTCCCTCTCAAGAGTCATCAGCATTATAATACAGATGGGAGGAAGAGGATATATACCTGTAGTACTAGACAAGGAGTAACACAACTCTTGCACACCAAAATGTGATCGCTTTATAGCAAAAGATGAATAGACAAAGAAAACACTGATATTTTTTACACTGAATGAACGGGACAGCCAGAGGACACATCTGTGTGGTGGATCATAAGAAGAGAAAAAATGTCGGGGTGCGAGTGCTTGCGTTTGGTTCTTCCTGTCGTTACTTTTCCCCTGTATTCCCCGCAAGTCCCAAAGTTCATACTGTTTATAGTGGAGAAAGTTTGTAGTGAACTCGTGTACGCAAATACGTGTTGACATCCCCTGCAGGAGAAAGTACCCTACCACGTACTTCAGACACCAAATGCACTCTTATCCTTGCTGTGCTTTTGTGCATGAGGATTTTTCTCAAGCGAAGAAAGAGCAAGAGATTTCGCAGCAAATGCGCAAGCAAACTTGCATCTCACATTATGAAGTACGAGAATAGGATCGACTCTCAAACTGAAGTGTGTACTGATGTGTACTTTTAATAGTGATGGATTTGAAGGCTGAAAGCTCTAGGCAAGCCCAAGCTTTCGGGCATCGACAAAGCTTGCAACGAAGCTAAGCATGGCTTGACTTGTGCCTGAATTCATCACTGATCCGTAAGACACGACTGACCTTCCTCGACCCCCTCACCCTGCCACTATTGTATCGTAATTGGCACGTGACATTGCTTTGCGGTGTTTGTACTTCGGGCCCTTGCGAAAGTTTTCCTTATTAATCGAGCTTGACATGGAAACTACCCCCTGCAGGTTCATGACCTCGGAGTACATGTGCATATGTAACGGGATGGGTGTGGAGTGCATCCGACTATTTACTAGACATTCAAACATTTTGAAAGGAAGTTGTCGAAAATACAATGTCATGCCACATGTGTCTGCGCCTTAGTGCTAATTTTTGTTCTGTATGCTCTATGTGTAGAATTAGGATGTGTCAACTTTGTATGGTGCACGCTGGATGTAAGCATAAACTTGTATGGAGTGCAGTGCCTCCAATCATGAAAGCACGTTGAGGCTTGCAGGTAAGAAGATCAGGGATGTTGAAAATCTTAATGACACTTGTTTCGTTTGCTCAACTGTTCTCTCTGCTACAACCGTGTGGTCAAATAGCGCTTTACAGTACGATAGCAGCTGGAGCGGGTGGTCAAGTTCTTTTCTGTACGCTACAGAACTGGGTCTTCAATTTGAGGTGGTCAGGACGAGCAGAATTAGAGGCATAATAAGGTACGCAGAAAAAGTGGGAAGTAGGTAGTGCATGGACAATGGCGACAGCAAAGAAGACGAGGACAGGAACCAAAGTGTTGGCGTGGGCTACGACGGTGACACCCGTGACGACAAGGGGCGCAGCTCCAACGCGTAACAAAGTAGAGGACATTAAACAACAAACGTTATTTTTGCAAAGTAGCACTTTACGAAAACGACCCATATAATTATTGCGTACGAAGGCGGGTCGAACTTGTAAGTATACGTCCCTATACTAAGTTACTTTAACGCATGTCCTGTTTACTTGGATGCTGCAGGTGGCCAAACTCGGACCTCAGACGCCACCAAAGTAAGGCAGGCGAATAACGAGAGTCCGGGGGTAATTGACATGGGGAGTGCCTTAGGAAGGGTTGGGTCAATCTGTGAGGTCAGCCAAAGTCACTGGAGGCTGTTGAGGACGCGGTAGCAGTCACTTCTGGGAAACAATGTGACCAGGAAAAGCTCTAGAAGACCTGAGTTTGGTCAGCATCATCGGCTAACCGAGGTCACCTGATTCAATCATCGAAGCTCGTAAGGCCTACCTTGCTCAAAGAAAACACATTTTTTCGGGTGCTTCAAGTAAAAACAGTCTTAGCACTGCCTGAGTAACAACAAAATTAACGAGATGATCGAAGACATGCATAATATCGAGAAGTTACGTAGTTGCTCGGTGACAATGATTTTGTTACGTATATCTCCACATAACTTCGAACTACAGGACTAATTTGCCACTGCTGCCATACGACAAGTGCGCCAGGAGAAGTCATGGAAAATCACCGGAGTATATGCGATACATTGTGATAATTTGCAGCAATGACAGAACGGATATCAAGTTGTTAGGTATGCACGCTGATGTGACTCGATCCGTGGTTTCTCATGTTCCGTGAATTTTCAGTCAAAATTGCCCAGAAGTCAGTCAGAGCTTTGATACAGCAATGGTCAGTGGTCAGTTGACGTAGCCAATCATCTGCAAGCTTCCCCCCTGACAATAGGTAGTCATGACATGGCTGTGGCACGCCTGAATTACCTATTCTGACATTTTTGTTCTTACCGCAGCTGGCTCGGACAACCCCTGTACTCGCCTGCGCAAAACTCCCTGCACTGTACTGTACCAGATTTTCAAATATGCCGAAAAATCTACGTCAGTGTGAATGCTTAGGCAAAGATCAAATTCATCACTGCAAATCACTTGGCTCCATCAAAACAAAAGTTGGTCAAGGGCAAAAGCCTGGTAACTTCACACTGCTTCTCTTTGATCTCACACTAACGTTTCTAAAAGACAAAGGGTGTCAGTTGTCAATATGAGATATGGACTCTGTCGGCCCTTTTCTGTTTGGTACAGTATGTTCATTGGCAACAAGCTGCTCAGGCAAGCTCCGAATGGCTATAAATACGACGCACGCTCTTTCATCCAGAGCGACAGCACTTCTCAGCACTCCAGACTGATGCGTCACAAACTGCAGGACAGCCAAACCCGAAGTCTATGCGATATTCCCCAAAGCGTGTGGTACGTATAACAGGATTCTTATGATCTTCACGCGCGTTGCACGTAGCGAAGACGTGCCTGAGCACGAGATACCGACGTTCGTTGCATTTATTCACTCGCACGTATCCGTCCTTACTTCAAGGAATTGCTCAACGGTATCATCATCCTATCAGCGTCAATACGAGAAATCAGACACAAAGGCCCAACAAATCCGGCCGGAGAGACACCGACTGCACCACAGACGACAGATTGAGGAAGTTGGTCACCCATTCTTCCAAGGTGGATCACTTGATCACCGACATTGCTATGCACAGGTATGCAGATACGCCGATCGCTCCGACCAGCGCATGAGACTTTTGCCCTTTGTAAGTCCATCGCGGCCTTCTACGCCGTGTCACAGTTCAGGGCGGACAGACAAACCTGATCTCCGCGGGCGTCCAAACGAAGAAAGGAGTAACTGAATCATAACAAATGGGCAACGAACGAGGCGCAGCAGCCAGTTCTCAGTCATCATACGGCTCCGTCAGAATCCAGATCTCTCCGGCAATTGAACAGCTGAGTGAAGCACAATGATGTCGAATATCAATTGCTCTTGACATCTTGATAACGTACGACTCAGTGTTTCGGCGACCTCGTCCGCTCGACCTTTGAGCGTTTTCTCTTCGCTCCATCCCATTTGGCAACATTCATACAACGCGTGAGGCTCTCATTGGTGAATTAGACTAATCTCTGAAGATGTCCTATCCTTCAGACTTTTTTTCCTGCGTAACAACTGTCAAGAGTCCCTTGGCTGTAACCGCACTTGAGTCATGTATTTGTTTGTCATTGACTTGCATCAGCAGTCGCTCACGTGGCGGTTCCAATGTCCTTCAAGTGACAGGGGGGCGTGGGTTGATAAGCGCTATCGATAACATTGACACGATGAGCCTCTCTTCCCCACACCATGCGTTCAAGTGCAAGGACTTATTTTCAAAGGCCAAATTGCACCTCTTGAGCGCAACGTCTCGCCTTGAAAGGCCAAGTTGAGCCCCTGGTCAAAAGGAGATAAGTAGAATATGTAGAAGTCCGCTCAATTAACGCGCCATCTGCACTTCTTTCAGAGATCTCTCTGCCTGTAGGACGTCTGACGTGATCGAGGGAACGTCACATCGTCTGTGGTGCTTGAGGACAGCAGTGACCCCCACAATAAGCCCTCCTCCAAGATGCGCTGGTACGAGGAGTTCCCGCAGCCCAAGGACGCTGACAAGCAGTGCCCGTTATGCAAATCTGCGGACTGCCGCAACTCCCCCACCGGCAGAGAGAGGGAGCGATCGCAGGTGTTGCAAATATCCAGGGCGAAGATGCTGGAGAATCGACAATACTCTCTTCTGGTTGAAGAGGGAGTTGGAGGAGCCAGGTCCGGACAGACGGCTTGCAGTGACCTTAGGGCGGCTGTCGCCGTTAGGAACACAGTCAGGAGGCTGGAACTGGACATCAACCGAGAGATCATGGCTGCATTTGCGGCCCCCGTCTCCATGGGGTGACTGACTTCCATCATCATGGTGGCGTTGCCAAGTTTGCCTTGGGCAAGAAGGAAAAGGAGAGCGAGGCGGAGGAGAAGAAGAATCTCACGAAAGTTCTTACTGCTCCGTTAACAATTCCGTAGTTGACAAACCATATGTAAGTGCTCATGAACTCTCAGCAGAAGAGACACTTGGAAAAAATGAACTGGCCAGTGGAGGAAGTCATAGGTCAACTTGACTCAAGGTTATCGGAACTGGCTCACTCGATCAGCAAGTGGACAAACATTGATGGAGCAGAAACAGCTAAAGAAAAAACTTGTAAGACCAGCCTTCCTTTTGAGGGCTGAGTGCGTCTGTTGCAGCATGCATGCACATTTCACATGTCACGTAAATATGTACCGTATGATCTCTTACATAAGTGACTCACCAGTGTAAGCAACTTAGCATCCCAGAAGGTTAGTTCTAATGTAAGTAACAAGATGGGCTAGAAGTTCCCAGAGGAGCAGCAATGACAATTTTGCAGCCAAATCGTGTAAAGTCAATGTTGTTCATATTAGAGATCGAACTTTATACACGATTTGATGCATATGCCGGATAGAACAAAAGTTATGAGTCACTCGGGAAAGCTGTTGTGGAGGCCTCATTTCGAGGCTGATTTCTTGGCGGCGAAAAAGAAAGCTAGATATAGGTCGTAGTTGTATCATAAGAGTGCTCACACAAAAGAATCACAGCCACAAATGAAAAAGAGAATTTAATGGCCGCGGAATTTAATTACTAATCACAGAAAATTTGGAGCCCTTTTCATTTTATATGTGGTCTTTTTGTTCGAAGTGGTCTCCCTTTGCTTTCATCACCTCCTCAAACTTGCGAACAAACCGGCATCAAGACATACAGGCCTTGATTGAGCATCTTGTGTCTTTCGGATGGCAGCATTTGGTTGTTGGCACGTACCGTGATATGTTTGTTTTGCACATTTTTACAACTTTTGGCGATGGTTTAGAATCACTTGTAGTTAGCATGCCGTAACTCTGAAAAAAAAAACCACTTGCAAATAGTGCCAAGAACGTCCATGCAGACCCCCAAAGGAGGTCGTCACTACCTTTGTTTTTTGTGACTTGTAACATTCGTTCCACCCCGTACGTATGCACATGTATATGTATATTTATTATTTATGTATATACTCGCAGGCATCGGCATGCCGTGTTGAGTAGTACGTACGTAAGTGCGTACTACATGGGTGCAGCCCAACTTAAAGACAAAAAATGCTCTCATTTCTGTTCTTTGCCCCCAGCACAAAAAAAGTGTGGAGGTCTAAAAGAACAGTCAAGCTGTGTTCGGGGAATAAAAGATGAAGTACAACTAGATGTCGGTAAGATAAAGTTCCGAGCTTCATTTTGTAATCATACAATTGTGACTTCTTCATGGTCTTGAAATGACTGCTGTCGCCTTGTTTGTCAGACCTAACATTCATTCGCGGCCACGTGATGAAAAGCACTGCGTTTACAGGCGGAATATTTGAGGTATGTGCACACTCATGCGATATGTTACTGATATGCATGTAATGTATGCATCTTTGGGAAATATATACTTAGATGTTCAGGAACTATTACTACTGTATTTGTACACGTGTAAGTTTTGTTTCCTGCCACGATGGAGCCTATTCTAATTACAGCTTTTGCGATTAAAGACTCGGGCATTGATACCGTTCTCGTCGCTTAGATGTTCGGTATGTATACCTAAAAGTCTTCTACTGTCTTCTGGGCTACACATGAGTGCATGTACCTACACGAACGTACGTGCAGTACTCGTATGCGATAAAGCGTGTAAGAAGAGGTCCAAATATTTTCCCTCGGAGCAGGACTCCCGCTTTTCCCCCTTCCTCTTTCCTCTTTCCCCGGTATAAACAATTTTCCTTCCCTTTCAGTCAGAAAAATCGCCATGACACCACCTTTTTCTCGCCAGCTTCACAGATTTACTGAAAAGCTGTGACATCGTGCAGAAGTGAAGTCCGACTCCTCGGCCAAAGGCATGCCACACTCGCAGCATAACATCTGATTGCCATTCAATGTTATGATGGCGTCGTCTCAGCGGATGTCACTCATGGTGGCTGTTTTCATTTGCTTCTTGCTGGTAAGTGAGTAATTCGTGCTCTAAGGATGTTTTTTTTGTCTCTGCGACGCTCAACATTCAGGTGCTTGACGGGACTTTAGTGCTCTACGCGTGTCTTCTGTGGCCCCGGGAAGACGACGACAGAGGCGAAAGAGATCCTCTCTTCATCACCGGGGTCATCACTTTCGTCATCTGCTTCACGTTGCCCTTCATCTTGGTCATTAGCTTCATGGTGAGAATATGGTAGCGCAATGACTGCAATGTTGCAATAGTCTGTGGGTAGGTAGGGCTTCTCAACGTGGCGATGGCGAAGCAATTTCCATACGTGCGCAACAGGGTCTTCTGGTGTGAAGTCTGTCCCCCGTCTGCTGCCAAGAGATGCGCAATTTTGCCACAGATTGCTTTTGCTATCGAAATAGCCGTAACATTGCATTCAGCTGGGAGCTTCTGCTGCAGAGCAACACAGTCCTTGGAGTCAGTAATAGCGCGGAGCGTGACATCACCTCATACACTGTGCTGAAATGGCTTGAGGTGAAATTTTGATATGGAATGTGGAGATGTGATTCTTGGGCACGATGTTGAGTACTTTGACACGTAAAACAGAATACATCAATGACAGAAGTGCCATGGCAAAGTGGCATCAGGAACAGGTGGCCAAACATCAGGCAATCCTCACAGCGACTGCTCTGGACTGTCAAGGTCGAGCATCATCCACACTCAATTGATGCGTCATCAATGTGTTTTCTTTACGTGCCAAAGTGCCACCCTGTTGCTCTCTTTTTGTAGATTCACTGAACCTAACAACAATCAACCCAGCCACTGGGTTGTT
>JAAUXU010089366.1_pt1 | contig 11054 bp, 10 predicted proteins | sample 7278151 | NCBI WGS metagenome assembly JAAUXU01 (sample SAMN14350113, study PRJNA611818) | marine sediment metagenome | isolation source: surface marine sediment (1.8m) | place: French Polynesia: Moorea | collected 2018-08 | reverse complement strand
TATGTACTACGCTACATACTGTATCTTCTTCTCTCTCTTTCTCCCGCGCGCGCGGTAACTTGACTACCGCCCTTCTTCTCTCGATGTCGTGATTCTTCGCGCACGACACATTCTTTTGTGACTCATTGTGAAGGGTAGGTCAGTATCGATACCACTTTTGAAAACAAAGTTTTCGCGCAAATTCGCGGGAGAATTGCCATTTTCGGAGAGGGCTCTTTTTTGACAGTCGAGGAAGGGGCTTTTCCGTCTTCTCCTCCGAAGAAGGAACAGAAATAGAAAAGAACAAGAAGTAAGGGGGAAGTTGAAATCCTGGAGGGAAATCACGGAGAAAGGTTTTTATTCGCCCTTACTTTTTTCGCCTCCCCCTTGTGAGAGAAGAGGACGGATGGAAGGAGTCAGCCCAAGGCCCTTTTCTTTTTCTTCCCATTCCGAATCTTATGTTTCTCTCCTTTTTCTTCCTCCCACATTTCCCCCCACACCTGCAAAGTCACCTCAAAGTTTCGCAAATATTATTTGGTAAAATATGAAATGAGTTTCGTCAATTACATTTAAGTCAAATGAATATGTAAATTGTATAGTATTGTTGATTTCCTCCCCCGTCCTCTCAAACTGTCGAATCTTTTCACTTCTTCCCCTCCACTCTTCTGCCCTGATCGTGAGATCTCGGGAGGAAGAAGAAAAGGAAAAGGAAAAGCTGCCGCGAGATTGTGAAAAATTGCCTACTCCACTTTCCCAGAGAGAGAGTGAAAAATAATTCCGCCAAGGTTTTTTTCCTCCGTAAAATGAGGGAAAAGGGAGAGAAAAGATTGATCATCCCTCCCATTTATAGCGTCAACGATAAAGGAAAAAACAAAAAAAGAATTTTTTTTCTTTCTTTCCCAAATGTGACGTGAAAGGTTGTACAGTAGAAGGGAATGTGCAGTCACGGTTCCTTTTCTTTAGTTTCATGAAGGGACTTTTCCCCCGATATACGTGCGGGAAAGTGATGTAACTATGGATTGGAAGAAAAATCGATGGGAATTTTCTTTGCTCGACTCACGCATGGTACTCCTAAAATTAGCAGCATCGCGATCGGCAAAATTGAGAAAAGGTTAAAGCTCCCCCTCCCCCCAAAAAAAAGAAAAGTAATTGCTATCGAAATTGAACAAAAGTTCTGTACTAATGTACCGTACGTATGGACAATCCCTGTGTCATGCAAACCAATTTCACAGATACTGCTGCTTTAAATTCGTCCTTTTTCCCCTCCTTGGAGTACGAGGAGGAATTTGGTGTAATCAAGTGCTCTCCTCTCCTTCCTCTCCTTCTCTTTTACCAATCTTTCGTGACCTTAGCCCAATTTCGGACTTTTTCTCTTCCAAAAAGGGGAGGAGGAAAACTTCAAAGAGTCCCTTCGAGAAGAGTGGTTTTGGAGCGCGCGCACACACATCTCATTCCCATCTTTGGCAGTTTCGTCTCCGCTCTTTTAATCCCTTTTGCTATTCCGAACGCGAGACTACTTGCCCCTTCGCGTAAAAAAAGAGAAAGAGAAGGAAAAGGTCTTTTTTCTACTAATTCCGACCTATTGTTCTTGCTCTTCCAGATCCTCTAGGAGAAGTTGGCCTTGAAGAGTCATGTAAAACTTTCATTTAACACGTGTCACTACTTATAATGAATGCTTGGAAAATCGCTTAAAAATTAATCTCTGAAGAAAAAAGAAAAAAGAGAATGTGTTCGTTCATATTTCGAAGGTTGTATGAAACTTTCCTTCCCCCCTCGAACACGCACCCACACGTGTTTCCCTGACTTTTTTTGTTGCCCTCTTCTTTTCAAAGTCGACGCAGGTTCCCCTTTCCCTCCCGCCTTTTCCCTGTCTTCCTCTCCCCCACCCTTCGAGCTTCACCGGTGACCAAGACAAGGATAATATCCTCTTCCTCCTTTTAAACATTATCTAATAAGCTCGGACAAGGGGGAGGGGTGAGAAGCCATATGTTGTGAATTTTCTACCCTGGACAGACAGACACGGGTTTCCCATACATTCAACAGCAATTTTTTAAAAGGAGGGACCTTGTGCTATTTCTCTGAAAAAGTGCACATTATTAGCGGCGGCGGCCCCCAATTTCCCGCATGTGGGCATAATATTGCGAGAGTGGGGCCTCGAGTTCAATCCTCCCGGGTGCCGTTCCATTTTCCTCCTCCTCCTTCCTCTCTTTCTAATTTTTGGGGGAAATTGGGGGCATCGCTGCCGGGGAAAAAAAGTACTGTACTCCACCGCTCGCATCCGGCCGCGCGTAAACTAGGGGAGAGAAACTTCCTGCATGCGTACTGTATATGCGTGCCTGCGAGCCTACTTTCTAACTGGAATAAGGATGCGGAGGGGAAGAATTTGCCAATTCCAAACCTTGTTCCCATTGGATGGGCTCAAAACTTTTCCGGATTCGTTGAAAGCCTCCCCCTCCTAATCTAGGAATTCCGAAAATTTTCCTTCTGTTTCTTTTCTCCGGGCTTTTGCGAAAAGAAAAGCGGCGTGGCAAGCCATCGGCGCGTAACAACACTTTCCCTCCTATTTGGCCCTAGACTGGATTTCCTCCAGACCCCCTCTCCCCCCCCCCCTTTAATTTAGCCCCGGTTTACAAGAGTGGAGGGGGAAGGCAGCACAGGGATCTACGCTTTCTTCCTCTTTCTTTTCTCATTTCCCCCCCTCGGGCAATGAGAAAAGGAAGAAGGGGAAAGAGGGAAAAGGGAGGGTCGCCCCGGGGAAGAGCAATTTTGCCAGCTCTCCTTCCACCTTTCCTGTGTTATGTCGTGCAATACAAAGAGTCCTTCTTCCCCAATTCCCTTCGCCGTAGTCGAAGCAACAAAAAATGCCAACAAGGCCTTTCCACTTATGTAACAGGATAGGAGAAAAGGCCTGATTTGTAGTAAATCGTCAGGCTGAGGAAAAAAATACCAGGCTAAAATTTTTGCCATGAGATGTGTGCGCAGAAGCGCTTTCCCCCGATCCGCAAAAAGGGACCTTTAGAGTTGAGCAAACTTTGCTCTCGCAAATAACAAGTCAGCCCTCATCTCATCTCATCTCCTCCGACAAAAATCCTCTTTCCTCCTCCCCCCTCCGATCTCAGCATGAGGGAAGATGAAGGAGAAGAAAATCTCCAGACGGGAAAATGAGAAAATCTAAAGGCAAGCAAATTTGTGGAGTCTCTCTCTCTCTCTCTCTCCTTCATCCCTCCCCCTCTGCGGAAATGGTCTTTCTTCGCAAGGCGAGAGAGAAGGAGAGCTATGGGGATCTTTTTGTTCTTTTTCCGGAGCTAGGTGGTGTTTTAGGAAAGAGGTGAGACTGAGGATGGGCCCAGTCGGGGGACCTCAGAAGGGAGGGATTCAGCCATCTCTGCAATTCTTTGTCTTACTGCAGGGTCATTTTTTGAGGGGTTGGTAAATGTCTTTTCGGGACAAAGGTTGGTAGTTCTAGTGCTTATGCAGGCCTAAGACCGACCAGGGGAGGACAAACCAAGCAGCAAGAGAAAGATTGTACTGGGCTGCTTTTGCTGTAGTATAGTATTTTTTTCCCTTTCAAGGGCAGAAGAAAGAAGGAGTAAGAGGAGTGGAGGGAGATGAGAAGAGAAATTCCCATTTCTTCTCCTTCCATTCCTGCGCCGCCTAGAGGGGGAAGAAAGGGGAGAAGGAGGGGCTGGCAGACAATCTTCTCATCTCCTGAGGGGGGCAAAGAGAGAAGAAGAAACCTGACTCTGCAAAGCTAAAATTGTCTCAGTTTAGGAGGTGGTGGAAAGGGGCACCAAGAAAGATTTTTTCCTTGCATTTTTCCTCCAGGGGGGCCTGGTGGGACACGACGAACAGATTAATTACTTGCTTAAAGTACGTTCGTTGTGGGAAAAGTTCCCACGCACCTCACACGTATTAAATCAATATCCCTCTCCTCTGAACCTTAAGTCCCTTCGGTCTTCTACCTACTATAACGGGCAGGGGATCTAGTAATGAGATTGCAGCAGTTCACCCAGCCGTTTCTCATGCAAAAAGGTACATCTGCCTTTTTATCTTTTTGTGGAGTAGCATTCAAATGCATTATTAGTACTTAGTAGCAGGTCAAACAGACTATATATAACGTCTGGCCATCACCACTTGGTATTGTGGGTGAATATCGTCCCTGCCCTGCCACCAAGAGTGGGAGTGAGCCCCTAGCCGTGATATCCCAAATAGATCTGTCCCATCCCTCTCTTCATCCCTCCCTCCTCCAGGGCTCTCCATTTCCTTTCCCACGTCCCTCCTTCCTCCCCCTAGCCCAGATTTCCCTATCCCCCCTCCCCTCTCCTTCTTCCCCTGCCGCCCTAAGGCCAAACAAATCCCGCCCGTCCTATTCCCCGCCTGCCTTCCAAATGGTCAGATAGCATCTCAAGGCATCATCTTGTTGTGGTAAATCTTGCTTTTTGGGTCACAAAAAGCACATTGCCTTGTGGAAGAAGGTTCGAAGCACAGTCCCAAAAGAGACAACCGTTTCGAGATAGCCTCTCCTTTTTTATTTTCTTACAAAAGTGGAAAGGGGAGATGATTGAAGTTGGAGGGAGGCCATCTCCTCCCTCATCTGCACTTTACTTTTCGGCGGCTGAGGTGGAACTTCATTCGTTTCATTTCTGTTAAACGTGAGCTCAATTCAAGTGCATCGGACGACTTGGAGTAAGTTCTTGTTCTCTTGCAGTACTATATAAAGTACAGTACAGAAGACACGATAAATTTTGACGACTTGAAAGTGTAGATATTGTACTCACACATGACGGACAGGCGCACTGAGTCCTGTAGTCCTGCGGAGGCCGCCGAGGCCACCTCGTTCGGGTGCTGTTGCTGCTGCCGTTGCTTCGACGGCACCTCCATCTGCGGCACCTCGTTGCCGTTCGACGGCACATGGGCCCGGCAGGCCAGCTCAGCGCCGTCGTCGCCCGCCACCGGGGTGAGGGTGAGGACGGACGTGGACTCGGACTTGCCGGAGGAGGAGGAGGAGGACGAGGTGTGGTGCGTGGTCAGCTGAAAAAGAACGGGAAAAAAGAAATTATAGAGCGAAATTAGGAGGGGAAATGAGGGGGAAATTAATTTCTGCAGAATTGTTCCTTTCTTTCCCTCCTCTTTCCCCCGGTGATCGGATTAGGAAGAGGAAAATTCTTCAACTTTTCCTTTTTTTTCCCCTTGTCTTCTTCTTCCTCCTCGCCCTCGCCTCTTAAGAGATTGCAGAACTTAAAAAGGGATGGAGGATGAGGAGGGAGGGACGAAGGGAGAAAAAGTTTCAGAACCTTTTAATTTAACTCTTCTTCTTCCTCCCCTTTTTCGCGCTGCGTGGCGACGGCGGCGTTGGGAGAGAAAAAGTTTCGCCTTTTTCACTCCAATATTGCGCTGCTGCAGACGAGAAAGGCCTAATACTCGCCATTCTACACAGCGAGCGGAGGAAGGGGGGATTAAATAAATAGGAGATTTCGTTACATGCGCCACACCAGAGGTACAGTGGGAGGGAGAGCAGTTGATAAGAGTGAAGCCGAAAGCGGAGGAGGAGGAGGAGGAGTGGGAGGCGAAATCAAATTATGTCCTTTCTCTTCTTCTCGCGAGAGACTCGCGTTATCTGAAGCGTCCCAAGGGAACGCCCCTCTTCCCCTCCACTCTTCCTACTGCTATCCCCGCTGCAGTCCCCCCCTCCTTCACTGTACACTGAAACGAAAAGAGACGGAGGAAGGGCCTTCCCCTGTTTCCCATATTTGCCCTTTCGAATTTTAGAACCGTCGTCTCCGTCTGTCCCTCCTTTTTCTCGGTTGTTTTGTCTGCTCCCTTCTTCAACGGCCTTCGCAAAAAGAAAAAAAGGCTCAGAAGATGAAAACAGGAATGCCAGGGAGGAGGGGGAGTAGAAGAAGGGAAGAAAATTTCGAGAATTCGGCCTATTTTTTGTGTGAAGCTGCAGACAGCGGAGCTTCTGCCAGAAGCAACAGAATATAAGAAAAGAAGGCAGCTGAGATAAACTCAGTTGCCAAAGCCCTAGTACACACACACAATAGAGTCTTGGTTTCTCAGCATCTGTGGCAGTTATCTAAATCCTTTGCGGGCAAATTACACACCAGAGATAAAGATAGCAACCAAAAGCCCTCTCTATCTCTCTCTCCATTGCGGCTGTGATGCAACGCCAAAGTCGAAACTTTGTCTCTGCCGGCGTCATCATCATCGCCGCCAGAAAACTTATCTCATTAGCCTTGGGCAAGAGAAGAGAGAGAGAGATAATTATCGGGGCCGTTCCGTCCTCCTCCGATCGAGGCGGATGGACTCAAACTGCCGCATTGCTGTCGCATCGTCCCATGATGACAATTTGGTCTTTCGGTATGTAATTGTACGCGCTCACCTGCCTCCCCCCGAGCCACCAGGTGACGACAGGGGCGTTGGGCCTGGCGCCGCGCACACGACACCTGACCTGGTAGGTGCGGCCTGCCGACAGGTGCTTCCTGTGCTGCTGGTGGTCCTGCTCCGCTTCTCCGCCGTAGGAATTGGTAGAGGAGGATGGCGGCGAAGGGAGGACGATCTCCACAGACTCCGGTTGAACTGCAAGATTTAAGAAAGAGAGAAAAGAAATTTATAGGAAAAGGCATCTTTAAAAAGCTAGGTATTTTTGTACAGTCCCCTGGGATAAAAGGCACGATAGGAGCCCAAGATATGGCCGGGAAAAGAAGGGATTTTTGTTCCTTGACCAGAGGCGACCAAATAACAAGGCCAGTAAAAGGGGGGATGTGGAGGAAGGAAAGAGGATAGTGGACTTGAGGAGGAGTAGGGAGGGTGTCTCTTCCTCTTCTTATCAGCCCCTCCGCCGCCGCCAGCGAAACTGCCTCCATTTTTCCAGGTTTACGGTCTCTCTCCTGAGCCAGAAGCCCCTCCCTCTCTTTGCTCTTTTCTAGAAGGGGGACTTTGTCGTTTTGCGGCGTCGGCGGCGGCGGACGGGGGAAAAGGTGCTTCTCGTTTGGGAACTGCACCAACTGCAACTTCGTATATCGCGGCTGAGGCAGGAAAGGGCCCCTCCTCCTCCCTCCCCTCTTTCTTCTCCTCGGAATTGCCCCTCCTTCCCTTTTGGCCCCCCTCAGGGCAAGAAGGGACCGACGTAGGACAGGATACAATGGCATAAAGCCAAAGAGGGAATGACTTTTGCCGTCTTAATGACTCGTGTCTTGCACGCTATATCACTTTGGACGCTTGAGAGGCATTTTTGGGATGGGCTGCGTGGACTTGGAGGCCTGGAAATAAGTTGTCGGAATTCCTCTTTTTGGCCGCGACTTTTCGGGGGGGAAGAATGGGAAAGGGGAGAAGGATTTTGCTCGGAGGGAAGGAGGGGAAGATCAGAGAAGAGAACTCTGAAAAGTCTTCAAAGGGAAGTTTCTCTCGCGGGCGGGGCAGGGCCGGAGTAGGGGCCTTCGTCTTGAACATAGTAGAAGAGTTGCTCTCTCTCCTTTCGTTGTTGGAAGAGGAAAATAAGGTGGGAAGGAAGAGAAGAATAGGTTTTGTCTTGTATTTTTTGCCGCTGATTTCCCCCCCTTCCGATCTCTGCTAAAAGGCGTTTTCGTGCTGAGGGGAAGACAGCAAAAAAGTTTTGGTTCCTCTCTACTGTTTTTTCCCGGAGACTCTTGATTGGAGGAGGAGGAACCGCCTTGTCAAAAGTTTAATTGCCCGACCGACGCCTCCTCTCTTCCTTCCCGACTTTTAGTGTTGTTCTGAAATGCTTTTTTGCCGCCCCTTTGTTCCCCTCCTCTCTTCTTCATTTGCCAAACAAAAACACCACCTTCAGTCAAAACATAACAAGAACACAAGGGAAAATTGTAATCTCTTTCTTTTTAAAAGTATCTTTGGTCAATCCTCGTCTTTCGCCTGCGGCGGGAGGGTTTCCCTCCTCCCTTTTTTGCCGGCGAGGAGCGAGGCCAAGAGCCCTTGTCAAAAAGGACTCTGAACCATTTGCCTGCCTCCCTCCACTTCCCCCTTTCCTGGCAGACAGCTCTCATTAACTTGCGACGTACAACCAGAGGAAGGGAAGAAGATCGAAAAAGAGACTCTCTGGTAATTTTATTTCTCGACCGCAAGGTAGAAGCAGCAAAAGCCGATTGTGCTACGTTTGAACCATGGTTGTAACCATATAGAAAGCAAATTTTGTAAAGCAGTCAGTGTACTTTAGCCTAGGAAGGTGGAGTTCGATTCTTTTGCGCTAATTTTCATTCGGGGGTTGATACGCAAATCCTAGGCTTTCTTGAAGGCGCTAGTTTTTCTGCTTTCTATTCTGAACTTTCATCTCCTGGTCTAGACGCTCTCGAGGCCAGGAAAAATTCGCCGATGCTAGATCAAAACCCGAATAACCCAAAAGGAAAAGTTAACCAAATCGGAACATCTTAGGCGAAAGTCATGCCAGACTGCAAAGGGTGCGTTTTTCGCGCAGGATGGTGGCAGCCGAGCCGACACCGCAGGAAAAAAAAGGCGTCGCGAGATCGTGTGAGGAAAAAACTTTCCCCCCCGCTAATTAGAGAACCGCCAAAGAGGAGAGGACGGTAGGAAGGCCCGGGCGAAAGTAAAGTGGGGTGTCAGCTGCGGAAGGAGGAGGTGGGGGAAAACCCCAGGGGAGTGGCGGAGGAGGGACAGGAACAGCAACACCTGCGAAAATGGCCGAAAGAGGCAAGGAGGGTGGAGGAGGGAAGGGAAGGGCATTGGCCAAACTAAATTACATAAGGTAGGGAGCCAGGAAGCGTGCGGAGAAGTTGGCCATTGTCACACCCCGTTGAGAAAAAAAAGGCGGTGGAGGGGGAAGAGGCAGTTTTCGGTAACAAGGTTTTGCAAAAAAAAAAAACTTTTCCGTGCGCCTCCTTTACTTTTCCCCCAACCCCTCTTGGCAACGACGGCGATCTCATGGGAACACCTCCGAAAAAGGAGACAGCGCGCTCATGAACAAGCCAAATGAACAGCGCCAACAGCGCCAACTGCGACCCAACACACTTTTTTCGTGGAAAAGTACACGGAAAGAGCCATGATGTCGGATTTTTTTTTCCGCACAAACTTTTTTTTGCGCGCCGTTGCACCTGCTGGGAACATGACTTTGCCCAATGAGCGTCGAAAAAAAGGCCCCAAACTGTGTTAAAGTTTGTTTTCTGGCGACTTGCATTCTCCCACGGAAACAAGGGGACAAAAAATGCGAACTAGGAGAGGCTTCCAACGGAGCCTTTTGAGTCTGAGGCCTTCTGACGAACAGCGTGGGAACAGGGGCCAATCGCGCCTCCTAGCTTGGCTCCAAAATGTGGTAAAGAATATGGAAAATTGGAGAATTTTTAGTCTGGAGACGCCTTCTTTCTATGAACGGAAAAGAAACCCCTTTTTGGAAGGCGTGAAGTTTGGTGTTCTAGAGTAAATTCACTCGGCATTTGCCTACAAATGCGTATGACGATGACATTCCCGTTCGTTCTCCACATTCGCTATTAACTATTAAAAAGTCACGGTTCTTTCCCCCGCTCCCTCCGCTCCCCCGATTTTTCCGCTGACCTAAATGCCAAAATCAAAAGTCGAATCTAATTTCCAGCGTCTGTTGTATTCGCGAAGCGCGACCAAGGGGCGGGGGACGCCTTTCAAAGTACTTAGCTCAAAAAGCGAAGAGGCGACGCAGATAGTGATTCTGCAAAACAAAGGCGGAGTTTTCCTACGCACTCCGGAATGGAAAGGCCGCTCCTTGTACGTAATTTAAAATTCAAGCCATGCAGCGAAGTCCCCTGTATCAAACACAAACTGGCCCGCCCCACTCACAGCCTCCGACGATCCCTCCACCCCCTCCCCTCCCTTCTCTTCTCCCCCTTGGCAGTAATAAATCATGAGGCATCTGCAAAAGGGGAAAGAGAAGGGGAAGGGAAGAAGGGGGGAAATAATTAACGAAGCCAAGAGGAGAAGAGGGCAACTGCAGAGAAGAATTAGTAGGGATCGGGGCAAGAACAGAATGGGGCCAGCTGTGTACAGTGCTGCACTGTGTACTGTTGGGTATTATGGGCAATGGGGACAGACGCAAGGAAGAATTGGGGGCCCCGTTGTCTTGACTCTGATTATATAGAGAAATAGAAACATTTGGTTGACACTTTCGGAGGAGACAAATGTACATCACTACATAGAAACGGTGTGTATTACATTCAGCTTGAGTGTATGAAAGACTTGAAAGTACCAAGGTCATCTCCACCTCCTGTGCATAATCGTTAAAACTGGGTAAATCCTGACCTTCCCCGATCCCCCCCACTGGCACGTGAGCTATTTCCTTTATATTAGTAGTAATAGCTCCGCGATCGAACGGGGAGAATAAAAGAAAGACGAGGGAGATCGTCGGCGGAATCTCTCCTGGGGGAAATCGAGGGACGAGGGGTGGGATTACAACCAAGGGCGAAGGAACGGATCGACGTACAACAGATCCGAAGGGGGGATCCCGTAAGGAGTGGAGGGGGCGCTTTGCATGCGCGGGAGATGTAGGACAAGGAAGCAGAGAAATACAGGGTGACGGCTGGAAATTTTAAAATCGAAATTTCGATAAAACAATGTACAAAATATTAAGCTTGCACTATCTCGCCCATGTACAGACACAAAGCGAAATTATTGGGCTTTCTAGTGTCTAATTACCTTTCCTACTGCACCGGGGGACACAAAAAAGGAAACTCTGGTCTTTCACGTTCACGCATAATGTCACAATAATCCGTTATATAGGACGGCCATTTTCCGCCCCGCCTGCATGCAGGGCACCTGCGACCGACCAGAAACGGCCGTAACAGGAAATACAGCGTGAGACGACGAAACAAAAGCGGCAAAAGAGACTCCATTTTTTTCTCGTGTGCGGCGTGTACGTACGAAGAACGAAGCTCTGGAGGATAATCTTTCTGGGGCCTAATTAGGTATATAGCGTAGTATGTGCCTCTGGCGGCGGAGGAGGAGGAAGGGGATGAGAGAGAAAGAGGAAAAAGCCATTTTCTCGGAAAAGGGAGACAAAGATGACGGAGAAGAGAAGAGAAAGGCCCTCCCCCTCATTCTTGTTTTCCTTTTCTCTACCG